>OGDY01004147.1_pt1 | contig 10280 bp, 8 predicted proteins | sample 1570341 | NCBI WGS metagenome assembly OGDY01 (sample SAMEA2581972, study PRJEB24529) | metagenome | biome: Human gut stool | place: China | collected 2011 | reverse complement strand
CTCACTCGTTCGCCAGCCGTTTGCGGCTTCGTCCCCTACGCTCACGCGTATAGGACATGAGGCCCGGGGCGGCCGGCGCTTGCCCCGTTACGTATCAGTGATACTGCACCACAGTGCTTTATATTGCAGTTTCATGAAAGACAGCTGAAAATATACCCCACGCGCGGACATCTTCTGTTGATGTCGCATGTCCAGCCGTCATGGACCTCCGATGGAAGCCCCGTTTATTACGCGGAAAGGAAGGAACGGATATTCGAATCCGTTCCTTCCTTCATGTCGATCCTACGAAATCAAAATCAGAGAACGGCTCACTTGCCGGACTTGGTCATGTTCTCGTAGACCGGCAGGTTCTGCCAGTTCATCTCGAAGCCGGAGACACCGGTCGAGGCCACACCATAGGCATTGGCGTAGTACAGCGGAACGGCCGGCAGGTCGTTGAGCAGCACTTCCTGTGCCTGCTGGTACAGCTTGTTGGCGTCTGCGACGGACTTGGAGGCAGCGGCCTTGTCGCACAGCGCATCGAACTCCGGGTTCTTGTAGTCGCCATCGTTGGAGCCGTTGCCATCGGCAGCGGCGGAGGCGAAGTTCTGCACCAGGTAGTTTTCGGCGGACGGGTAATCCGGCTGCCAGCCGCTACGGAACGCGCCGTTCACCTTGCGGTCGGACACGGCGGTGCGGAAATCGTTGAAGGTCGGGTACGGGTTGGTGGCGGCCACGCCGGCGCCCAGCACGTTGTTGATGGAGTTGACCACGGCGGTGTAGATGACTTCGTGGCCACCATCGGCGTTGTAGGCGAAGGTGAGCTTGTCATCGGAGGTCCACGGGCTGATGGCGTTGGCCTTCGCCCACAGTTCCTTGGCCTTCTTCTCGTTGTACTTCAGGTTGCCGGAGCCCTTGAGGGAATCGGAGTAGCCCGGGGTCAGCGGGGAGGTGAAGTCGGCGGCCGGGGTGCCGGTGCCGTTGAGCACCTTCTTGCAGATGTTCTCGCGGTTGATGGCCATGGAGACGGCCTGGCGACGCAGGGTGCCTTCCTCGGTGTCGGCTTCGAAGTGCTTCAGCTTGGCCGGGATGGTGAACTGCTGGATGACGGAGCCGGCCTTGTTGTAGGCCTGTACGGTGGAGTCCTTCTGGAAGGTCTTGGTGGCGGAGGCCGGGACGGACTCCATCACGTCGAGGGAACCGGACTGGATGTCGGCGTAGGCGGCCTCATCCTTGGTGTAGACCTTGAAGGTCACGCCGTCGTTCTTGGCGACGCGGTTGCCCTTGTAGTCGGGGTTCTTCACCAGCACGATCTGGTTGTCGTGGTCCCAGGACTGGAACTTGTACGGGCCGTTGCCGACCGGCTTCTCGCCGAAGGCCTTCGGATCCTTGAAGAAGGATTCCGGCAGCGGAGCGAATGCGTTGTAGCCGACCTTGATGGCGAACACGGAGTCGGAACGGTTCAGGTCGACGGTGAATTCATGGTCGTTGACGACCTTCAGGCCCTCGAGCTGTTCGTCGCCCTTGAGCTTGTCTCCATCCTGGAGCTTGTCGTAGCCCTTGATGGTGGAGAAGAAGGAGGAGCCGAGCTGTGCGTTCTTGGCGTTGGCCGTGTAGCTCCATGCCTTGGTGAAGGATTCGGCGGTCACCGGGGTGCCGTCGGTGAACTTCCAACCATCCTTGAGCTTGATGGTGTACTGGGTGGCGTCATCGTTGGACTTGATGGACTCAGCCACTTCGTTGGAGGCGTTGCCCTTGGCGTCGAAGGAAATCAGACGTGCGAACAGCAGGTCGAGCGGCTTGCCGCCGCCGGTCTCGTTGCAGTCGCCCGGGATGAGCGGGTTCTGCGGTTCGGAATTGTATGCGGTGATGACGCTGGAACCCTTGTCAGCGGTGGAGTCACCGTTGGAAGAGCCGCAACCGCTGAGCAGCATGCCGAATGCGCATGCGGCCGCAGCGAAAGCCAGAGCTTTCTTCTTCATGGAATTCATATTCTCCTTATCCATTATTTCCAGAGCCGTAAGACCCTGTTCAAAAAGAAGGCGGGCGTCAATACCGTGGCATCAACGTCCGTCTTCGTTCTGATGGTGGGTTCATTATCACTCGATTGAGGGACAACCGCTCCATATCCGAGGGAGGCCCATGCAAAATAGCCAAATCAAAACTCATCATCTGATAAAACAATCCGTTTTTCCCTCTTATCGCCGGAACAACTTATCCGCATCATGCGTATGGACGGACGCGGACATATCCGTTCGCTGTCAGCGTACTTTGCCAATCCGCGTCACGCCCGTGGAAACGCCTGCCCGTATCGTGCCTTCAACTGTTCGATGGACACGTGTGTGTAACGCTGCGTGGTCTTCAGCGAGGAATGCCCCAGCATCTCCTGCACCTCACGCAGGTCCGCTCCCCCGTCGAGCATATGGGTCGCCGCACTGTGGCGCAACGCATGCGGACTGATGTCTGGCACGCCGGCCTCCCGTGCCCGGTCGTGCACCACCTTGCGCACCATACGTTGACCGATCCGCCCGCCCTGCGATCCCAAAAAGAACGCGTCGTCCGACATGTCACCGCATAGTACGGGACGGCCATGTTCCAGCCAATCGCGCAAGGCCTTGTCGGCTGGTACGCCGAATGGCATGACACGCTGCTTGTCGCCTTTGCCGGTCACTTTCACCGTGCGGTTGCCGAATGTCACGTCGGCCACGTCGAGTCCGACCAGTTCCGCCACACGCATGCCGGTGGCATAGAGCAGTTCCAGCATGGCCGCGTCACGCAGCGCGATCGCCTGTTTTTTCATATTCGGTTCCTGCGATCGCGCCTCCATGCCGTCCTCATCAACGCGGTCCATCAGCTGCTGCGCCTGCGTTTCGTTCAATACCGCCGGCAACGTATCGGGGATTTTCGGCGTCTGCAACGAAGCCGCCGGGTTGGCGGACGCCATGTCATGGTCATACGCCCATGCGAAGAATCCACGCACGGCGACGGTTTTGCGCGCCATGCTGCTGCGTGCGTGATTTTTGGACGATTCGGCCATCCACAGGCGCAAATCCTCGATGGTCACCTCATTCAGATCCACGCAACCCTGTTTCCGCAACGCCACCAAGCATTCCTCGACATCGCTGCGGTACGCCCTACGGGTGTTTGCGCTCAACCCTCGGTTGGCTTTCAGATAGGCGTCGAATCCGTCCAACGCATCATCGAAACACATGCAAACCACCTTCCGCTTCGTCTGAAATGAACAGACACCACGCAGACACCGTATAAATGCCATTCCGCAGCGCGATCGAATGTCATCTCACGCGATGGCACGATTCCATTATGTCCCCATACCGATAGACTGATGACGATTAGGCATCCTACGAACAGGCGGTATTATGACTCGTCATTCCATTCATGACGTACAGCATCCGACAGCCGAAAACCCCGATGATGGGATTGTGGCCCGCGCCATCGACCTGACCAAGGTCTACGGCTCAAAAGACAACGAAGTGATGGCGTTGGATCATGTGAATGTGGAATTCAAGCGCGGTGAAATGACCGCCATCATGGGCCCTTCCGGTTCCGGCAAGTCCACGCTCATGCATTGCATGGCCGGACTCGACGCCCCTTCGTCCGGCAAGGTGATGGTGGAGGGCCTCGAGGTCTCCTCCATGAACCAGAAGCAGCTGACGGATCTGCGCCGCGAACAGATCGGGTTCATTTTCCAGTCGTTCAATCTGGTGCCGACGCTGTCCGCCGAGGAGAACATCCTGCTGCCGTTGCAGATAGCGAAACGTCCAATCGACCGCGACTGGTTCAACCAAGTGGTCAAGGTGGTCGGTCTGGAGAAGCGGCTCACGCACCGTCCAAGCCAGCTGTCCGGCGGCCAGCAGCAGCGCGTGGCCTGCGCCCGCGCCATCATGGCACGACCGTCCGTGATCTTCGCCGACGAGCCGACCGGCAACCTCGACTCGCGTTCCAGCCGTGAAGTGCTTGGCTTCCTGCGCGATTCGGTACGCGACTACGGCCAGTCGATCGTCATGGTCACCCACGATCCGCGTGCGGCCTCCTTCGCGGACCGTGTGCTGGTGCTCGCCGACGGCAACATCACCCGCGACATGCAGCATCCGACGTACAACGAGATTCTTGAGGTGTTCGCCGGCGACGACGACATCGACGATGTTTCCAAGTACGCCGCCTCCACCGCCGTTCCGACCGTGACGGAGGACTCGCAGGCATGATTCGCATAGGATTGCGCGACGCGCGCAGCCATTTCGGCCGTTTCATCATGTCGATCGTGGCCATCGCGCTCGGCGTGAGTTTCGTGGTCGGCTCGTTCTGTTTCCGCGAAATGCTCAACAACCAGGTTTCACAGATGATGTCCACCAATGCGGACCATGACGTGTACGTGCGCGGTTCGCAGGAGAAGAAAAAAGATTCGTCGGCGATGTCGATGGGATCGACGAAAAGCTACAACGATGTCGACGTCGATCTGGCGGGTACGATAGCCAAGGTCGACGGTGTTTCCTCGGCACGCGTCGTGCAAATGCTGTCCGGCGTGGTGCTGCTCGACAAGCATGGCGATGCGGTGACCACCATGGGGTCTCCGACGCTCGCCATAGGCATGGGCAAGTCGTCGCCGTGGCGGTCCGCCAAGTTCACGACCGGCACGTGGCCGAAGAACGGCGATGAGATCGCCCTTCATTCCTTCGCCGCCGAACAGTCGGGTCTGAAGGTCGGCGATAAGACGAAAATCGTCTATCCGGACGGCGCTCATAAGGTGACCGTCAGCGGCATCTTCACCACCGATGCCAGCCAGGCAGGCGCCATCATCATCGCCATCGATCCCGCGACGGCCAAGGAACAGGCGAACAAGCAATCGGACGATCCGGACAAGACTGCGTTGATCAGCGTCTACGGCAATAAGACCACGCCGCTTGACGACAACGCGCAGCAGCAGCTGGCGGACCGTATCAACAAGGCGCTGCCGAGATCGGCGAAGGCGCATGCCATCACCGGTGACGAATACCGTGACGAATCAACCAAATCCACGCAGGACGCGCTCGGCTTCATCCAACCGCTTATTCTGATTTTCGCGGTGATCGCATTGTTTGTCGGCTCGTTCATCATCGCCAACACGTTCTCCATGATCGTGCGCGAGTCGATGCGCGGCTATGCGCTGCTGCGTTCCATCGGCGCTTCTCCCCTGCAAGTGTTCTCCACGGTGATCGTGCAAGCTCTGTTGCTGGGCCTGGTAGGTTCGCTCGCAGGCATCGGGCTCGGCTGGGGCATGGTCAAACTCATCGCATCCGGTTTGGCGAATATGGGTATGCCATTGACCGGCGCCACCAATCCGACCGTTTCCGACATGCTCGTCGGCCTTGTGGTCGGCATTGTGGTGACGTTGATCGGTGCGGCCCTGCCGGCGCGAAATGCGGCGCTTGCCCCGCCGATTCAGGCGATGAACGAAACCGTCAATCCGGAAAAGCCTGTCCTCGCACGTGGCATCCTCGGCACCGTCATGGTGCTGTTGGGCTTCCTGAGCTGGGGTTTCACCTACGCTTTGGCCGCCGCGGATGGTGACGGCGGTCCGACGCCGTGGAAGGCGCTCAACAGTATCGCTGTCGGCTGGCCGCTCGGTATTGGCGCGGCGCTGGCCGTGATCGGCGTGATTGTGGCGGGACCGGCATACGTGTCCACCGCGGGCGCGGTGCTCGGCTGGCTGCCATCGAAGGTCTTCACCGTGACTGGGCGTCTCGCGCAACGTAACATTTCTCGTTCGAAACGTCGCACGTCCAACACCGCAGCCGCCCTGTTCGTGGGAGTGGCGATTGTCAGCTGTCTGGGCGTGGTGGCCACGTCGGCGAAGGCTTCGGTCAATTCGCTGGTGGATACCGGGCTCAAAGCCGATTTCGCCGTATCTTCGGCTTCGGCCGGGCAGATTCCCGACCAGGCCATCAAAGACATCAAAAAGGTCGATGGCGTGAATCATGTGGTGTCGAACCGTGTGGTGCTTGGTGTGAAATATGACGGTAAAGCCATCAACGGGTTCACGTTCGCCACACAGCCGGAACTGTTCACCAAGATCTTCGCCGCCGAAACCACCGAAGGTGATGCCGCTGCCGCGTTGAAGGATGGCAAGCTGCTCGTCGGCAAGACCATTGCCGACGATCGTGGATGGCATGTGGGTCAGAAGGTCAAGGCCACGGCCGAGAACATCGTGGTAGACAAGGAGGCCACAGCCAAGGCGCAGGCCGATTACCAGGCCAAGGTGCAGGCGCATGTGCAGGAATTGCAGTCGCAGGCCCAGCAATTGGCCGCATCCGGCGACTTGACAGGAGCGCAGGCCAAGGCTTCGGAAATCGAACAGTACACGAACGACGCCAAGAACGTCGATCCGAAAACGCTGGTCAAGACGAAGAAGGCCACCACCGGAAAGACGCTGACCATCGGCGCGATCGTGTCGAATTCCGTATACCGCGATTTCGCGATCGTCAACGACGATTTGGCCGAGCAGATCGGCAACAAGCAGACCATGTTCGTCATGCAGGCGTTCGTCACGGACAAGCGGGGCGCCGACACGGCCCAAGTCAAGAAGGCCCTAAAGAAAACAATCAAGAAATACTACACAATCGTCGTGTTCGATCGTGACGAGTACAAGTCCACGATGAGCTCGATGATCGATCAGATGCTCATGGTCCTGTACGCGTTGCTGGCTTTGTCCATCATCATCGCCATTTTCGGCATCGTGAACACGCTGGCGTTGAGCGTGTCGGAACGCACCAAGGAGATTGGTCTGCTCCGTGCCATCGGCACGTCACGTGGCCAGGTGCGTGGCATGCTTGGCATCGAAGCGGCGATCATCTCCGTGTTCGGCACGGTGTTGGGTTTGATCGTCGGCGTCGCCGCGGGAGTGGTGATTCGTGCGGTCTACGCGTCCGAAGGTTTGGAGACGCTGGCGATTCCGTGGTTGCAGCTGCTCGTGTTCCTGCTGCTGTCGATTGTGGTCGGTCTGGTGTCCAGCATCTCCCCCGCCTCCCGCGCGTTGAAGCAGCCGGTCCTTGACGCCGTGGCGAGCGAGTGAGACAGTTGGAGCGGAACATCGAAAGGAGGCAGCAATGCCTATTCCCAATGAGATTCCAGTAGGAGCGCGCATCGTGGTGCGCACCTTGGAAGGCGTCGATCCTACCGATCATCGTATGAAGTTCCGCGATTACGTAGGCCACGTGCGTTCGTGGGACGGTCAGAAACTGGAGATGACGCGCGATGCGGCGGCGAACGGCTCACGTCCCGAGCAGCGTGTCACGATTCCCGCCGACGAAATCGTGACGATCAAGCCGGTGCCGGAACGTTCCATGACTCGGCCACGTCCGTAGTCGCATACCTCCCCCTACCGCGCGCAAAGACAAGAGCGCCGCAATCGCACTGATTTTCTGCGATTGCGGCGCTTTTGCATAGCGATGGCGTCAGTCGTCAGACCACGGAACGCGCCTGCGCGATCGCGGTACGCTCGCCGTCGAATCGCACGATATGCTCGCCTCTGCGGGCGGATTCCAGCAGCGTGCGCTGCCAATCGTTTTCGGGAATCGACAGTTCGACCGTCGCGCAATGTTCGGCGTACTCCGGCTGCCTGCTGGCGGCCTTGTAGTCGCGGAACGGTTGGCCTTGGGTGAAGAAACGGTCCATTTGCTTCACGTCGCCTTCCGTGGGGCGCACGCCGGTATCGGCCATGTCATGCAGCACGTTGGCCACCAACGTCAATCGGTTGGCCATGTTGCGTAGCAAGGTCTCCACGTTGGCCGCGTCCTCCTCCACCATGGCACGTGTGCGGTTCGGATCGGTCAGCGCCACGCGCGTCATGTCACGCCAGGACCCGGCTGCGAGCGCGGCCGCGATGTTGCGGTTCGGGTTGGCCACCAGCTCGTTGATCATGGCGGTGGCGATGACGTGAGGCATATGTGAGATGAGCGCGGCGCAACGGTCATGGGTGGCGTCGTCAAGTACGATGAGCCGGTTGCCGCAACGGTTCACTATCATGTCGGCCACGGCGCGGAACCGGCGGTATTCGGTGTGTTCGTCGACGGTGATGGCCCAGAGCGCGTCGTCATAGAGTGTCGGGTCGGATGCCTCCCAGCCGGACAGTTCGTTTCCGGCCATCGGGTGTGCTCCGACGTAGCAGCCGTCAAGACCAATGGCTTTGACTTGGTCGCGGACCATGCCTTTGACGCTGCCCACGTCGGTGAGCGTGGTTGTTTCCGTGTCGATCAATGGTTTCAATGCGCCGAGGATTTCGGGCATGGCCTTGAGCGGGTTGCACAGTACGAGCACGTTCGGTTTGGTTTCGGCGAGTGCCGCCAAGGTGGGTTTGCAGATGATGCCGTCGGCTTCGGCGGTAGCGTAGGGGCGGTCGTTGTGGTTCCATGCGGTCACTTCGCAGCCGGCGTTGACGAGTCGGCGTGCCAGTGATCCTCCGATGAGGCCGAGTCCTACGATTGCGATGCGTGGCTTCACCACATCAGCTCCCTTCTGACGGTTTCGTCGTTCTGCCAATCGTCCGGCAGGTGGCTGTCGTCGAGTCGTACGCCGCCTTGCGGCAGCATCCATGAGGTGACGGGCGGGTTGGGGCGTTCCCTGCGAGGGTAGACGGCGAGTGTTTTGGCCCAGTCGCCATGTTCTGCGATTTCCACAAGCGCGTCGCGGAAACGTTCCTCCCAAGGGGCGGCGTCGAGGGTGACGATGAAGCTGTATGTGCCGGTGCGTCCTTTGATGGGCCGTGAGATGAAGCTGGTCATGTTCAGTCCCGCATCGCGCAGGACGTCCAGCAGGTCGGCGAGTACGCCGGGGCCGGTGACCAGCGGGATGAAGGTGATGATGGTTTCGAAGTCGCCGGCGTCATTGCTGTGGGCGCGGGCGTTGAGTTCCTGGACCACATCACGCGGGGCGATGACAAGGAATTCGGTGTGCGCGCCATCGAAATCCTGCACATGTTCGGCGAGGGTGTCGAGATCGTAGAGTTCGCCGCAGATGCTGGGGCCGAGCGCCACGCGGCCGGGCTTCAGGTCGCGGCAGGCGGCGGCGTTGGAGGATGCGGGTTCGGGCTGCAAATGGTGTTCGGCGATGAACCGGGTGCATTGGGCCAGACCGTGCGGGTGGGCGCTGACGGGGTTGCCGGTGCAGTCGTAGATGCTGTGGCCGCGCACGGTGAAGGCGTTGAAGGCCACGTCCACACTGATCCGGGCGAAGCCGGCCGCGTTGGGGGCGTCGATCAGCGCGTCGAGATTCGGGACCACATAGCCTTCGACGTTGTTTTCCCATGCGATGACGCCCCAGCCTTGGCGCGACTGTACGGCCTGCATGATCGCGGGCACGTCGGGCAGAGCGATGAGGTCGAAGTCGCCGAGTGTGGCGAACTGGTCGGCGGCCGTCATTGCCGCCTGATGGGTGAAGGTGCCCTCCGGGCCCAAGTAAAACAGTTTCATGCGTGCCATAATGTTCTATGGTAGCGGCCGTAATCCCCTACGCCCGCCGATACGCGACGCATTCCCGGGAATGTATCGCCATATATAGTTACGCGCGCGATTCAGAATGAGTGGGAATGACGAACCAGCGGGCGGGAAGAATGAGCAGGACGACTTGGACCAGTATCAGGCCGTACAGCCAGATGTAGCCGGCATGTTGGGAGAAGAACGGCATGTCGCCTTGGAATCCGGCGACGATGAGCGCTTTGCCGGATGTGGTGGTCAGCGCCATGCCCCATGCGGTCAGTGAGGAGGCGATGAGGTGCAGGGCCAGTCCGACCGCGCCCATGCGCGAACGGGCGCACCATGTCGATAGGCCGATCAGCAGAAACGCCAGCACCAGACCATACGGAATATTCAGTTCCGCACCCATACGGTGGGCGAACGTGCCCACAAAGGCGGAAGCCACGCCCGCCGCAATCGTGATCAACGATTTGACCAGCGCGTTCTGGCGATACGACCACGGACGCAATTCAGTAGTGCTCTTCACAGTCATGCGTTTCAGTATAGGTGGGGATATGACTTGGTGAGGAATAAACTTAGCTCCCCTCAGAGAGGGGAGCTAGAGAGAATGGTCGGCTACAGCCGCACCAAATCACTTACCCTGCTGGGCGGCGTTCTGGCGGCGCTGCTTGGCGCGCCACTTGTACCAGTCCTCACGGCCGAGGATGATCTTGCGCACGCGGATGGACTCCGGGGTGACTTCCACGCACTCGTCCTCGTTGGCGAAGTCCAGGGACTCCTCAAGGCTCATCTTGATCGGCGGGGTCAGGGTTTCGAGCACGTCAGCGGTGGAGGAAC
>OGDY01004140.1_pt1 | contig 10303 bp, 7 predicted proteins | sample 1570341 | NCBI WGS metagenome assembly OGDY01 (sample SAMEA2581972, study PRJEB24529) | metagenome | biome: Human gut stool | place: China | collected 2011 | reverse complement strand
CCGCCCCGCCCCTTTCCGGAGCCTTTCCCATACCGGGCCGGCCCCCACCGGCCCCTCGCTGTAAGGAGTACCCTATGGAATACACCCTCACCCTCTCCCGGGCCACCGCCGCCCTGCGGCAGCACGGCCTGCTGCTTTCGGCCCCCCATTGCCCGCAGGAGCTCACCTTCCCCGCCCTCACCTACGATAGCCGGGCCGTCGCCCCCGGCGCCCTTTTTGTCTGCAAGGGCCTGAATTTCAAGCCGGAGTACCTGCAAAAGGCGCTGGAAGCCGGCGCCGCCTGCTATGTGGCGGAGCAGCCCTATGACAATGCCGCCCCGGCTCTCCTCGTCAGCGATGTCCGCCGGGCCCTTTCCGTCCTGGCCGCCGAATACTACGGCCACCCCGCCGAACAGCTCACCCTCATCGGGCTTACCGGCACCAAGGGCAAAACCACCACCACCTACTTCATCAAGAATATTCTGGATACCGCCCTCGGCCACCGCACCGCCGTCCTTTCCACCGTGGAAATGTACACCGGCGGCGAAAGCACCGAAGCCCACCTTACCACCCCGGAAAGTCTGGAGCTGCAGCAGTGCTTTGCCGATACCCTGGCGCATGGCATCCGCCATTTGACAATGGAGGTCTCCTCCCAGGCGTACAAGCAGCAGCGGGTCTACGGTGTTCCCTTCACCGTTGGGCTGTTCCTCAATCTTTCGGAGGACCACATCGGCCCGCTGGAGCACGAAAGCTTTGAGGATTACTTCCAGTGCAAGCTGCAGCTGATGAAAAACTGCAAGCTCGCCGTCATCTGCCGCGGCACCGACCGCTTTGAGGAAATTTACGCCGCCGCCAAGGCCCATGCCGAACGGGTCCTGGTCTGCGGCAATGACCCCTCCTGCGACCTTTGGGTGGAAAACATCCGCAAGGAAACCCCCGGCTTTACCTTCACCGTCTGCGATAAAAATTCCCGACGGGATTTCCGCATCACCATGGAGGGCCGCTTCAATATTGAAAATGCACTGGCCGCCATCACCATTGCCCGCGCCCTCGGCATCGATGATACCGCGATCGCCGCCGGCATCGCCGATGTTTCGGTGCCCGGCCGCATGAATGTACTGCAAAAGGACGGCCGCACCGTCATTGTGGATTACGCCCACAATTTTCTCAGCTTTACGGCGCTGTTCCGCTCCCTAAAGCAGGATTACCCCGGCGCCCCCATCAAGGTGCTGTGCGGCTGCCCCGGCCACAAAAACCTCAAGCGCCGGGTGGATATCGGGCATCTCTGCGGCGAATACGCCGATTTTGTTTACCTCACCGCCGAAGACCCCGGCTTCGAGGATCCCACCGAGATCTGCCGGGAGATGGCCGGTTACATCGGGGAATCCCATCACCGCTTCATCATCCTGCCGGACCGTGCCGCCGCCGTGGAGCGGTCCATCGCGGAGCTGGCCCCCGGTGAAATTCTCATCCTGGCCGGCAAGGGCGAGGAGGACTACCAAAAGGTGCAGGGCCGCTACGATTTTTACGAATCCGACCTGGCCATTGCCCGCCGCTGCCTGGGGCTGTAACGCCATCGGGTCCCGGCTCCCAGGTGAGAGCCCTTTCACTAATACGGCAAAATGGCCCCTTTTTTGCAGTCCAAAGGTTAATATTTCACTTTTATTTACAAAAGATTTACAATACTGGGATATTCCGGGCTGAAATCGCATAAATGCTGGGGTATATTGGTGCCCTGTGCCTGGGATTATTTATGCTATTTTGAGGGTGTTTCTCGCCGCGCAATCCCCAAAACACACCGCCCGAATATAAAAAAACAGGTCGAAAAAAGAAAGAAAAGGAGACCTTCATCATGCCTATCCTGCAGCAAAATGACGCCGCTGCCGTGGCGCGCTATACCGAATTTGTGACCCGCAGCCCCTGGGGCAACCTGATGCAGGACCGCGGCTGGGCCCATGTTAAAAAGGGTTGGGTCGGCGAGCAGGTCTATCTGGAGCAGAATGGAGAGATCACCGCCGCCATGAGCATCATTTTTGCCCCCGCTGTGGCCGGGCGCACCCTGGCCTATGCTCCCCGCGGGCCGGTCTGCGATCCCTACGATACCGAAACCATCGCCGCGCTGATGCAGGAAGCCGCCCCCGCGCTGAAAAAGCACCGGGCTTTTCTGCTGCGCTTTGACCCCGAAACGCCCTATACCGATGAGCTCATCGCCAAATATGAAAAGCTGGGCCTGCGCTGCCGCGCCCGCAACTGCGGCCTGCACGATCAGATCCAGCCCCGCTTCAATATGTTCCTGCCGCTGGAGGGCAAAACACTGGAGGAGCTGATGCCCGCCTTTGGCGAAAAGACCCGGTATAATATCCGGCTTTCCGCCCGCAAGGGAGTGACCACCCGCTGGGCCGGCGCCGAAGAGCTGGAAACCTTCTTCCGCATCTACCTGGAGACCTGCGAGCGGGATGGTATCGGCCACCGCCCGCTGGATTATTTCCAGCGCATGCTGGAGGCCTACGGCCCGGAGCGCTGCCGCGTCTGCCTGGCTGAATACGAGGGCGAACCGCTTGCCGCAGCCATCGCGTTGCACTATGGCCGTAAAGTATTCTACATTTACGGGGCCAGCAGCAATGAGAAGCGCAACCTGATGCCCGCCTATGCCATGCAGGCGGAAATGATCCGCTGGGCGTGCTCCCTGGGCGTGGATTTCTACGATTTCGGCGGGGTGTACTCCCTCAGCAAGGAAAACGGCCTATACCGCTTTAAAGAGGGCTTCTGCCACTCGGTAGGCGTCACAGAACTGGCGGGGGAATTTGACCAGGTGCTTTCGCCGTTCTGGTACTGGGCTTTCCTGCGCGGCAAGCCCCTGCTGCAAAAGCTGCGGGCCCGCCGCAAAAAATAAGGCTTGATTTTTTCGCAGGGTTTTCCGGCCCGGCGGGCCGTCCCTGCACTCTGCACCCACCGGAGGTCCCTCTATGCCGCAAACTGTTCTGCATCCGCTGGCTCCGCTCATCACAGCGGAAAGCCATACCCTCATCCTGGGGACCATGCCCAGTCCCCGCAGCCGCGCGGAGACTTTTTACTACGCCCACCCGCAGAACCGCTTTTGGCCGGTCATCGCGGCCCTGTACGGCGAGGAGGACCCCAAGACCAGCGAGGGCCGCGCCGAGCTGCTGCTCTCCCACGGTCTGGCCCTGTGGGATGTGCTGGCCAGCTGTACCATCACCGGCGCCGCGGACAGCACCATCCGGGATCCCATCCCCAATGATATCCCCGGCCTGCTGCGGCAGTACCCGGGCATCACCCGCATTGCCGCCACCGGCAGCACCGCCGCACGGCTTTACCGCCGCCTGGTGGAGCCCCAAGCTGGTCTGCCCGCCATCGGGCTGCCCAGCCCCTCCGCTGCCAATGCCCGCACCTCATTCCCGCAGCTGGTGGCCGCCTATCGCGCCGCCCTGCTGTAATATCACTACGGGGGCAGAGAGATTGCTCCCCCTGCCCCCTACATGACCCCCGCGCCGGTTACTGCCCGCGCCCGGGTCTGTTTTTATATTACGCGGCTTTGCCCCGCCCGGTGCTTTGCCGGGTTTTCCGCCCATTTGGGCCGTCCTTTCCCTGTCTTTTTCCGGTTTTTGCTGCATCCCGGCACCGGGCGCAGCCCAAACCGTCTTCCGGACGGTTCCAGCGGACTTCGTCCGCTGCGGCGGCTCCGCCGCCGGGGCTGCGCCCCGCCCTCTCCCCCTCCGCGCGCTCCCCCTAAACGCACAAAGCCCCCCGCAAGGCTTCCCCTGCGGAGGGCTTTTTCTTTTTTCGGTTTACTTTTCGGCTTACTTGGCGTAATCCACAGCGCGGGTCTCCCGCACCACATTCACCTTGATCTGACCGGGATAATCCATCTCCTCCTCGATCTTCTTGGCGATATCACGGGCCACAATGACCATCTGGTCATCGCTGATGACCTCCGGCTTGAGGATGATGCGGATCTCGCGTCCCGCCTGGATGGCGTAGGATTTCTCCACACCCTCAAAGGAGGTTGCGATGGATTCCAGCTTCTCCAGCCGCTTGATGTAGTTTTCGAGGTTTTCACGCCGCGCGCCGGGACGGGCCGCGCTGACGGCATCCGCCGCCTGAACCAGGCAGGCGACCACCGTCTTGGCCTCCACATCGCCGTGGTGCGCCTCTATGGCGTGGATGACCTCGGGGCTTTCCTTGTATTTCTTGGCCAGCTCCACACCAATGGCCACATGGCTGCCCTCTATCTCGTGGGTCAGGGACTTGCCAATATCATGCAGCAGACCGGCACGCCGTGCCAGGGTGGGGTCCAGTCCCAGCTCGGCCGCCATGCTGCCCGCCAGCTTCGCCACCTCTATGGAGTGCTCCAGCACATTCTGGCCATAGCTGGTGCGGTAGCGCATCCGGCCCAGCAGCTTCATCAGCTCGGGGTGCAGGTGGTGCACACCGGTCTCGATGACGGCGCGCTCGCCGTCCTGCTTGATCTTGGTTTCCACCTCGCGGCGGGCCTTCTCCACCGTTTCCTCTATGCGGGTCGGGTGGATGCGCCCATCCTGGATGAGCTTTTCAAGAGAGAGCCGTGCCACCTCACGCTTCACGGGATCGTGGCAGGAAAGGGTGATCGCCTCGGGGGTATCATCTATGATGAGATCCACGCCGGTCAGGTTCTCCAGCGTGCGGATATTGCGTCCCTCACGGCCGATGATGCGGCCCTTCATTTCGTCATTGGGCAGCGGCACCACCGAAACGGTGACATCCGCCACATGGTCGCTGGCGCAGCGCTGGATGGCGGTGGAAAGGATCTCGCGGGCCTTTTCGTCGCTCTCCTCCTTCAGCTGCTGCTCGTACTGGGTGATCTTCAGCGCCTTTTCGTGGGTCAGCTCGTTTTCCAGCATCTGCAGCATGTATTCCTTCGCCTGCTCCTTGCTAAAGCCCGAAACCTTCTCCAGCATCTCAAACTGGCTCTTCTTGATCTGCTCGACCTCCTGCAGGCGTTCATCGGCTTCCGCCTGGCGGCGCTGCACGGCCTCTTCCTTTTTCTCCAGGTTATCGATCTTCTTATCGAGGTTTTCTTCCTTTTGCTGCAGGCGGTGTTCCTGCCGCTGCACCTCGCTGCGCCGCTCCTTTACCTCGCGGTCAGCTTCGTTTTTCATGCGATAGATCTCGTCTTTTGCCTCTACCAGTGCCTCTTTTTTCTTGCTCTCGGCGGTCTTAATGGCGTCACTGATCAAACGCTTGGCTTCCTCCTCGGCGGAACCAAGCTCTGCTTCAGCAACCTTCATTCTATACTTAACGCCCAGAAAAAAGGCGACGACTCCGGCAATCAGTACGAGAGCTACCGCTGCGACTATCACAAGCCACAGTTTCATCTCTACCATTGGTCAGGGTCCATCCTTTCTTATGAATGTATCGTAAAAGTTCCCCCGCTGCGGGGGAGGGGGTAATTGAACAAATAATTTGTAAAGTATCTACAATTATTCCGTTCTATTTTACGCCCCCATCGTCCCTTTGTCAAGGCGAAATACCATACTTTGTAAAATCGACATAAATTTTTTGTCTATTCGCCCAGCGCTTCGGCCAGCCGCAGTCCCACGCTCTCTCCCTGCGACCCGGGTTTCTCGTCCTCCTCGGCCAATCGCAGTCCCTGCCGCCTTGCGGTGCCCGAAAAAATCTTCGCGCTGTTCGCTTGCTTGATTTTTTCGACCGCTGCGGATGCTCCGCCTCGCTGCATCCGCCACAGGCGGCGCTCGGCTCCGCATCCCCATCCGCCGCGACCCCTTTTATACCGAATTTCATCTCACCTGTCGGCACACCCAAAGGCTCCCCTGTGTAAGGGGAGCTGTCAGCCACAAGGCTGACTGAGGGGTTGACGGCTCCCCTTTGCACAAGGGAGGCTTTCGCCGCCAGGTGGCCGCAAATCGTCCCGCGAAACAAACTTATATTCCCAGTAAATCATTCTCTCATTAGCCCAATCCTTATGTGAAATCAGCCCATATTCCTCCAATATTGTAAACTTTCCATTAAAAAAAGTGAAATATTAACCTTCCACATGCAAAAAAGCGGCCATTTTGCCGTATTAGTGCAGGGGATCTTATCACAAGGAGGAAATTTATGATCATTTGTCAAGTCACCGGGGCCGCCATCACCGTGGACCAAAATGAACTTCTCACCACCGGTATGGTACAGGCCGTCCCGGTGCGGTTCTGCTTCTCCCCGCAGTGGGCCGCCCTCGATCGCACCGCCGTTTTCACCGCCGGCACCGTCAGCGTCAGCTGCCTGCTGGGGGAGGATAACCAATGCTTCATCCCGTGGGAATGTCTCACCCGTGCGGGCGAGTACCTGCGTGTGGGGGTATACGGCACCCGCGGGGAGAAAATGGTCCTGCCGACAGTCAGCTGCCTGCTGGGGCCCATATGCACCGGCACCCAGCCGGAGGAAAATACCCCCACTGAAGCCACCCCCACCCTCGTCCAAAGCCTGCTTACCAAGGCGGAAGCCGCCGTTTCGGCGGCAGATGCCCTCCGGACCGATGCCGATGCCGGGCTGTTTAACGGCCGGGATGGCAAAGACGGCACCAACGGTAAGGACGGAAAAGACGGCCAAAACGGCGCTCCCGGCGAAGCCGGCCCTCAAGGACCAAAGGGCGACCCTGGTGAGACCGGTTCCCAGGGGCCGAAGGGTGACCCCGGTGAGACCGGCCCTCAAGGGCCGAAAGGCGACCCTGGTGAGACCGGCCCTCAGGGACCAAAGGGCGACCCTGGTGAGACCGGCCCTCAGGGATCGAAGGGCGACCCTGGTGAGACCGGCCCTCAGGGGCCAAAGGGCGACCCTGGTGAAACCGGCCCCCAAGGGCCGAAGGGCGACCCTGGCGAGACCGGCCCCCAAGGGCCGAAAGGGGAAACCGGGGAAACCGGCCCGCAAGGGCCGAAGGGCGACCCTGGTGAAACCGGCCCCCAAGGGCCGAAGGGCAATCCCGGCGAAGCTGCCATTACTTTGGGGAGCATCACCCTTACCGCTGCCGGGTGGAGTACCGAGGAACCCTATTCCCAAGCCGCCGCTTTGGCCGGACTGACCGCTGGTTCGCTGGTGACTCTGCATCCCACCGCCGCCCAGCTGATGGCCTTGCAGGAGGCCGGGGTCACCGCCCTTACCGCTGCCAATGCCAATGGCACCTTGACCGTCTATGCTCTGGGGGCCGCCCCCGCCGCCGATCTGACCCTGCAGATTACCATCACTGCCACGGGGCAGTAAAGTTTTCCCTTTCCGGCAGCTCACCGGTAGGACGGCAAAATAGCACCCAACCTGCCGCAGCTCATTTTGGGGGAGGCTTCCCTCAAAACACTGCGGGCCTTGCCTCTTTCCCCCAAAAAGTCCCCCCAGCGGAGTACTCCGTTGGGGGGACTGTAAGGCTTGTATTTTTCTTTGGCTTAGCGGTTGTAGACCTTGCCAATATAGTTCTCCGGCGCCTTGATGGCACCATCGATACGGATCTCGAAGTGCAGGTGCGGACCGGTGGAATTACCGGAACTGCCGCTGTAACCGATGACCTGGCCCTGCTTGACATACTGGCCGACCGTAACGGTGACATTGGACATATGGGCATAGCGGGTGATCTGGCCGTAGCCGTGGTTGATGACCACCGTTCTGCCGTAGCCGTAGTTCCAGCCGTAATTGAGGGCGGTGGTAACGGTACCCGCCTTGGAGGCACGGACGGTGGTGCCCATGGGACAGGCGATATCCATGCCGGTGTGGCCGCCGTAGCTGCCCAGCGAGCCATAGAAGAAGCCGCCATCGGCGGGCCAGATGAACCGGCCGCCGGTGCTCGCAAAATAGTCATCAATGGTCTGGGTGCCGCGGGCAATAACCTGATTGACCGGGTCCTTGAGGCGGGTACGGCTCAGCACCGTTTCGCCCACTCTTACGCCGTCAATGTAGGTGACATCGGCCACCACTTCATCCTGGCCGTAAATGCCGGCGGAAATGACGCTGGTATCCCCGATCGGCTTTTTGTTGTTATCCTGGTAGGTAGTGCCGAACTGGACATTGGCCATATAGGTCTCCCGGCGGGTGACCTGGATGCCCAGCTCCACATCCATCTGCACCACCAGCAGTTCCTCATCGCCCTGCAGGGGCACCTGCTCCAACGGGATGAGGCTGATGGTCTGCATGGGGGTGCCGGTGGTGGTTTCGCCGCTTTCGGCGTCCTCCGCCGGCGTGGTGGGATCGGTCGAATCGGCTGTATTATCGGCGGCGGCATCCGTCGGGGCCTCATCGGCCGGGGCTTCCGCCGTTTCATCGGTGATGCCATATTGCAGACGGTACAGGGCATTGTTATCCCCGGCGGCCGCGGCCAGCTCCTCGGCGGCGCCATCCGGCAGGTCCTCCGGCCAGTACAGCAGGCCCATATACAGCACCATGCCGTTATTGATGGCGGTTTCCAGCGGAGTTTCGCCATTGACGGAAATATCCTCCAGCCGGGCGTTCCACTCCTCGGCCGGGGTACCGGAATCGGGCAGGATGACCGAATCGGGATCGTAGCCCAGCTGCTGCTGCCGCAGGGCGGTGAGATACTCCTCCAGCTCCGTATTGAGGTCGTACATCTCCTCCAGCGTCAGGCCGTAGCGCTTGGCGATGGCTTCGATGGTCTCGCCGGGGCGGGCGGTGTAGCTGCGGCGCAGCTCCTTATTGCTGCGCAGGTAACTTTGCAGATTGGAAACGGTCATGAGCGAGCTAACGGGATAAACGCCGTCCTCCAGCCGGATATTTTTGGTGAACTGCACCGTTTCGTGCTCTTCCCCGGTGCGGTAGTTATTCAGCACCTTATCCATGTAGAGCAGGAACTCATTGCCGTCCTCCAGGGCGCCGAGGAACTTGCCCTCCAGATAGAAGCCGGAGGCATCCACCAGCTCATTGCCGGAGGAGCGCATGATGGCATCGGTAAGTTCTTCCTTGGTCAGGAGGTCCTTTTCCTTGGCAACAGCCAAAGAAAGGGTGGGGATGGTATCCTCCGGCGGGATGTATTCCTCATTGATGAGGCGAGCCAGCATGGCATCCCGTGCCTCGTAAAAGTCGCTTTCCTGGGCGATGTAGCCGATGGACTCGCCGTTATACTCCACCCGAAGGGCAAAGGTAAACTGATTGAAGAAGGCGATGGCGCCGGCCAGAATGGCCAGGCCGAAGATGGGTGCAAAGAAATTGGCGATGCGGTTTAAGGGGCGGGCAACTGCCCGGCTGTAATCCCGCCAGGCCTCCCGGCGGCCGGCTTTCCCTTCCGGGGTCTTATCCCGCAGGGCGGCGGCCAGCTCGGCTGTTTCATCGTGCAGGATGCAGTAGGGGAACAGCACCTCATCGGCGAAGTGCTCCGTCCGGCGGACGACCTTAAAGCGCAGGCTCCGCCACAGGATGGGCACCCGGGCCCGGATACGGCCGTACACATGACCGATGCCCCGGCGAATGGCATAGTATTCCCGCAGCAGCTGCATGCCGATGTAGGCGCAACCGCGCTCCATGCTCTCGAAGGATTCCGCCAAAGTGGGGCGTTTTTCCCTGGGCTTTGCATTCTTTGCCTTGGCGGGGGCTTTCTTCCCCTGCTTCGGCCGGGATTTTTTCTTCTTTTTCTTCGGCTTCTTGGAGGCCTTTGGCTCCTGGGATTCCGGGGATTCCTGGGGTTCGGCAGGGGCTGGCTCGGCTGCCGGCTCCGCGGCGGGTTCCTCCCGCTGGGAGGGCTGCCAGCCGTTGGTTTCCGTCGCTTCCGGAGCGGGCTGCTCCGCCGGTTCCTCGGCGGGTTCCGGGGCGGGGGCAGTTTCGGGTTCCTGCTGTACAGGACTCTTTTTCTTTTTGGGCTTTTTCTGCTTCTGCTTTTTTGGCTTGCGGGAAGCGAGGATCTCCCGGCCGACTTCCGCGGCGGCTTCCGAGGCCTCGAAGTACTGCATGGCAGCGGCGGTATCCACCGGCTCGGCTTCGGGTTCCGGCTCATTCTGCGGGGATTGCAGGCTCTTATTTTCTTCCGTCATGGGGCATCCTCCTTCCTTGCGTATTAACACAGCTTAGTATTATAGCAAAGATTTACGGTTTTGTCCAGCCCGGGGCTTTTGGGTGGAGCCAAGGGCGGACTGCCGATGCTGCCAGTATACCACCATGGGCGTGGGATTTCTTGTTGCTTTTGTAAACGGAATGTGACGGTTGGGGGAAAACTGGGTGAGGGGCCGGGGTCGGCAGCAGGCCGCTGCAAGCCGCAAATTTAGCAAAAAGGGGCGGGCCGCAGGCCGTTCCGGCGCAGCCGGAACCAGCGGGCGAAGTCCGCTGAGTCCGCCGAAGGCGG
>OGDY01004139.1_pt1 | contig 10303 bp, 9 predicted proteins | sample 1570341 | NCBI WGS metagenome assembly OGDY01 (sample SAMEA2581972, study PRJEB24529) | metagenome | biome: Human gut stool | place: China | collected 2011 | reverse complement strand
AGCCGACCTTCTGCATATACTTGGAGATCTTGTTGCAGGTGTCCATGGAGTCGTTACCGCCGTTATAGAAGAAGTAACGGACGTCATACTTCTTGAAGATCTCCAGAATGCGCTTGTAATCCGTGTCATCCACATCGGGGTCCGCCATTTTATAGCGGCAGGAACCCAGAGCAGAGGAAGGAGTGTACTTCAGCAGCTCCAGCTCGGCGGGGTCCTCCTGACCCATGTCGAACAGACGGTCATTCAGAACACCCTTGATGCCGTGCTCTGCACCCAGGACCCGGGTGATGTTGGGGTTCTTCAGGGCAGTTGCGATCACGCCGTAGGCACTGGCGTTGATGACGGAAGTGGGACCGCCGGACTGACCGAAGATACAGGCGCCTTTCAATTCGCTCATATGAAAATCCTCCTGACGATTCAAAATAAGATACCTGTATCATATCATCGAAATTTTAGAAAGTAAATACTTGCAATTTATTTTTTTTGTGATATTATGATAAAAGAAAAACGTTTTCCTCCCAGAAATCTAAAAAATTGTCAATATGTTCACAAGGGCTTCCGGGATGAAAAACGGATAGATCCCCAAATAGAAAGTTATATTTTATAGGAGGATGTTCGTATGCCACTGGTTACTTCTACTGAAATGTTCAAGAGAGCCTATGATGGCGGCTATGCCATCGGCGCGTTCAACGTCAACAATATGGAGATCGTGCAGGGCATTACCGAGGCTTGTCAGGAGGAGCACGCTCCCGTGATCCTGCAGGTTTCCAAGGGCGCCCGCGCCTATGCCAACCACACCTATCTGGTGAAGCTGGTTGAGGCCGCTGTGGAGTGCTGCCCCGATATCCCCATCGTTCTGCATCTGGACCACGGCCCGGACTTCGAGACCTGCAAGAGCTGCATTGACGGCGGCTTCACCTCCGTCATGATCGATGCTTCCGGCAAGCCCTTTGCCGAGAACATCGAGATCACCAAGAAGGTCGTGGAGTATGCCCACGATCACGGCGTTGTGGTCGAGGCCGAGCTGGGCACTCTGGCCGGCATCGAGGACGAGGTCAAGGTCGCCGCTCACGAGGCCTCCTACACCCGCCCCGAGGAGGTCGAGGAGTTCGTTTCCAAGACCGGCTGCGACTCTCTGGCCATCGCCATCGGCACCTCTCACGGCGCTTATAAGTTCAAGCCCGAGCAGTGCACCCGCAATGAAAAGGGTATTCTGGTTCCCCCTCCCCTGCGTTTCGACGTTCTGGAAGAGGTCTCCAAGCGCCTGCCCGGCTTCCCCATCGTGCTCCACGGCTCTTCTTCCGTGCCTCAGGAGTATGTGAAGATGGTCAACGAGTTCGGCGGTCAGATGCCCAACGCCATCGGCGTGCCCGAGGAGCAGCTGCGTCAGGCTGCCAAGCTGTCCGTCTGCAAGATCAACATCGACTCCGACCTGCGTTTGGCCATGACCGGCACCATCCGTAAGTTTATGGCGGAGCATCCCGACAAGTTCGATCCCCGCGAGTACCTGAAGCCCGCCCGTGCCAACATCAAGGAGCTGGTCCGTCACAAGCTGGTGGACGTCCTCGGCTGCGCCGGCAAGGCCTAATTCAGTTTTGACTGATTGATTTTACCCCAAACGCACCGGGAGACAGTGTCTCCCGGTGCGTTTTTGTCAAATCGCCAGCTTTTGCGGATGATAACGCTCTTGCACATTCCGGTACCCTATATTATAATGTAAGGGCATTTGCAATAAACGAAAAGGAATGTGGCTATGTTTAAGATCTTGAAAACAGAGGGGAAGGCCCGGCGGGGCGAATTCTCCTGCGCCCACGGCGGTACGGTGCAGACCCCGGTGTTTATGAATGTGGGTACGCAGGCGGCCATCAAGGGCGGCGTTTCGGCGTTGGATTTGAAAAATGTGGGCTGCCAGATCGAGCTGTCCAACACCTACCACCTGCATCTCCGTCCCGGTGACAAGGTGGTGCGGCAGATGGGCGGCCTCCATAAATTTATGAATTGGGATGGGCCGATCCTCACGGACTCCGGCGGGTTTCAGGTGTTTTCGCTGGCCTCTCTGCGGAAGATCAAGGAGGAGGGCGTCACCTTCGCCAGCCATATCGACGGGCACCGGATTTTTATGGGCCCGGAGGAATCCATGCAGATCCAGTCCAATCTGGGCAGTGACATCGCCATGGCCTTTGACGAGTGCGTGGAGAACCCGGCCCGGTATGAGTACGCCAAGGCATCGGTGGAGCGGACCCTCCGCTGGCTCCAGCGCTGCAAGGTGGAGCATGACCGGCTCAACAGTCTGCCGGACACGGTGAACCCCCATCAGATGCTGTTCGGTATCAACCAGGGCGCCACCTTCGCGGATCTTCGGGCCTGGCATATGCAGGAGATCGCCAAGATCGACTGCGACGGCTACGCCATCGGCGGTCTGGCGGTGGGCGAGCCGGCGGAGATCATGTACGAGATGATCGACGTGGTGGAGCCCTTTGCCCCCAAGGAGAAGCCCCGGTATCTCATGGGCGTGGGAACCCCCAGCAACATCATTGAGGCCGTGGCCCGGGGCGTGGACTTCTTCGACTGCGTGATGCCCTCCCGCAACGGCCGACACGGAAAGCTCTTTACCTGGGAGGGCACCGTGAACATCATGAACGAGAAGTATATCACCGATGACCGGCCCATCAGCGAAAGCTGCAACTGCCCGGTGTGCCGGAGCCATTCCAGGGCCTACCTGCGCCACCTGTTCAAGGCGGACGAGGTGCTGGCCCTGCGGCTGGCGGTGCTGCACAACCTCTGGTTCTACAACGAACTGATGGCCAAGATCCGGGAGGCACTGGACAACGGCACCTTTGCCGACTTCCGGGAGAAATACAGTGGCAATCTGGAAAAACGGGCCTGATTTGGAACGGTTTTGCCTGCTGCGGCCGGTAAGAGGACTTGACAAACCGGCGGTTTGCGCATAAAATAAATCCGTTATCGACTGAGATGGGGAAAAAGCCCTGGTATCCCGCCTTCAGAGAGCCGGCGTTTGCTGCAAGCCGGTGGGGGAGCCTGGGAGGACTGGCCCCGGAGTCTTTCGCCTGAACAGCAGTAGGGCGGAACGGCTGGCATCGTTATCTGCCGCACCGAGCGCCGGGAAACCGGCGGAAACAGGGTGGTACCGCGTTTTCAACGCCCCTGAGCCGTAAGGCTTAGGGGCGTTTTCTTTATTCGGCGGAAAGCGTGAGGCGTTGCAGGATGAAAAAGCTGTGGGCTTCCCCCGTTCCTTTTCTGGCCTATGGCGTTCCCTATGCGTATCTGGGATTTTGGGGACATGGGGAAACGGGCAAAGTTTTGGCGAATTTTCTGTCTATCATCGGCGTGATTACGCTGATGAAATGGACATACCACAGAAACAGTCTGAAAGCCCTGTTTTTGGGAAATGCCCTGTCCCTGCTGGTATCCTGCGTCTGCCTGTCCGTGTTCGGAACGGAGAAATGGGGCGGGACCTTTGAACCCGCGGCAGCGCTTCAGATGCTGTGCGCGGCAGCGTTGCTCGCACTGGCCGTTCAGATGGTCTGGTGGCGCGTCAAGCGGCGGATACAAAAGCGGTCCTGAGATCAAATCGATCAAAATGCAGAACATTTCAGATAAAAGGAGTCAACCATGAAGTACGATTTTACAGCCATTGAAAAGAAATGGCAGGAGAAGTGGCTGGAGGAAAAGCCCTTCACCGCTGTCACCGGGGACAAGACCCGGGAGAAGTTCTACGGCCTCATCGAGTTCCCCTATCCCTCCGGTCAGGGCCTCCATGTGGGCCACGCCCGTCCCTTCACCGCCATGGACATCATCTGCCGCAAGAAGCGGATGCAGGGTTACAACGTGCTGTTCCCCATCGGCTTTGATGCCTTTGGCCTGCCCACGGAGAACTACGCCATCAAGAACCACGTCCATCCTGCCATCGTTACCAAGCAGAACATCGCCAACTTCACCAAGCAGCTTCACATGCTGGGCTACTCCTTTGACTGGGACCGGGTGGTGGACACCACCGACCCCAGCTACTACAAGTGGACCCAGTGGATCTTCCTCCAGCTGTTCAAGAAGGGCCTGGCCTACAAGGCATCCATGCCCGTGAACTGGTGCACCAGCTGCAAGTGCGTGCTGGCCAACGAGGAAGTGGTGGAGGGCGTCTGCGAGCGCTGCGGCAGCGAGGTCATCCGCAAGGAAAAGAGCCAGTGGATGCTGGCCATCACCAAGTATGCCGACCGCCTGATCGACGATCTGGACGATGTGGACTATATCGAGCGGGTCAAGATCCAGCAGCGCAACTGGATCGGCCGCAGCGAGGGTACCGAGGTGGACTTCACCGCCACCAACGGCGACAAGCTGACGGTCTACACCACCCGGTGCGACACGTTGTTCGGTGTGACTTATATGGTCATCTCTCCCGAGCACCCCTACCTCGCCCAGTGGAAGGATCAGCTGACCAACTGGGACGCTGTGGAGGCCTACCGGCAGGAGGCTGCCCGGAAGTCCGACTTTGAGCGCGGCGAGCTGAACAAGGAAAAGACCGGCGTCCGGCTGGAAGGCATCGAGGCCGTCCATCCCGTCACCGGTAAGCATATTCCCATTTTCGTTTCCGACTATGTGCTGATGGGCTACGGCACCGGCATCGTCATGGGTGTGCCCGGCCACGATCAGCGCGACTGGGACTTCGCCACCGCCTTCGGTCTGCCCATCGTGGAGGTGGTCAAGGGTGGCGATGTGACCAAGTGCGCCTTCGCTCTGAAGGACGATACCGGCATCATGGTCAACTCCGACTTCCTCAACGGCCTCACCGTCAAGGAGGCTATCCCCACCATGAAAAAGTGGGTCACGGAGCATGGCATCGGCCATCCCAAGACCAACTTCAAACTCCGTGACTGGGTGTTCAGCCGCCAGCGCTACTGGGGCGAGCCCATCCCTCTGGTGAAGTGCGAGAAGTGCGGCTGGGTGCCCCTGCCGGAGGAGCAGCTTCCCCTGCTGCTGCCGGACGTGGAGAGCTACGAGCTGACGGACGACGGCGAATCTCCCCTCTCCAAGATGACCGACTGGGTGAACACCACCTGCCCCAAGTGCGGCGGCCCTGCCCAGCGTGAAACGGATACCATGCCCCAGTGGGCCGGCTCCTGCTGGTACTTCCTGCGGTATATGGACCCCCACAATGATAAGGCCCTGGCCTCCAAGGAGGCGCTGGAATACTGGTCTCCTGTGGACTGGTACAACGGCGGCATGGAGCACACCACGCTGCATCTGCTGTACTCCCGGTTCTGGCATAAGTTCCTCTATGACATCGGCGCCGTGCCCACCAAGGAGCCTTACGCCAAGCGCACCAGCCACGGCATGATTCTGGGCGAGGGCGGCGAGAAGATGTCCAAGTCCCGGGGCAACGTGGTGAACCCCAACGACATTGTGGCCCAGTACGGTGCAGATACCATGCGGCTGTATATCATGTTCGTGGGCGATTTTGAGCAGGCCGCCACATGGTCAACCGATGCCGTGAAGGGCTCCAAGCGCTTTTTGGACAAGGTGTGGAATCTGGCGGAGACCGCCGCTGACAGCGAGGACTTGACCCCGGCCAACGAGGCCATCCTCCACAAGACCATCAAAAAGGTCACCGACGATATCGACACGTTGAAGATGAACACCGCCATCGCAGCCATGATGACCGCCGTCAACGAGATGACTGCCAACGGCGTCACCAAGGGCGACATGGGCATTCTGCTGCGGCTGCTGAATCCCTTTGCCCCTCACATCACCGAGGAGCTGTGGGAGCAGCTTGGCTTTGCCGCACAGACCCATAAAATGTGCTGTCAGGCGGAGTGGCCGGTATATGACGCCAGCAAGACCGTGGCTTCCTCTGTGGAGATGGCCATTCAGGTCAACGGCAAGATGAAGGGCACCGTCACCGTGGCTGTGGACAGCGACGAGGAGACCGTCAAGGCCGCCGCGCTGGCTGTGGACAAGGTGCAGAAGGCCACCGAGGGTATGCAGATCGTCAAGACCATTCTGGTCAAGAACCGTCTGATCAACCTGATCGTAAAGCCCCAGTAAGGGAAAGTGATCGGCTCAAATGCGGGAAACCATCAAATTTTTCGGATTTGAGAAAAAATCCTTGACTTTCTTCTGATTATTTCCTATAATGATGTACGTTAAGGCTATACGTAGCCCCTAAGCATCCAGGATGTAACCGGATGTCTCGGAGGGAGGGAAATATAAATGTCTGAGATTCATGTCAAGGAAGGCGAATCCATCGATAGCGCACTGAAGCGTTTCAAGCGTAGCTGCGCTAAGGCAGGCGTTATCGCCGAGGTTCGCAAGAGAGAGCATTATGAAAGCCCCAGCGTGAAGCGTCGCAAGAAGTCTGAGGCTGCTCGTAAGAACAAGAAGCGTTTCTACTAAGAAGCAAAAGTACCGCACCGAGAGGTGCGGTACTTCTTTTTATCCCCGGCGAAAAAGCGAGTCAGCGATATCACTGACCTCCGGCCACTGGAAAAACGCGGCGGCCACGCCCAACTGCCGCCCAAGACGCAGCTTTTGCCGCAGCGTGTCGGCGTCATCAAAGAGGATGAAGTGGGATTCACCGTTCTTGGCATAAGTGAAGTAGCGGGCAAACAGGTCTTTGGAAAAAAACACGGCGGGCTGATGCTCCCTTATAAGCGCGTCCAGCGCCGCCTGCGTCAGCGGCTCTCCCTGACCGCTCCGAGCGGGGAGACGGAAGTCCATCCGCAGCCGCTGGAGGTCAAAGACCACATTCCGCCCGCCGCCGTAGCGGGCGAGCTCCTCCCGGATGTGGGTTTCAAAGCTGCCGCCGGAGATGGCTGTGTTCACAATAATGGTGGGATGCTCCGCCGCCCCGGCGTAGGACGGGGGAAGGCAGAAGAACTTTCGGCTTTTGGCGCACTGCTGCCCCAATAGGGCAGCAAAGCGGCGGCGATCCTCCCGGGACGGCTCGTCAAAATCCAGAACGATTCCGCCATAGCTGCGGCGGGCGCATTCCCGGAGCACGGCCTCGGCCAGTGCCGCCGGGCGGTCAATGGACGGCGCGGAACGGTCACTGAGAACCAGCAGCCCCGGCAACGGGGCCATCGGCCCGGACCGGGCCGGTGTCAGTAAATTCCGGCTCAACAGGGAGGACCCCTCCCCGATGCGGTAGGCGGCGTGGGCCAGTCCCGCCGGATAGGCGGAGGCGGTTCGCGTGTCCTCCGGTCGGACGGTCAAATAGAGCTGCATGGCGGTTCCCCCTTGTGAAGCGGTCAGGATTCTGGTATACTGCAGTTATTCTTATGTGAGAGGAGGGCGGCTTATGCTGACGCCGGACATTCTTTTTGACAGCTACCGGGACATCACCCCCGCCTTTCTGCAAAGTCAGGGCGTGACGCTGCTGCTGACGGATCTGGACTATACACTGGCGCCCAAGGCGGTCCGCCGCCCGGATGACGCCCTGCACCAGTGGATCGACAGCTTGAAGGGCGCCGGGATCACCGTGATGATCGTGTCGAACAACCGCTCCGGCGTTCGCGTGACCGAGTTCTGCGGAGATCTGGGCATCGGTTATCAGGGCCATGCCGGAAAGCCCAGCCCAAAGGGCCTGCGGGCCGCTATGGAGCGGACAGGGACAGATTCAGCCCACACCGCCATGCTGGGAGATAAGCTGTTGACCGATATGCTGGCAGCCCACCGGGCGGGCGTCCGGGCGTGGATGGTGGAGCCGCTGGGGGGACCTGTGGGACTGTGGAACCATGTTCTGCACCTGCTGCAGCGCCCGTTTAAAAGAGCCTGCCCCTATAAATACCAAAAAAATCCGGGGGAAAACACAAAATAACCGGAAAACCACTTGCAATAACGGACAAGATAGGGTAAAATATCATCGGTCAAATTATATAAGACAGGAAAGAATTGAGAAAATGTCCACTTCACGGTCGTTTTCTCGTAAAGATTTGTGAGGAGGATTTAACTATGCCTATTTCTGCAGGCGATTTCCGTAAGGGTGTTGTATTTGAGATGGACGGTAAGCCCATGCTGGTCGTGGACTTCCAGCACGTCAAGCCCGGCAAGGGCGCCGCTTTCGTGCGTACCAAGTACAAGAACGTGATGACCGGCGCGATCCGTGAGGAGTCCTTCAACCCCAGCGCCAAGTTTGAGAACGGCACTGTGGAGCGCAGAAACGCCGAGTACAGCTACAATGACGGCGATCTGTACTACTTCATGGACCCCGAGACCTATGACATGACCCCGCTGAACAAGGATGTTCTGGGCGACGGCTTCCAGTTCGTCAAGGAGAACACCATGTGCACGCTGGTCAGCTACAAGGGCAGCGTGTTCAGCGTGGAGGCTCCCAACTTCATGGAGCTGGAAGTCACCGCTACCGAGCCCGGCGTGAGAGGCGATACCGCCACCAACGTCACCAAGCCCGCCACTCTGGAGACCGGCGCCATCATCAAGGTGCCTCTGTTCATCAACGAGGGCGAGAAGATCCAGGTGGATACCCGCACCGGCGAGTACTTGGGCCGCGTGAAGGAATAAGTTTTGAAGGGGGGATTATAACGATAATCCCCCCTTTTGAGACGATTGATAAAGCGGTAGATTTTCCGCGACGGTAAGGAAGGGTGTGCGCGGGAAACCCAAGAAGGGTGTTCTGCGCCATTAAAAATCCTGCATTTTCAGAGCTTTTAAAAAGCTCTGAAAATGGTCTCAGCGGGGCAAAAAGGATTTTTTGACACGCTGAAGGGGGGATTATAACGATAATCCCCCTTTATTTCCAAGATTGATATTTTGAAAGGAGCGATCACTATGGAGATCACTGAGAAGGTTGCGTATCTGAAGGGCCTGATGGAAGGCATGAAGATCGACACGGAGACCAACGAGGGCAAGATCCTGTCCGCTATGGTGGACATTCTGGAGGACATCGGCCTGGAGCTGGAGGACCTGTGGAATGCTCAGGGCGAGCTGGAGGACGGTCTGGACGTTGTCAGCGATGATCTGGAGGATATCGAGGACATCGTGTATGACGAGGATGACGAGGAGTCTTTCAACGACGAGTACTATGAGGATGACGCCGAAGAGGACGAGGACTGCTACGCCACCACCTGCCCCACCTGCGAGGAGACCATCTATTTCGATGAGTCCGTGCTGGAGGATGGCGAGGTCATCTGCCCCAACTGCGGCGAGAAGCTGGAGTTCGACATGAGCTCTCTGGAAGAGGACTCTGACGACGATCAGGAGTAAATCCGATCCGATCCAACATGAAACAGCTCCCCGGTGAATACCGGGGAGCTGTTTTTCTTACTGATAAAACGATGAATTCTCCGCTATGGTAAGGAAGGGTGTGCGCGGGAAACCCAAGAAGGGATACACCGTCGGCTCAGGCCAAACAGTGAATACTGCGTATCCGCTGTTTGGGAGCCTTCCTCGAAACAGGCTTGCTTCATCCGCCACCGGCGGCGCTTCGCCTGTTTCCCTGCGCCATTAAAATCCCGCATTTTCGGAACTCTCATATAGTTCCGAAAATGTTCAGCGGGGCGAACTTCTTTCGCCCCGCTGACAGCTCCCCGGTGAATACCGGAGAGCTGTTTTGGTTGATTTCCTATGCGGATGCATAAAATTAGTCAATGCAATGACTTTAAAGCTATATTACTTTACAGATTTCTGCCGCAGGCTGCAAAGTCCGGCACCGATAGCGGTAGCGAAGGTGGCGCTTTCCGGGATCACGTAATGGATGCCGTAGAGCTTTTCGAAAGCCGCAAAGTTTGGCTCCGCCTGATCCAGCGTGGTCATGGAGCCGGTGAGGATCACGGTGTCCGTATGGCAGCTCTGACAGGCCAGCACCGTCATAGTGCCGATGGCCTGAAGGACCAGATTTACCGCGCCGGCGGCCAGATCGGCGGGGGTGGCGTCCTCAGAGAGATCACCAAAGTTGGCAGCGGTCATGTTGGGGTCCAGCGTGGAGGCAGGGTCCCGGGCAATGTCGCTGATGGTGAGATCCACATGGCTCAGATCCCCCTGAGCGGCCAGCTTTTTGATCTGGTAGAAGCGTTCCATACCCACCAGCTTGCGGCAGAGGCCACCCAGCGTGCCACCGCCGATACCGCTGCCGCAAAGGTGCCGCACTTCTTTTCCGGCTTCCGCCCACAAAAAGGCGGTGCCGGTACCCATCGTCACAACTACGCCGGAGGATTGACCGGACAGAGCCAGCGCACCGGTGCCGCTGGCCTGAAATTCATCCACCCGGCAGGTGGGCAGGCCGAACACATCCCCATCCACATAGCTGGCGCCAACGCCGGTCAGAACGACCCGG
>OGDY01004138.1_pt1 | contig 10305 bp, 9 predicted proteins | sample 1570341 | NCBI WGS metagenome assembly OGDY01 (sample SAMEA2581972, study PRJEB24529) | metagenome | biome: Human gut stool | place: China | collected 2011 | reverse complement strand
TTGCGGCGTTGCTTTTGCGCCTCTTCGAATTTGTATTGCCTTTTTTCAATTTTGGTGTTCAAAATAGGGATGTTTTAGAAATGACTGGTTGTTGAGGAGGCACTAGTTATACCTGTACATTGACTAAAAGCATATTGTCCTATTGTTACTAAATTTTCAGGAATATCTATGTTAGATAAACCTGTACAGCCTTGAAAAGCGGATTGTCCAATTGTTACCAGACTTTCAGGAAGTGAAATTTCTTTTAAACTCTTGCAATTAGAAAATGCACTTGAACCAATAACTGTTGCTTTATTTCCGATTACCACTTTTTGTAATGATTTGCAGCCAGTAAAAGCTGATTCAGGAATAGATTTTACGCCATTTCCTATTGTTACAATTTTAAGGCTATCACACGTACCGTTGCTCCATGTATTAGGAGTACATAGTGATTCACCTAAACTTGTTACCGAATCAGGTATGTCCAACCTTTTCAAGCTTATACAATTATTAAAGGCACTACTGCCTATTGTTTTAACGCCATTTCCTATTTTTATTTCTGATAAGCTTGTACAATTACTGAATGCGTTGCTGTTTATTTCTGTAACTGTATCAGGAATAATTATATTAGCTAAGCTACTACAGCCATTAAAAGCATCTGTCCCAATTGTTTCAACACCTTCAGAAATTTTTATATCCGTCAAGCCGGTACAATTAGAAAAAGCTAGTTGTTTAATTGTTACTACACTTTTTGGAATTGATATGCTTATTAGGTTGTTACAACCAGCAAATGCCATTTCTCCAATAGTTTTTACATTATCACCAAATATAACATCAGATAATGACTTACATCCCCTGAATGCTGAAGTTGGTATAGCTGTAACACCATTTCCTATTACTATGCTTTTAAGTGTATCACATGTGCTATTGCTCCATGTATTTTTGGTAAAAAGTGCTTCTCCTAACTTTGTTACATTGTCAGGAATGACTAAACTTTCTAAACTCTTGCAGTTGTCAAATACATTGTTTCCTATCGTTGTAATATTTTTTCCTATTTTTATTGATGTCAGACTCATACAATTACTGAATGCATTGTTTTCAATAATTGTAACGGGTAAATCGTCAATTTCGTCAGGTATTACAACTTCCTCTGCTGATATATCACAATCAGTTATTGTAATGTATTCATTATATTTATAATATGTAAGGTTTTCATATACTCCCTTTTCAGCCGCATTTGCTGTTATACTAAATTTTTTCAAAACTTCACTGTAATATGGCATTCCTCCGCCTATTATCACACATGCAAGTATACCTGCCATAACTCTTTTGGATTTCATTAAAATACCTCCATAAACCTTTATTCGTATTAATATAATTTGCTGTTGCAATGCACACAGTATTATAATAATTTAATTATACAATAATATTTAATAAAAGTCAAGCGAATTATACCAAACTTCATCAGATTGCCACTTGCCAAAAACGCTTGAATATGATATAATGAAACTTGTATATCCTATAGTTTGAAGCGACAGAACAGTTATGCTGAATTTATGTCGAAATTTGTTGAAAATATATGTATAAGGTGGCACTGCACAAGAAAATTCTTTGCAGCGCTGACTCAAAATAAGCGGAGCTTTCCGCTAAAAAAGGACGGCTTTATATGGCTAATAATTATGATGTTATTATTGCAGGAAGCGGTGCGGCAGGTCTTTATGCTGCAATTAATCTTCCGAAAGAGCTTAAAATTCTGATAGTTGCTAAAAGAGAGCTTACTCTCTGCAATTCAGCACTCGCGCAGGGCGGAATAGCCGGAGTTTATAATTCTCCTGATGACAATATACAGTTTCATCAGAATGATACCCTGATTGCAGGCGGTTTTAAAAATAATACCGAAACTGTACATATGCTCGTCAGCGAGGCTTGTCAGGACATTGAACATATAATTAATCTCGGTGTTGAATTCGACAGAAATCCAGACGGTTCACTCCACAGAACACTTGAGGGCGGTCACTGCCGCCACAGAATTTTTCACCACAAGGACGCAACAGGCTTTGAAATCCTTACCAAACTTCTGCGTCATGTTCAGACTCTTGAGAATGTCACAATAATGGAAAACGCCCTGCTTTGTCAGGTAAAAAAGACATCTACGGGATTTTCTGCAAATATCCTTAAAGATGGTGAATATCACACCTGCAACAGCCATTTTATGATTCTCGCAACAGGCGGTATAGGCAGGGTTTATGAGTATACGACAAACTCCGCAATTGCTACGGGTGACGGCATCACCTTTGCCTACGAAATGGGTGCGGATATTAAAAACCTAAGCTTTGTACAGTTCCACCCGACTGCTTTCAATAACAGGAAAACTCGTGAATGTTTCCTTATTTCCGAGGCTGTAAGGGGTGAGGGTGCATACCTCCTGAACTGCAATTATGAGCGTTTTATGCATAACTATGATGACCGTCTGGAGCTTGCTCCGAGAGATGTTGTTTCTCATGCGATTATTCTTGAAAGCCGCAAGCTTGGTTCAACTGACTTTTATCTCGATATTTCCCATAAGGACTCCGAGTTTATTAAGGGAAGATTTCCTATGATATACAAAAACCTGTTAAAACAAGGCTACGACCTCACCAAAGACCGCATACCGATTTTCCCATGTCAGCACTACCTCATGGGCGGAATTAATGTTGACTGCAACGCCGCTTCCGCTATTGACGGTCTTTATGCGGCAGGTGAATGTTCTCATACGGGCGTTCATGGAAATAACCGTCTTGCAAGCAATTCACTGCTTGAGGCTCTTGTATTTTCACGTCATGCTGCTGTTGACATTGCGTCTAAGCTTGATAAATGTCCGCAGAATTTTGATGAATACAAGTTTGATGTAAAGTCGGACGCTGAACCTATTCCGCATGGCTTGAGAACTGAAATAAGACATATTATGCAGCAGAGTTATTTTGTTATCCCTGACAGAAAGGCGGCTGTTGAGGGCTTTGAACGTGTAAAGGAAATCAAAAATATACTTACTCATGGCAATTTTATTGTCAATGCGGACTTTGTAGAGGCTAAGTCCCTTGCAACAGTCGCTTACCTTATTCTCAAAGAGGTTATTTAACGAAAGGACTTGAATTTATGAAGCTCACACAAAGCTATATTGACAGTATCATCAACACTGCCCTTAATGAAGATATAAATTATATTGACGTTACAACAGATAATCTTATTTCACCTGACCATACAAGCTCCGCTTACTACATTGCCAAGGATTCAGGGGTACTTTGCGGAATTGAAATTGCAAAAAGAGTATTCGAGCTTGCAGGTGGAAATGTTGAGTTTGAAACTCTTATCCACGACGGCTCTGAGGTGAAAAACGGTGACATTATCGCAAAAATGAACGGCAGTACAGTCACGCTCCTTAAAGGCGAAAGAACGGCTCTTAACATTTTACAGCACCTTTCAGGCATTGCAACTGCGACAAATAAATGTGTTAAGCTGGTTGAGGGTACAAAGGCGTCTATCACTGATACGAGAAAAACTCTGCCGGGACTTCGTGCAATGCAGAAGTATGCCGTAACAGTTGGCGGCGGTAAAAATCACCGTTTTAATCTTTCGGACGGTGCTATGCTGAAAGATAATCACCTTGACGCTTATGGGGGAATTACGGGTGCGGTTACTGCTTTGCGGAAGAAAATCGGTCATATGGTAAAAATTGAGGTTGAGGTAAGAAATCTTGCAGAGCTTCAGGAGGCTCTTGACAATAAATGTGAGGTTATCATGCTTGACAACATGAGTTGTGAGGACATGAAAAAAGCCGTTGCAATTACCAACGGCAGAGCTTTGCTGGAGGCATCGGGCAATGTTACTGCAGAAACTATACGCAGTGTTGCTGAAACAGGTGTTGATATTATTTCGCTTGGAGCTTTGACACATTCTGTAAAGTGCTTTGATATTTCCATGAGGATTGAAAAATAGATTAAAGCTGGGATTCCAAATTATCCAGGACGATACTGGGTTTCCAAAGGGTTATCAACCCTTTGGAAACCCAGTTTCATTGAAACTCTGTTCCACACCATGCAAGAACTTTCGCCCTTGACCTGATTAAAGAGTTATCAACCCTTTGGAATCCCGATTTTATATAAAACAGATGAAAAATAACTATTATTCGGCAATAGGAAGTGATTTTACTGTGCCAAGAAGATACTGCTGTAACGCTACTGCGTCCTGTGCATTTACTCCATTGCCATTGCCTGTTATATCAGCCAAAAATGGTGCGGCAAGCGGATATTTTTCAGGATTAATTGTATATCCCTTTATAAGTACAACGTCAGAAATGTCAACATTGCCGTCACAGTTTGCATCACCATAATCAAACGCTTCAAGATTTGTATATATATTTTTGGACACCTGTGAACTATCTGCTTCGCCATTAATTGTTGTTGTAAGCATAGTTGTCAGTGAATAGTCTGCTTCTTTTTCTATAAGAGTTTTAAAGAAGTCATAATATTTCTTTGAACATGCACCTGAACCCAAAGGTTCTGACAACTGGAAATCATAAACATTGCTTTCAGGAATACTTGAAACAGAATCATATGTCAGATTAAGCTCACTGTATTCAGCCATTAAAGCATCAATGTCTATATCTCCATTTAATGTTATATTCGTTACAGCCCAAGGGGAAATCTGCTGACGAATACTTGATTTTTCGTCTATGGATATAACATCAGGGCATTGCTTCAGCAGTTCATAAGCTGCTGTTTTCTTTTCATTATCACTGACATATAAAGTATATTCATCATAACTCTTTGAGTCAACATCAAGCTTGGAAATTCTATTCTTATCGCCTTCAATTAACTCGCTTACTTCTTCAAGAGGTATATCTGCTCCCTTTTTAACCTTTATGGAAGTACCATATGTCAAAATTTACAACGAAAAAAACACACAAGACTGTGCCTTTTTAACCTTTATGGAAGTACCATATGACCATTCTTTAAAGTATTTTATTTCATAATCGCCTGTAATAATAATTGCTGTTTTACCGTCAGTTTGCACAACAATTGTATCGTCATCATAGGTTGACAAATAATCACTTAGTCCGCCGTTTGCAATTTCAGGCTGAATCAGTGCACTAGCTGAAACAGGTGCTATTGCTGTAAATGTCAATGCCAATGATGAAACCAATGCTAATAACCTTTTTTTCATAAAAATCCCTCCTTAATATTTTTCCATTCACATATATTTTAAGGCAACACCACACCTTATATGTTTATTATACATTGAATGCTAAATACTGTCAATATATTTTGAAAGCTTTGTAATAATTTACAAATAAAATGTCTTGCATTTATGCATTATACTTTGAATAATAGTATTGAAATAAACCTAAAATTATATTATAATATAAATATACAAATTGTATTGGAAACTCATATTTGAAAGAAGGTTTATATGCTCCGAGATAATAACTTGAAAAAACACAACAGAATTTCAAAGCAGATTTACTTAAAATCAGCGTTTGCATTATATATTCTCTCTGTTTTCTGGCTGACCCTGTTTAATCGTGAGCCTAAAACTCGCCGTTACAAGCTGAATGAGCCTTTCTGGGAATACATCGGACTTGTTCAGGGCGACAGGCAGTGGTACTTCTTTGGTCAGATTTTCGGCAATATTCTTATGCTGATTCCGCTTGGAATTTTCCTGCCGCTTCTGTTCAAAGGCTACAGAAATGCACTTAAAGTTACCATGACCGGAATGCTTTTTTCTGTCATTATCGAGGTCACACAATATATAACAGGACTTGGCTTATGTGAATTCGATGATGTGTTTAATAATACACTCGGAGCGTTGATTGGATATGATATTTATATGATATTTAATAACGCAAATCATAGTGGAATTAACTAAGGGGATAGAAAAATGAGGACATATTTTTTTATTTTTATTATACTTTATCTTATAGCAAATCTTGTTACTGTAATACTTTATAAGGTAGATAAGGTAAAAGCTGTAAAAAAGAGCTGGCGTATAAAAGAAAAAATCTTGCTTTCATTTGGTTTCTTTTTCGGAGCTTTCGGTGCATTGTTTGCCATGCACACCTTCCGCCACAAAACAAAGCACTGGTACTTCTGGCTCGTTAATATTCTGGGACTTATCTGGCAGTCCGCTTTAATTGTCTATCTGATTCTGCACTACATATTGTGATTTGTCCAAAATCTGAACCAATGCAATGTAAAACAAAATCAATGAAGTTCCTATCAGAAGTCCGCCAATAATATCAGTAAACCAATGGACTCCTGAAATTAAACGCCCGATAATTGTAATTGCTATCAGCAGTATGCTTGCACCATTGACTGCTTTTTTGACAATATTATTATGTATGCGTCTGTTGAACTGAAAAATTGCTGTACTCATTATGCAAAGCACAATCATTGTGTGCGATGAGGGAAATGATGCCTCTAAATCTGCATAAAGGATTATCGGACGGTAGTTGATAATGCAAATTTCAAAAAACACATAAACTCCCATTATGACCGCATAAAATGCACCAAGCAGATACAGGTCTGCATCAACCTTTTTCAGACTTTTGCGGCTGATGAGCTGGTAGAATCCAAGACAGGCAAAGCCAAAAGCAATTAAAATTGCGGCAACTCCAAGCCAGTCAGTAATGTTATACCATATCGAATGTGTTCCAAATAAATCATTTACCGCCTTATTGAGCGTTGCAAAGCCTATTTCAGAATTCTTTGGCCCTATAGGCTGTACGTCCACATTCCTTACAGCATAAATCAGCACGCCGAAAAGCAGGAGCAGTATAACTGCCGCAATCATTTTCAATTTAATTTTTCTTTTTGTCATTTTAATGACCTCCGTATAATAAATTCAGACTTTTTGTCTGTTTTCATCATACGTCATTAACGGAGTATCAGCAAGAATTTTAGCGTAACATCTATGATACGCACCGTATCATTTCCCTATTTTGCGTCCTTTTATGAGTACCATGCCTTTTATCAGCAAAAACGCAAAGCAGAATGATGATGCATTCGGATGATTCAATGCTATCAGTAAAAATATAAAAATAATCATCAGAATATATCCGCTGAACTTAACGAAATTATATATTTTCTCTTTTTCTTTCCATTGAAAAATTAGTCCCAGAACACCGCATAAAAGTATGACGGACTGAATAATGAAGATAGTCTTATGCATAAAGCCGCTGTACTGATACAGCGGAACGCAATAGTATACATTGTTTTTAAACACCTTATACATCGGCAATAGAAATCCGAAAACAGACATCAGATTCAACACAGAGTCTATATAGCAAAGTATTTGTTCGGTGTTTCTCTTATTTTCATTTTTCGCCATTACGACAACTTCTTCTGTTGAAAGCAGTTCGTCCAAGGACACTCCAAACAGCTTTGCTATTGCCTGAAGTGAATCAAGGTTAGGTGTTCCTCTGCCCGTTTCCCATTTGGAAATTGCTGTGCGTGACACAAAAAGCTGATTTGCAAGCTGTTCTTGTGTGAGATTTCGCTGTGTACGCAATTTTTGCAGCTTTTCTGAAAATTCCATTATTAAAGTCCCTTAAAACCCGATTCGGATTTCCTTTCGTACATTACATCGCATAATATAAAACAACAAATAAGCCGCTTAGAACTTCTAAACGGCTTTTTCTGGAGCTGGAAAAGGGACTTGAACCCTCGGCTTCCTCATTACGAGTGAGGTACTCTACCAACTGAGTTATTCCAGCCTGTATTCATAACGTAATTATTTTACCATAAAAATGTGGTTTTGTCAATGGTGAATTGACGTTTTTCTGTGGGGAATTAAAGCAGTACCACACAAAGCAAGTCAAAAGACTTTGCACGGCGAAAGCATTGCCCATGCAGGCATTAAATGCTGCAGGGCAATTGTGGGTTGCATATATCATTCCATGTAATTATTTATTATATCCTGTATTTTTTTCATTTTCCTTAGCTTATGCTGTTTAGAATCTGTCAAGATCCCGTTCATATATACTTCCTCAGCTTGTGATGATGCATCAGCCAGACATAATAACATCAAGTCGTTCCAGATATTCTTCTTCGGATAATTCAATTCGTTATTCGATTTTGCTCTTATGTGCTTTAAAATCCTCTCTTTTGTTATTTCAGCAAGAGAATTGTTGTTCTTATTTCGCACTTCATCAGGAAGTTCATATGAAATAAAGTCATCATGATGTTTTATAAAAAAGCAAATAAGGCTTATTTCTTCTGTATCGAACCCAAGATTTATCAGCAGACCCTCTGCCATATCCGCGGATTTATGTGCATGACCATAGAAAACCAAGTGTCCGTTTTTTTCAAAAGCAACTTGCGGCTTTGCAATATCGTGAAAAAAAGCTGCAACCCGAAGCAGATCAGCATCAGTCATGACGTTGTTTGCCTCTGAATTTATGTGATCGACAGTATGAATACAATGTTCAAAAAGAGTGTAACAATGATGAGGACTGCGTTGATCAAACCCTACCATGTCGGCAGCTTTTTTCCCCAAAAATAGCGATATCAGCTCTTTGCTTGCAGTGCTCCAGTATAATAAAGGAGCTTCAAGAGTTTTTAATAAATCATTTTTTGTTATCATATTGATTCCTTTTTCTTTAATTTTTTAGTCGAAATTTGATTTTTTTGTGCCGATCGACAGTCATGAAAAAAATCAGCTGTTAATAACAATTATATTATATCATATGTTCACACATTTTACATTAGAAAAAGTCACAAATTTCTGAATGTGATTTTGGTATGGATTTATGCCGACAATTGTAAAACAGCAGTATAATAAAAAATATTGGTGATAAATAATCTTTTTCTTGACAAAAACGAAAATATATGGTATAATTTGTACTGCAAGAGAGGTTGCAGAGGCTCATTTGGGGCGTGGTATCGGTATGCAATAGCCGTAAAATATTGCAGTTAAGTCTATTGAACAGCATAACATATTTGTGATTAAATTGTGAAATTTACAGTTTAATATTTTGAAAAAGTCGGCAAATTCTTATTTTTTTCGTTATTCAATAGACCTCTTTAACTTTCACCATAGGGTGGTTGAAACATAATTTTTTGTAGGTTTTCAGGTCGCACGCCAGCCCTTTAACTTTCACCATAGGGTGGTTGAAACTATAAGGAATTATAAATGCAACGCTTGTCAAGTCGCTTTAACTTTCACCATAGGGTGGTTGAAACAAGCGATTTGTCATGCAGTTATCCGCACCGATTAAACTTTAACTTTCACCATAGGGTGGTTGAAACGCCGCAAACTTTCGGAGATTTGCCATTATTGCATAACTTTAACTTTCACCATAGGGTGGTTGAAACCGGACAAATCGGCGCCAACTCAGCCGTGCTTCTTCTTTAACTTTCACCATAGGGTGGTTGAAACTAATATCTGCAAGAACCTTATTAGATTTTTCATACACTTTAACTTTCACCATAGGGTGGTTGAAACTAACTGAGCTTATTCCGCAGTCTGTTGCAATGACAACTTTAACTTTCACCATAGGGTGGTTGAAACTGATATTTGATTTGTACAATAAATCAATTTATTACTTTAACTTTCACCATAGGGTGGTTGAAACCCCATATTTGTGGGGCAAAGAGCCGCCCCACGTCACTTTAACTTTCACCATAGGGTGGTTGAAACAGTTATAGAAGAGCAAATAAAAGTTATTAATCATCTTTAACTTTCACCATAGGGTGGTTGAAACCTGAGATGTTGTAGAATATTGAAAGTTTAACAAGCCTTTAACTTTCACCATAGGGTGGTTGAAACGGTGGACTGTATAACGTGTGTCTGGTATGCTTGTATTACTTTAACTTTCACCATAGGGTGGTTGAAACTCCTTCGTTAATATTTTTTCGCTTACCTACAGCGAACTTTAACTTTCACCATAGGGTGGTTGAAACCTAATTGAATTAAAAAAATTCACTTCTTTTCTGAACTTTAACTTTCACCATAGGGTGGTTGAAACTGCGGCATTTTATACATTTCATATTCCCACTCCTTGCTTTAACTTTCACCATAGGGTGGTTGAAACTTTATCGATAGAATTGGTTGCTTCGGCTAACACCGACTTTAACTTTCACCATAGGGTGGTTGAAACGCTTTTCTTTTTTGGGAAAAATACTTTGCAGATACTTTAACTTTCACCATAGGGTGGTTGAAACTTTCATTACGTTTTTCATAATCTTTTCTCCTTTGTTTCTTTAACTTTCACCATAGGGTGGTTGAAACAAGCATTATCTCAGATGGATCCATCCTTCCCTTGGATTGCATACACTTCAAGAACAATGA
>OGDY01004137.1_pt1 | contig 10309 bp, 9 predicted proteins | sample 1570341 | NCBI WGS metagenome assembly OGDY01 (sample SAMEA2581972, study PRJEB24529) | metagenome | biome: Human gut stool | place: China | collected 2011 | reverse complement strand
CGACAAAAATGAAGCTCACGGGCTTGCGCTTGGACTGCAGTCCGGCGCGGCTGCGCTTGATGGCGGCGCAAACGGCGTTCACGGCTTCGTCCTGGCCGATGATATGTGCCTTGAGCCGTCCGGCAAGACCGGAGAGACGCTCAAACTCGTCGGCGCGAATGTTCGAAGCGGGGATCTTCGTCCAGAGCTCGATGATGTGCGCAAGATTGTCCGCGGTGAGCTCCGGCATGCCCTTGGCTTCGATCTGAGAAAGCTCATCCTTGAGCTGAAGATCGCGGCTGCGCAGCTCGGCAAGCTTTTCAAAGTCGCCGTCGCCCGTCGTGCCGCTGAGCAGAAGCTCGCGCTCCTTGTCGAGATCGGCGCATTCCTTTTTGATCTCGGCGCTGCGCTCAATGTCCTTGTTGTGGAGATTCACGTCCGAGCATGCCTCGTCGATGAGGTCGATGGCCTTGTCGGGGAGGAAACGGTCAGTGATGTAGCGCTCGGAGAGCGTCACGGCCATGCGGCACATCTCATCGGATATCTTCACGCCGTGGAAGTCCTCGTAATACTTGCGGATGCCCTTGAGGATCTCCACGCTGTCGCTGAGCGATGGTTCGGCGACGGTCACGGGCTGGAAGCGGCGCTCAAGCGCGGCGTCCTTTTCAATGTGCTTGCGGTATTCGTTGAAGGTCGTCGCGCCGATGACCTGGATCTCGCCGCGGGAGAGCGCGGGCTTGAGAATGTTTGCGGCGTTCATGCTGCCCTCGGCGTCGCCCGCGCCGACGAGATTGTGCACCTCGTCGATGACAAGGATGATGTTTCCCTCGCGGCGGATCTCTTCGATGAGACCCTTCATGCGCGACTCAAACTGGCCGCGGAACTGCGTTCCCGCGACGAGAGAGGTGAGATCGAGCAGAAATACCTGCTTGTCGCGCAGCTTCGCCGGCACGTCGCCGGAGGCGATGCGCTGCGTGAGCCCCTCAGCGATCGCTGTCTTGCCGACGCCCGGCTCGCCGATGAGACAGGGGTTGTTCTTCTGGCGGCGGTTGAGGATCTGGATGACGCGCTCCAGCTCCTCGCTGCGGCCGATCATACGGTCGAGCTTGCCCGCGCGGGCGCGGTCGGTGAGCGAGATGCAGTAGTTATCGAGAAACTTGCGCTTCGGCTTGCGCTCGCCGCCGTCCTTGCCGACGCGGGGACGCTCGGTCTCGGCAGCGCTGTCGCGGTTTTCGGCGTTGGCGGCGTTCTGCGCGCCGAAAAGCCGGTTGAGGAACGGGAACGTTGCGGTCTTCCCGTCGTCGTCCGAGCTGTCGTCGTCGTTTTCGATGTTCATAAGATCGTCCCCGCTGCCGGAGAGATTCTGCATGGCCTCCATCATTTCGGAGGAAAGCCCGTCGAGATCTTCGTCGTTGATGCCCATTTTGGAAATGATATCGTCGATGGGCTTGATGTGCAGCTCACGGGCGCACTTGAGACATAGTCCCTCCTGGTGGGACTGGCCGTTTTCAATACGGTTGATGAATACCACCGCCATGTTCTTGTGGCAGCGGGCGCAGAGAGTAGGTTGCATAGATGTTCTCCTGTGTTCTGTGAAATGGCGTTAAATTCCGAGCAGGTGTACGAAGATCGTGCGATCCATAAACCAGGAGACGAGGAAGGTGTTGGAAAGCGTCTCCTGCGAGACGAGAAGTCCTACGAACCGCAGCGCCCAGCCGATGATGAGGCAGAACGCCATGCCCTGTACCAGACCGGCCACCGCGCCGCCGATGTCGTTGAGCAGCTCGTGGTTCGGTATCTGGAAGCTGATATTGGGAATGTTCCCGATCACCGTGAGGAGGATCAGGATCATAACGAACGCGAGAATAAACCCGCCGACATAGGATATGCGGCGGCAGAGCACTTCTACAACGGCGTCGATGAGCTCAGCGTTATTTTCCTTCGCGTAGGCGACGGCTTCGTCCGCCATCTGCTCGCTGGTGGATTCGTAAATGCCCATGCCGTTGTAGGTGAGCGTGCAGAATTCCGTTTCGCGGCCGGGATTCTGCGCAAAGTAGTCCTTGACGGAAAGATTGGTGCTGTCGATCCCCATGGCGGGGCGGACGGTTTTATCGACGACGTTCACCTCTACAAAGCCGCTGGCAAACGGGCGCAGCGCGTCGATCACCTCTCCGGAATAGGCCAGGGAGAGAAGATTCGCGCCGTATACCGAAACAACGAACGCGATCAGACTGAAGATGCCCATGACTAGCCCCTTCTTATAGCCGGACCAGACACAGAAAATGAGTATGGACAAAAACAAAAGACTCAGTACCGCTTTCATGCAAAGCCTCCTTTTTCAGGCGCGGCCGGTGAGAGATCACCGGTTGAAATCGATTTGTACAACGCCGGACGCACCGGCGAAAAGAGCGCGGCTGTCCGAGCAGAGAAACACCTGCCGGACGTCCTCCGGCGGCTGATAGGATACGATCTCCTCCAGCGCGGAGGAAAAGAGCGTGGATTCCTCTCCGGTGAAGAGGACGAGAAGCTGGCTGCCGCAGGACGACATGGCCGCGGCCTCCAGAGGGGCGATAAAGCTGCCGAGCGGCTCGCCGGAGGGGGAGAACGCTGTGATCACCGTCTCGCCGCCGCCGAGCCCGCTCGCCGCCGCAACGGCGGCAAAGTCTCCGCTGAGCGAAAAGGCGGAGAGGTGCGCGTTTCCGAGCCGGTGCTCGGAGAGCAGCGTGCCGTCCGCGGAGAGAAAGCAAACCGCCGTTTCCGTCACCGCGGCTATGGAGCCGTCCGAGAGAAAGCCGAAATCCACGATCAGCTCGCCGGGGGCGAAAAACTCGGCCTGCATCTCCTCGCGGTCGATGCGGAAAAAGCGGAGATATCCGCCGTCGTCTCCGGCGCCGTTCACGCAGAGAAGGCCTTTTCCGGTCGTCCGCGCGGAGACGGGCGTGACGCTCGAAGCGTCCCAGCGGAAGAGCGGCGTGAGATCGGTGTCGTATACGACGACGCTCCCGCGATATCCGTCCTTATCGGTTAGGACGGTAATAAGCCCGGTTTCGTTCACATCGGCAAAGTATACGCCGCCCTCGGTCACGCTCTCGGCGGCCGAACCGTCCGGGTAGAGCGCATGGATGCCGTTTTGCCCCGCGTCCCAGAACACCGCGAGCTGCGTCCCGGCGGCGCACATCGGCTCCGTCATCGCGAAGTCGGCGCTCGCAGCGCATTTCCCGCTGGCGTTGAAGAGCTGCGCGCCGGTCGTCGTGGCGGCGGCAAGCCCGTTTCCGGCGGCGGAATAAAAGACATTCTCTCCGCTCCGGAGCCGGAAGCCGTCGCGGTTCCGCACGGCGGCCGCCGTGTGCGACTGGACAACGCTCAGCACGAGCAACAGCGCTGCGATGCAGAGCATGGCGGCTGTCGCGGCGAGCACACGGGGCAGATTCCGGTGCTTGCGCTCCGGCGCGGCGGTATACCTATTAGAATGCATCAAAACCTCCGAAAAATCAAGCGTCAATGGCGCTCAAGTGTCTGCCATCATTTCCCCGGCGGGGCCGTCGTACCAGATGCGGTGCATATAAAGACCCTGCGGCGGCATCGTCGGGCCGGTGAGACGGCGGTCGCGCGTTTCGAGAAGCGCGGGAATGTCCTCCGCCCGGAGCTTTCCGTAGCTTGCGTATACCATCGTGCCGACCATGGCGCGGACCATGTTGTACAAAAACCCGTTGGCGCACACACGCACGGTGATGAGATCGCCCTCGCGTTCGGCATCGCACCAGTACACGGTGCGGACGGTCGTTTTCGTTTCGGTGCCGACGCTCCGCACGGCGGCAAAGTCGTGCGTGCCTTCAAAGGCCTTCGCCGCGGCGCGCATCTGCGCAATGTCGAGCCGGGACGGATAGAAGCACACGCGCTTATCGAGAAACGGATCGGGAATGCGGCTATTGAGGATCTTATAGATATATTCCTTCTGGATGCACGAGCCGATGGCGTTGAAGCTCTCGTCCACCTCGCAGGCGTCCGTCACGGCGATATCGCCGGGGAGACGGGCGTTGAGCGCGAGCGGGACCTTCTCGATCGGGATCGTACAGTCGGAGCGGAAATTCGCGCAGTAGCGCAGGGCGTGCACGCCCGCGTCCGTGCGGCCGCAGCCCGTTACATGGACGCTTGTACCGAGTATTTTTGCAATGGCGTCCTCCACGGTCTGCTGTACCGTGGGGAGACCGGCCTGCCGCTGCCAGCCGTGATAGGCGGAGCCGTCGTATCGGAGACGGAGTGCAATGTTTCTCAAATGCCGTACCTCGTCAGGATGATCGATCCGGCCAGGATCACCGCCCAGAAAGCGAGAGCCAGGTAGTCGTTTCGGCCCATGCGCAGCACCTTCATGCGGGTGCGCCCCTCGCCGCCGTTGTAGCAGCGGCACTCCATCGCGGTGGCCAGCTCGTCGGCGCGGCGGAACGCGCTCACGAACAGCGGCACAAGGATCGGCAGCAGCGCCTTCGCGCGGCGGACAAGACTGCCGCTTTCAAAATCCGCGCCGCGCGCCTTCTGCGCGGAAATGATCTTGTCGGTCTCTTCGATAAGCGTCGGGATAAAGCGCAGCGCGATGCTCATCATCATGGAAAGCTCATGCACCGGGAAGCGCAGCTTTTTGAGCGGACTCAAAAGCTGCTCCAGACCGTCGGTGAGCTGCAGGGGAGAGGTCGTATACGTCAGAAGAAACGTTCCGCACACGAGCAGAATGATGCGAAGCACCATCAGCACCGCGCGGCGGATGCCGTTATCGGTGATGCGCAGCACCCAGAACGAGCAGATCACATTGCCGTCCGAGTAAAAGAGATTGAGCACCGCCGTTAAGATCACGATCACGATGAGCGGCTTGAGCCCCTTGAAGAGCGCCTTCGGGCGGATGCGCGAGAGCGCCACGCAGAAAACGAGCGTGAGCAGTACGAGCGCAGTGGCGCTCCAGTTGTTGGCGGTGAAGAGCGCGGCAATATAGAGCACCACGGCGATGAGCTTCGTGCGCGGGTCGAGCCGGTGCACGATGGTATTGCCGGGGAAGTACTGGCCGAGCGTAATGTCTTTCAGCATGCGCCGCCCTCCTTCCGTGCGAGCAGGGCCGCGGCGAGATCGTGCGGGGTATAGATGCCCTGCGGAACAGCAGCGCCGCGCGCGCGCAGCTCCTCTGCGAGAGCGGCTGCGCCCGGAATGCCGAGACCCATTTCACGAAGCTCCGCGGCGTGGGTAAAGATCTCCTCCGGCGCGCCGTCGAGCGCGATCTTGCCGCGCCGCATGACGATGAGCCGCTCGGCGTTTTCCGCGGCGACGTCCATATCGTGCGTGACGAGCACAACGGTGCTCCCCGTGGAGCGATGGTATTCGGCGATGTTTGCAAGGATCTCACGGCACCCGGCGGGGTCGAGACCCGCCATCGGCTCATCGAGCACGAGCACCTCCGGCTTCATGGCCATCACGCCCGCAATCGCGATGCGGCGCTTCTGTCCGCCGGAAAGATCGAGCGGGGACGCCTCGAAGAGCGATTCATCCACCCCGGCAAACTTTGCGCCGAAGCGGACGTGCTCGTCCACCTCCTGCTCGTTCAATCCCATGTTTTTCGGACCGAACGCAATGTCACGGTAAACCGTCTCTTCAAAGAGCTGGTATTCCGGGTACTGGAACACCAGACCGACACGGAACCGGACGGCGCGCAGCGCCTCCTTGGAGCGGTAAATGTCCTCTTCCCCGAGCAGCACGCGCCCCGCGGCGGGCTTCAAAAGCCCGTTGAGATGCTGGATGAGCGTGCTCTTGCCGCTGCCGGTATGACCGAGCAGCGCCGCATACTGACCGGCGGGGATGGAGAGATCAATATTGTCGAGAGCGACCTTTTCAAACGGAGTCCCGGCGCTGTATACGCACCGGAGAGACTCCAGACGGATATCGGGCATAACGAAAAACCTTTACTGATGGATTTAATTTCCGAGCCAGCGGACAATGGCATCGGCGGCTTCCGCGTCGGAGAGCGCGCCGAGCGGTACATCCGCCCCGGCGGCGCGCAGCTCATAGAGCGTTTCCGTCGTGGCGGGAACGTCCAGACCGATCGAACGCATCTGTTCAACGCGCGAAAAGACGTCCTTCGGCGCGCCGTCGAGCACGAGCTTCCCGTCGGACACGACGAGCAGGCGGTCGGCGTCGATGCACTCATCCATGTGGTGCGTGATGAGAACGACTGTGACGCCCGTCGCGGCGCGAAGATCGGCGATCGTGCGCAGCACCTCCTGCCGTCCGGAGGGGTCGAGCATGGCAGTGGGCTCGTCCATAACGAGGATCTCCGGCTGCATGGCGAGCACGCCCGCGATGGCGACGCGCTGCTTCTGCCCTCCGGAGAGAAGGTGCGGCGCGTTATTGCGGAATTCGTACATACCGACGCGCTTCAGGGCCTCGTCCACGCGGCGGCGGATCTCCGCCGGGGGAACGCCCAAGTTTTCGGGCGCAAACGCCACATCGTCCTCCACGACGCTCGCAACGATCTGGTTGTCGGGATTCTGAAACACCATGCCGACCGTCCGGCGCACGTTAAGAAGGTTTTCCTCGCTGCGCGTGTCCATGCCCTTGACGGTCACAGTACCCTCCGTCGGCACGAGAATGGCGTTCAGGAGCTTCGCAAGCGTGGACTTGCCGGAACCGTTGTGTCCGAGCACGGCAATGAAAGACCCCGCCTCGATCGAGAGGCTGACGCCGGAGAGCGCGTCGCGCCCGGCGTCGGGATAGCGGAAGGATACGTTATCGAGAGTGATGACGGAATTTGCCATTTAAGCCTCCCAGCGGCAGCTCGCCCCGCAGGGGAGCACAAGTCCGCTCTGCGTGACGGGAAGCCCCAGCTCCTCCGCGCGCGAGGAACCGCCGCGCCGGGCGGTAAAGATGCTGTCAGTGATATACGAGAGCACCGAGGGGGCAAGGCCCGTCGTGTAGGAATTGATGAGCACGAAAAGCGCGTCGTCCGAGAGGACGCCGGAGCAGAGCGAAACGAAGTCCCAGAGATTGTCCTCGAGCTTCCATACCTCGCCGCCCGGCCCGCGGCCATAGGACGGCGGATCCATGATGATGGCGTCATACTTGTGCCCGCGGCGGATCTCCCGCTCGACGAATTTGGCGCAGTCGTCCACGATCCAGCGGACGTTCGCGTCCGCAACGCCGGACGCCGCGGCATTGTCCTTCGCCCAGGCGACCATGCCCTTCGCGGCGTCCACGTGGCAGACGCTCGCGCCCGCGGCGAGACAGGCGACGCTCGCCCCGCCGGTGTAGGCAAAGAGATTCAAAACGCTGATCGGACGGTCCGCCTCGCGGATCTTTTTCTGCATCCAGTCCCAGTTTGCCGCCTGTTCGGGGAAGAGACCGGTGTGCTTGAAGTTCATGGGCTTCACATGGAACGTGAGCGAGCCGTAGCGGATGTCCCAGCTCGCCGGGAGACCGCCTTTGTCCCACGAGCCGCCGCCGGTGTGACTGCGGCTGTAGCGCCCCTCCGGACGCTTCCAGACGGGGGAGGTGCGCGGTGTTTTCCAGATGACCTGCGGGTCGGGCCGCACGAGAATATGCTGCCCCCAGCGCTCCAGACGCTCGCCGTTCGAGGCATCGATCAGTTCATAATCTTTCCAGTTATCGGCAATCCACATGGGAAAACTCCTTCTGCGTACAATAACTCTATTTTAACCAAATTACTATACCACGCCAAGCGCTGCTGCGCAAGGAAAACGAAACACTTTTTTTACTTGCATACTAAGACAGAATTCACTATAATATCGTTGTATTATTGTGCGGAGGTATCTTTCCACATGGAAAACCGCGAATCCAGCTATTATCGAAGAGACGGCGCGTCGCGCCCGCCGCAGCGGGAAGGCGCTGCATCCCAGCGCGAGAGCGCCCTTTTTACCGAGCTGCCGCTCGACAGCGTGCGCCGCACGCCAAACTCCGGCCGCCCGGCGCCCCAATATAGCGAGACCGAGACCGCAAACCGCCGCAGCGCCCGCCCCGCCGCCGAACCGGCGAGGACAGCGCCGCGCGCTGTGCCGTATACGCCGCAGAGCCGCCCGGCACAGGGGTATGCGGACTATAACGGCTATGGCAGCCGCCAGCCGCAGCAGCGGCAGCAGCCTTACGGCGGAGGAAGCGCAGCCTTTACGGAAATATCGTGGGATGCTCTCCGCAGCGGCGATTTGGAGCAGAGCGCACAGGGGAACCGCCGCGCCGCGCCCGCGCAGCCGCAAACCGACCCCTATGGGCGTCCGGTACAGCCGCAGAGAGAGGCTTACCGCCCGGCAGCGCAGCCGCGGCAGGCCGATCCGTATTATAACGCCGCACAGCCGCAGACTGATCCCTACGGCAGAACGGCGCAGCCGCAGCAGAGGAACGATCCCTACCGCCGCGGCGACGGCAGCTACCGCCAGCCGTATGCGACCGGCGGCTACCGCGCCGCGCCGCAGCCGCCGGAAACGGAAAGCGATCCCTTTTACGGCGGGAGTCTCCCGCAGCGGGAAACACCGCCGCGCTCTTACGCGGCTTCCCAGCGTCCGCACGGGGATTATTACCGTCCCGGCGCCGTTCGCCGCCCAGCACAGCGCGCCGCTGCGGGACGCTCTTCCGGCGGCACGCCGCCGCGCCGCCCGCCGTCCGATAACGGCGGCAAGGGCTTTTCCTTCCGTCTGCCGCGCATCGGAAAAAACCGCATTCATCCGGCGTTTCTGCTCCTTGCGCTTGTCCTTGTCGGCCTTTTGATTTTCGGCATCGTGACGCTCGCGCGGAAGGGCAATGAAAAGCCGAGGTACACGCTGCCGAGCTACGCGCCCGTGACCGCGACGCCTCGTCCGGCAGACACGCCGCAGCCGGGCGAAGCAACGCCGGAGGTTACCGCCGAGGTATCCATGACGCCGAAGCCGACCGCCGAGCCGACGCCGACGCCTTCGGGCGCCAAGGCGCAGCGCGACGGCGATCTCATCGTTCCCGCCGACTGGGGCGCGATCGTGCCCGAACGTGCGAACGCGGTGTACGACAGCCATTTTGACCGCTCCTGCATGATCGGCAACTCGCTGGTCGAGGGCTTTCGCATGTGGTCGGGCATGACAAACATGCGCTGCATTTACGGCTCCGGCGCGGTCGTGAACAACGTTCTCGGCACGCTCGACCTCTCGCCGCTGACGCTCAACGACGCGGATTACTATCATGACATTTATCTCATGTTCGGCCTGAACGAGGTCGGCACGGACGTAAACTCCTTTGTCCAGAGCTATAAAACGCTCATCGAGTACGTCCGTGAGCACCAGACGAAGGCGAACATCTATGTTATCTCCGTCACACCCGTCACGCAGAAAGTGGACGCCGATCCCAACGAGGTGCAGAGCATGGATCGCATCAACGCCTTCAACTCCGCACTCAAGCAGCTCTGCGCAGACGAAAAATGCTGGTATCTCGATATCTACTCCATGCTTGTGGACGAGTACGGCTTCCTTTCAAGCGACTATGCTTTCGCCGGAGACGGCAAGCATTTCGAAAAATCCGGGTATGTCGCCTGGGCAAATTACATGAAGACCCACTATGTGGATGAGGGCCTTCTCACCGAATAAGAAACGAGGTAATTTTATGAAAAAGACCATTTCTCTCCTGCTCGCGCTCTGCTGCCTCTTCGCCGTGCTCACCGGCTGCGGCAGCTCGAAAAAGACGATGGAGCCGCGCGCGTTCGTGGACGACGTGCTCACGAACGCCAACTTTACCGACAGCCTCAGCCAGCTGGATGACGCCGTGATCCCCCAGTACTACGGCGTGGACAGCGCCGACTATAAGAGCGCGCTCGTCTACTGCGGCACAGCGGCGACTGCCGAGCAGATCGTCTGCTTTGAGGCCGTGGACGCTGCTGCCGCGCAGCGCCTGCTCACCGCGCTCCAGACGTTCGTCGCCGACCGGATCGAAGCCTATAAGAGCTACGGCCCCGCCGCTGCCATGTCGCTCGAAAACGCGCCGGTAAAGACGATCGGAAACTATGTCATCGCCGTTGTCTGCGCCGACAGCGACAGCGCCGCCAAGGTCGTCGATCAGTACGCCTGATCGCAGAAACAGCCAAAATCGCCCCGCCGGGATACCCGGCGGGGCTTTTGTCTGCTACGTCAGCTTTCCGGCGGCTTCGTCGCTTCGATCTCCTCCGGGCATTCCTCCGGGATCCCGGCAAGGGATGTGAGCAGCGAGAGCACACCGGCGAGCAGCGATGTGCTGCCGACCATCAGCCAGTTGATCTCCGAGATCACAGCAGATGTGCCGATAGCGGCGAGAGCCGTCTGCGCCACGGTCCTCAGCGCACGGA
>OGDY01004134.1_pt1 | contig 10313 bp, 7 predicted proteins | sample 1570341 | NCBI WGS metagenome assembly OGDY01 (sample SAMEA2581972, study PRJEB24529) | metagenome | biome: Human gut stool | place: China | collected 2011 | reverse complement strand
GAAATATTGCTTGTGGAGATGGCATTTTGTGGTATAATTATTTTGTGAAATTATAAGTATAGGCGGAGGAGAGCGACCTATGACAATCAGTAAGAAGCTGGAAACGATCTATCATAATGGACAACCGGACGGTATCCGCTCAATTCGCCGGAATCTCTCAACGATGACCACCTATGTAATTCCCCGCCCACTCCTATCAGAGGCAAAAAGTGTTTCCGGAATTACTCGTCCAGGTATTTACTATTTGATCAACGAGAGTGATGACAACAGAATTGCGCAAATCTATATTGGACAGACGCGGAATGGCATCAATCGTTTAGACGATCACAACCGTTCAAAAGATTTCTGGAACAAAGCAATTATGTTTCTTGCTGAGAGTAAGACATTTACGCTGGATATGATCAGCGGCCTTGAAAAATTTGCAATTATGAAGGCGCAGGAGTCCAAACGATATAAGGTTGAAAACAGCGTTGTTCCGAAGTATGAGATCGATGAATATGACCTTGTAGCAGTGGAAGAAATTTACGATGAAATCCAGTTTATCATGGCCACACAAGGCTATAAGATGGATGATGCGAAAAGGACTATCAATGAGGAACGCATTCTTCATACCTCGCGGAACGGTACTGCTGCCCGTGGCATGTATGACGGTGAGAAATTTGAAGTGCTGGACGGTTCCGAGATCAACATGGATAAGCCGGCGCATTTGCAGAGCTATAATCGGCTTAGAGATGAGCTGCTGTCCAAGCAATCTATTGTCAAGGCTGGAGAAAAGTACATCTTGAATGTTACATTAGATTTCAACACACCGAGCGGTGCAAGCAACTTTGTACTTGGAGGCTCGACAAACGGTTGGATAGAGTGGAAAGACAGGGACGGGAAAACCTTGGACGAGCTGTTTAGAAAGCAATTATAAATGATGGGGAGGCCCACGATGGCACTTGAAAATAAACTTGGCATCACCAACTCCGCCGAGCTTGCCCGCGAGGAGGAACGGATCAGCAAGAAGAAAGCCGTAGAACTGTTTGAAAGCGGCTCTCTGGACAAGCTGGCACCCGGCAGATTCGCGTCGCTGCAAGCCATTCATAAGGCGCTTTTCAAGGATATTTATGACTTTGCAGGCGAACTGCGCATGGTAAATCTGGCAAAGGGCAATTTCCGTTTTGCCCCTTTGATGTATCTGGAGGCGGCGCTTGGAAACATCGACAAGATGCCCCAGTCCACCTTTGACGAGATTATCGAAAAGTATGTGGAGATGAATATTGCCCACCCGTTCCGAGAGGGCAACGGCCGCAGCACCCGCCTGTGGCTTGACCAGATGCTGAAAGCCGGTATCGGACAGGTTGTGGATTGGAGCAAGGTCGATAAAGAGGACTACCTACTGGCCATGGAGCGCAGCCCCATCAAGGACGTGGAGATCAAGGTTCTGCTGAAAGCGGCTTTGACCGATGACGTGAACAGCCGTGAAGTTTTTATGAAGGGCATCGACCACAGCTACTACTATGAGGGGTATACGACCTTCAAGACGGAAGATCTGTAAATCATATGAGATAGCAGGGAGGGACAAACGGTGAATAAACGAAAAAAATATTTGATATTGGCTATCATAGTAGCGTGCGCCTTTGCCATTGTCGGACCTCTCATTATTAATGAGTGTTATAAGTCAAATAGCGGATATATTACATTATGGTCGCCTGCAGATATGCTTGCTTACTACGGCGTAGTGCTTGGCGCATTAGTAGCTATTATTACAGTAGTCGTTACAATCGGATTCACACGCAAGCAAATTCAAATGGAGAATTTCCTAAAGCAGGAAAATGAAAAGTGGACGAAAATAGAGGCAATCTTTGCAAGTGCTATCGATAAAATTAATCCGATGCATCCGCTAATCGAAACAATGGATACCGGAATGAAAGACCCTGTTGCAGCAATAACGACATTTCAAAAATATGGAATGATGTGCAAAATCGCTTTGGATCAATTAAATGCACACTTATGTGTAAATGACTATCCAAAAGTCAAGGAGTTGATTGATAGTATCTGCAATGCTACAGAAATATTCGACAAAATTTCAGACGGAGAGATCCAAGCATATTCGTCTCTGCGTGACTATTCCAGTCTTGCTGTTGTAAAAGAGACACTTAAAATTGAAAAAGAACATCCCGGCACTTTTCCAGTAGAAACAATTGCTTTTGACTATGATGTTCTCAAAAGAACCAACGGGTTGCATCTGGATGATTTAAGTAAGAGAATTGCGGAACAAAATCACCAACTCGTAAATGCGTACCAAGAAATGTATCGTCCTTTACTTCAATTGAAAGGAAGCATTTTTTCAAAAATTTATAGTGAAACAGGCGAAAGCGCCGACAATATTTTGGGCTTCGAAAGGAAGAATCAGTAATGCCAACACTTGAATGGATTGGAAAAAGCAAGGTCATCAATCACCATCAGGACGTGCCGTTTCGGGTGTTGGAGCGCAAGTACAGCTTTGATGAAAACGGACAGCACAGCGAAGATAACGGCAGCGAAAACATGATCATCCGGGGCGATAATCTGGAAGCCCTGAAAGCGCTGCTGCCCCGGTATGAGGAGCGTGTCAAGTGCATTTACATCGATCCGCCCTACAACACCGGCAACGAGGGCTGGGTCTATAACGATAACGTCAACGACCCGAAGATCAAAAAGTGGCTGGGCGAGGTGGTCGGCAAAGAGGGCGAGGACTTGACCCGCCACGACAAGTGGCTGTGCATGATGTACCCGCGCTTGAAGCTGCTGCAAAAGTTGCTGGCGGACGACGGCGTTATTTTTATCAGCATTGATGATACGGAGTATGCCAATCTCAAGTTGATTTGTGATGAGATTTTCGGCAGTAACTGCTTTGTTTCCAATATCTCCTGGCAGCGTACATATTCCACCCGCAATGACTCCAAGGGTATCGTCAATGAAGTCGAACATCTTGTAGTGTATAGCAAACAGCCTGATTGGAACCCGAACAAACTACCCCGTACAGCGGAAATGGACGCAAAATACAAAAATCCGGATAACGATATTATGCCGTGGACGAGCAGCGATGCCTTTGCTGCCGATGCTGCAACACATCAAGGAATGGTCTATGCAATCCAACACCCATTCACAGGGAGTTTGATATATCCCTACAATGGCGCACACTGGCGGTATCAGCAGGATGCGATGTTGGAGTATATGAGCGGTTGGACGAAATACGAATTGCGGGAAATTGATGATGCAGAAAAAAGAGCTGAAATTTGCGGTGTATCTGAGAAAGAAGTTCGGTCAGGAGTAATGGGTATTTTACTTGCAGACACATTGGATATAGCAAAAGAAAATGCCAGTAAAATTTTACGAAGAGGACAATGGCCTCGATTTTATTTCACTAACGGTGGTAAAGGCGGCATCCGAAGAAAAACCTATATAGACAGTGTTGAGGGAAAACCACCTACAAATTACTGGCCTTATGCAGATGTAGGACATACAGATGAAGCAGCCAAAATTGTGAAGGCTATTTTTGGCGGGAAAGCTACTTTTGATACGCCAAAACCACCACGCCTGATTGAGCGCATTTTACAGATTGCTGGAGACAATAACACTCTCATCCTCGATTCCTTCGCCGGTTCCGGCACTACCGCCCATGCTGTCCTTAACATGAACAAAGCGGACGGCGGACACCGCAAGTTCATCCTTGTCGAGATGATGGACTACGCCGACAGCATCACCGCCGAGCGCGTGAAGCGCGTGATCCGCGGCTACGGCGAGGGCAAGAACGCCGAAGAGGGTACGGGCGGCAGTTTCAGCTTCTACGATCTGGGCGAGCCGTTGCTTGTGGGTGATTGTCTGAATGAAGCGGTTGCGCCGGAGAAAATCCGAGAATACATCTGGTTCATGGAAACCAAGCAGCCCTACGCCCCGCCCAGCGGCGGCAATCCGTATTACCTCGGCAAGCACAACAGCACAGGCTATTACTTCTACTACGAGCCGCAGCACGTGACGGTGCTGGACTATGCGTTCCTCTCCACCATTACGGAAAAAGCCGATGGAACGGTGATCTATGCAGACCGCAGTTCCATCAGCGAGGACAAGCTGGCAAAAATGGGCGTTACATTTAAGAAGATTCCGAGAGACATTAGCAGACTATAAAAGAAGGTGAGTTCACATGGCTTTTACATATTTTCTCCCCGATGAGAATGGAAATAAGACAGAGCACGGAACTACCTCAAATGCGGTAATCATTATCGGAGCAAATGGATCTGGAAAGAGCAAGCTGGGGGCTTGGATCGAGCAGCAGGATATGGAGCAAATCCACCGTATTGGGGCACAGAGAAACCTTAACTTTCAGGAAAACATCCCACTCAAAAGCTATTCACAGGCAGAGGACTTCGTTTTTTATGGAACAGATGAAAAATCAGGTAAACGCGGGAAGGGGTACCGTTGGGAGTGGGGGAAATATACTACCAAACTGGTAGATGACTTTGATAATGTACTCGCTGCACTAATTGCTCTAAAAAACAACGATAACGAAAAATTTGTAAATGAATGCAAAGCAGCACCCACCCGTGAAGAAAGACCTGACCCTCCATTCACCTCAATTGATAAATTAACCCAGATATGGAATGTCATTTTTCCGCAGAGAAAGCTACGAGTTGAGGATGCTAAGTTCTTAGCTTTTTTGACTCGTGACGATTCTGAAATTCAGTATAACTCGAACCAAATGAGCGATGGTGAGCGTGCAGTTCTATATTTAGCTGCACAAGTACTGTGCGTTCCAGCAAATAAAACGCTTATTATTGATGAGCCGGAGATACACTTACACCGTTCCATTATGAACAGATTATGGTCTGCGCTTGAAAGTTATCGACCAGATTGCCTGTTTATTTATATTACTCATGATACGCAATTTGCTGCCGCGCATGGGCAGTCTGATAAAGTATGGATCAAGGAATTTGATGGGATGCACTGGAAACTCGAAATAATTGATGACCATGAGCTTCCCGAAGAATTACTCTTTGAAATATTGGGCAGTCGAAAAAATGTGTTGTTCGTTGAGGGAGAAAGAAACAGCTATGACACTCAGCTATATAGCATTCTGTATCCGAACTACTATGTGATTGCCTGTGGGAGTTGCACCCAAGTTATTTCAAGAACAAAAGCTTTCCGAAACAACCCATCACTACACCACTGCCAAGTGTTTGGCATTATTGATCGGGATTACCGATCCGATTATGAAATCGAAAAATATAAGAATGACGGGATTTACGCGCTCAAAGTCGCAGAGGTAGAAAATCTGTTTTTGGTAGAGGAACTGATACGCCTGATAGCGGATCACTTAGGACAATCACCTGATGAAAGCTTTGCCCCAATAAGAGAATACGTTATCCATACTCGCTTTGCCCATCAAATTGATCGGCAAATTTGCCAAAGTGTAGTTGCGCATTTGAAATACCAGTTAACCGCCATCGAGCTATCGAAAAAGAATGATGATGAAGCTAAAAACAGCTTAAACACTGCATTACAGAATATTGACTACGAGAAAACAAAAGCGGAGGAGGAGTCAAAATTCAGAGGCGCGTTATGTGAAGATGACTATGCTAAAGTACTTAGCGTATTTAATGAAAAGGGCTTAACAAGCTCCATTGGGCATTTCCTTGGATTGGTAGACAAAGAGTACTGTAAAAGTATACTGGCGCTTCTCAATGGAAAAATGCGCAATGAAATTTCAGACGCTATTTCGACTTATTTGCCTCCTGAAATTCCAAGATAAAGAGGGCTGCTGTATGGAACTGAAATCATATCAGAAAAAGGTCATAGCGGACCTGACCCGCTATCTGGAACTGCTGAACGAAACAAAGAGTGACGCAGCGGCGTTTCGCCTGTTCTGGCAGGAGAAATCTGCCCCAATTTTAGGGCGATACCAAAACGTGATACCCGGTGTTCCGAACCTTTGCTTCAAGGTGCCGACAGGCGGCGGCAAGACCTTTATTGCCTGCAACGCCGTTCGCCCTATCTTTGACGCACTCCCCGCTACCAAGACAAAGGCGGCTGTGTGGCTTGTTCCGTCGGACGCGATTCTGACGCAGACAGCGAAAGCCCTGAAAGACACGTCCCACCCCTACCGTCAGAAAATCGACGTGGATTTCGGCGGGCGCGTGGAGGTCTACACCAAGCAGGAGCTTTTGAACGGTCAGAACTTCAACCCCACCGCCGTAACGGAGCAGTTGTCGGTTATGGTGCTGTCCTACGATTCGTTCCGTGGTCGCGGCAAGGAGGTCTTGAAAGCCTATCAGGAGAACAGCAACCTTGCCGAGTTTGCAAAGGTGCTGGGCAAGCCCGACAGCCCCATTGAAAAAGCAGACGAAACCGCCCTATTCCAGATTATCAACCAGCTTAACCCGCTTGTCATCGTGGACGAGAGCCACCATGCCCGGTCGGAATTGAGCCTTGAAATGCTGGAAAACTTCAACCCCTGCTTTGTGCTGGATTTGACCGCCACGCCGAAAAAGGAGAGCAATATCATTTCCTATGTGGACGCGGTGCAGCTGAAAAACGAACACATGGTAAAGCTGCCCGTGATCGTCTATAACCGGGACAGCCAATCCGAGGTGCTGATTGACGCGATCGACCTGCGGAACAAACTGGAAGAAATCGCAAGCGCGGAGTACACCAAGACGGGCAAATATATCCGTCCTATCGCGCTGTTTCAGGCACAGCCGAAGGGCAAGGAGGACGCGACAACCTTTGAAAAACTGCGGGACAAGCTGGTGGACAAGGGAATCCCCGCCGAGCAAATTGCCATTCGAACCGCCGATGTGAACGAGCTGAAAAACATCGATTTGATGTCCCCAAGCTGTCCGATTCGCTATATTATCACGGTCAATGCGCTGAAAGAGGGCTGGGACTGCCCCTTTGCCTATATCCTTGCGTCCCTTGCCAATAAGACCAGTCAGGTTGACGTGGAGCAGATTTTGGGACGGATTCTCCGTCTGCCCCATACGAGCCAACACACGCAAAGCGCACTCAATATGTCCTATGTGCTGACTTCTTCCAACGACTTCAACAATACCGTGGCGCATATCGTCAAGGGCTTGAACAGCGCGGGATTCAGCGATAAGGACTATCGGATCGGTGAGGCTACAAAACCGAAAGCACCCGAACAGACAGCGGAGCAAATCACGCTGCCTGACCCGCAAGGAGCTTCCGAACCGGAAAACGCAGAGGACGATTTTGCATGGCTGGACGATAAATCTATTGACACAGAGTTGGAACGGCGCAGAGAACAGGCAAAAACGCCTGAAATCACCCCGAAAGCCGACACCATGCTGGACGCTGCCGCAGAGGTCGAAAAGGCATACACAGACGCTATCCAGCAGACCGGCAATGATCCGGTGATGGACAATCTTCCGTGGGAGGTACGGGGTAAAGTGAAATCATTTCAGGTGAATCCGCAGTTCCGGGAGGATATTGAAACGCTGCAAATCCCGCAGTTTTTCTTGAAAGTTGAGCAATCTTTGTTTACGGACGGTTCTTTTGAATTGCTGGACAAGGAAATGCTGGCGGAGGGCTTTACCCTCAAGGGCAAGGCATACGATATTGACTTTGCCGCCGCAGACGATGAAATCCGCGAAATTGACGTGCGGGAGCAGGACGGCGGTTTGCCGAAGGTGTTCAAGATGGAGAGCGCCGAGCAGCGGTACTTCAAGGAGTGGTTCAACAATCTGCCGCCGGAAAGCCGGGTACGTCAATGCAAGGATATGATGTTCAATCAGCTTAACAAGCTGAACATGGTAGACGCTGCCGAACTGAAAGCCTACATAAACCGCATTGTGGACGATATGGATAAGGCGCAGCTTGCCGCTATGGAGAAAGCCCCGCTGGGCTACGCGGCGAAGATCCGCGCCAAGATTGAAACGCTGCTGGAAGCCCACTATCGGGAAATTTTTGAAAAGTGGTTGGAAACGGAGCGCATTGTCTGTATGCCCTCGTTCCGTCTGCCCGCGTCCATTCACCCCGCCAGCAATACCGACATATACGCCCGTTCGCTGTATACGGCTGAGGATGGCGACATGAACAAGCTGGAACAGAAGCTGATTGTGGAGTTGACCGCCCTGCCGAATGTCCGCTGGTGGCACAGGAATATTGCCCGTCAGGGTTTTGCAATCAACGGCTTTATCAAGCACTACCCCGATATTCTGATTATGACCCAAAGCGGCAAGCTCATCTGTGCGGAAACCAAGGGCGAACACCTGAAAAACGACGATAGCCGGGAGAAAATCGCGCTGGGTCAAGCGTGGCGCACAGCAGCGGGCAAGGATTTCCGCTATTACATGGTATTTGAGAATGAGGAAAACCTCTTGCCGGGTGCAATGAGTATGAGCCAGTTTATCGACACGGTTAAGGCGCTGTAAGGGAGGTGCGTGTTTTGAAACTGCCGTATGAAAACGAACTGTATGAGCTGCGAAAGTGGATAGACTTTACAAACGCAAACTTGCAGATGCAGTTTCTCCACACACCTCAGGAAATTCAGCGCGTCCACCAATGGATCAATGCAATTACGAGAGGAATACAAGCGGACTATCCTTTTTATGCGACTACGCTCCCCTGTGTTGCAAATATACTCTTTCAGCAAAACGAGATGGGTGCTATTTTCCTGAATCCTGCGGCATTTGGCGAGTTGGTAGTAATTGTTCGCCATATCGAAGCAGAACCCGTTGTTGTCCAGTTCTGGTCCGATATTCACCCGCGAATTGTGAATGTCTCCCATGAGTTATATGTAGATGGTCACTACTCAACCGCAGCAGAAAAGGCGGTCAAAGAAGTAGAATCTCGTCTGCGTGAAAAGTTTTTGGAGTTAAAAACCGGCGCAGCAGTTCCCGCGAAGATTGGTGATGTGATTGGCGCACTTATGAGCGAGAACGGCACTTTCAAATTCTGTGACACAACTACTGCCAGCGGCAGGGACTATCGACGCGGAATCCAATCTCTGTTTGAAGGAATCATGGCAGCCTATCGCAATCCTGCGGCTCATGCCAATCTTCAATATGAAAAACGTGAGGCTATGGAGCAAATCATGCTGGCAAGCCAGTTGATGTATGTGTTAGAAAAGCCTCAATTATAGTATAACAGAATCGGCATCATGCTATTGACATGATGCCGATTCTGTTATATTTACATATCCAACAATAATATTCTCGCCCGCTTCTGCACCTGCTGTTCGATCATCCTCAATCTTTTTTCGGGCAGGTTATAGCGCGAGTGCTTCTTGAACTTGAAGTTCAGCAGATGCCGCAGCTTCTCGCGCAGCTCCGGCGTCAGCACGGCCTTGGCTGTGCCGAGAAAATCATCGTACACGCTGGGGTACAGCGTTTCGATATATGCCTCCAGCGCAGCCTCGTCCGCCCAGGCGTCCGCGCCTGCAAAGTTAAAGAGGGAATTGCCGTGGTCGAACAGGGGAGCGGGGGAGACGATGGTATTCGTCCGGTTATCGACCATCACGCCGAAGTTCCCGAAATGCCGGTCCGCGTTGCAGATCACTGCGTCGAACGCCAGCATTTCGTTCAGTGCGTTGACAAACTTATCTCCCATCTTTTCATAATACGCCCTGACAGCCTCCATGCCGCCCTTAGAAACGAGATGGCCGATAGGGAGATAGGCATACTCTTTACTGGTAAAAAGCTCGCAGGTGGAGCAGAGAATGCCTTTCCAACGGGATAAGCCGTAGGGGATCGCGTGAACGCCCATGGCGGCGGCGATTTGTACGGCGTAAAACTCAGAGTATGGTTCGTTGCCGGTATTGGCCGCGCCCTCCGTGCCGCCCTTATAGAGATACACCTTACCGCCGATGCGCCGCCAGCATTTGCGGAGCATTCCGTTGGTGGTAAACTCCGGGCTGGAGAGCAGGGAAGTGCGGACGCTGCTGCCATAGCCGGTAAAGGCAAGCTCTGCCAGAACATTGCTGAATGGGTTGTCGTAGAGATTTACCTTGCCGAAAGAAGCGGTGTCACCGTCCTCAACGACCCAATAGCAATCGTTAAGTGATAGTCCTTTACAAACACTGATAATACTGAGCGGTCGGTTGAGGTTTAAGCCGCATTTTGCCAAAAGGCTATGGACGTAGGCGCGGTTTTTGGGAATCGTGCGGCGGCGCAGCCAACGGCTCAATCCGTCCGGCGTCAGCGTCAAATCAAGCGGCAGAAATGCCGCTTTTTCTTCGTTTGTCCAAAGGATTTGGATCTCCGGCTCACTGGTATCCGTCGTTGCGGAGAATTTAACGAGCGGTTCATCGAACTGCTTTAAAATATAGTTCA
>OGDY01004129.1_pt1 | contig 10332 bp, 8 predicted proteins | sample 1570341 | NCBI WGS metagenome assembly OGDY01 (sample SAMEA2581972, study PRJEB24529) | metagenome | biome: Human gut stool | place: China | collected 2011 | reverse complement strand
GTAGAAGAGTTCCTGGAAAAAGCAGGCATGCATAAGATTCCACAGTACGATCCGAACGCAGGACAGCCATCTTTACATCCGGGCAGACAGGCAAACATCCTCTACGACGGAGAAGTGATTGGATTCCTGGGCGAAGTTCATCCACAGGTTCTGGATAATTACGGAATCGGTGAAAAGGCATATGTTGCCGTTCTGGACATGCCGAAGATCGTGGAAAAAGCTTCCTTCGACCGCAAATACGAAGGTATTCCGAAATTCCCGGCTGTGACACGTGACCTCAGTATGGTGGTTCCGAAACATGTACTTGCCGGTGAAATCGAAGAGATGATCGTTCAGCGTGGAGGCAAACATCTGGAAAGCTTCAAACTGTTTGATATTTATGAAGGAACTCAGATCAAAGAAGGCTATAAATCTATGGCTTATTCTGTGGTATTCCGTGCAAAAGACAAGACCATGGAAGAAACAGAGATCACTAAGGTGATGAAGAAGATCCTCAATGGGCTGGAAAGCATGGGTATCGAGCTTCGTCAGTAATCTGGAGAAAAGACATGAAAATGTATATCATACGTCATGGTCAGACCCCCTGGAATGCACGTAAGTGCCTCCAGGGGCGTTCTGACGTTGATTTAAATGAAAATGGGATCTATCTGGCAGAGTTGACCGGAAAGGCACTTCGTGATGTAACGTTTGACATGGCTTTTACCAGTCCACTGATCCGTGCAAAACACACGGCACAGTGTATCCTTGCCGGAAGAGAGGTCCCGATCATAGAGGATGAGCGTCTGATCGAGATCAGCTTTGGAATCTATGAGGGCTGCTGTTATACAGAAGAAAACCGGCAGGTGCCGCAGCAGTGGATTGAAAACTTCTTCCATGCCCCGCAGGATTATGTGGCAGCACCGGGCGGGGAAAGCCTGGATGATGTGGAAAAGCGTACCCGGGATTTTATGGAAGATATCTGCAGTCGAAAAGAACTTCAAGATAAGACGATCCTCGTGTCGACGCATGGCTGTGCACTTCGCGGACTGCTCAACAGCATAAGAGAAAGTAACCGGGAAGATTACTGGCATGGCGGCGTATCAAAAAACTGTGCCGTGTCGATTGTAACCTGTAACAGAGGCGAGAAGCCGGTTTTAGTTGAAGAAAATCATATTTATTATTAAGGAGTATATATATGAAAACATCGGATTTTTATTTTGATCTGCCGCAGGAACTGATCGCACAGGATCCACTGGAAGACCGTTCCTCTTCCAGACTGCTGGTACTTGACAGAGAAAGCGGAAAGACGCAGCATCGTGTTTTCCGTGATATCATTGAATATCTGAACCCGGGAGACTGTCTGGTAGTCAACAATACGAAAGTAATCCCGGCAAGACTCTATGGAAGCAAGATCGGAACGGATGCAAAGATTGAAGTACTGCTTCTAAAAAGAAGAGAGAATAATGTCTGGGAAACGCTGGTAAAACCGGGGAAGAAATGTCGTGTCGGTGCAAGAATCAGTTTTGGCGAAGGGCTGCTGATTGGTGAGGTGATCGATGTGGTTGACGAAGGAAACCGTCTGATCCGTTTTGAGTATGAGGGGATTTTTGAGGAAATCCTGGATAAACTGGGACAGATGCCGCTGCCGCCATATATTACGCATCAGCTGAAAGATAAAAACCGCTATCAGACCGTATATGCAAAGTATGACGGATCTGCCGCTGCCCCGACAGCAGGGCTTCATTTTACGAAAGAACTGCTGCAGAAAGTAAAGGATATGGGAGTCGATATCGCAGAAGTAACCCTGCATGTCGGACTTGGCACGTTCCGTCCGGTAAAAGTAGAAAATGTACTGGATCACCATATGCACTCAGAGTTTTATATGGTGTCACAGGAAGCTGCGGATAAGATCAACCGTGCGAAGGAAAGCGGACACCGGGTGATTGCGGTCGGCACCACCAGTACGCGTACGCTGGAAGCCGCCGCAGATGAAAACGGACGGCTGCATGAGACCAGCGGCTGGACGGAAATCTTTATTTATCCGGGGTATCAGTTTAAAGTGATTGATGCCCTGATTACCAACTTCCATCTGCCACAGTCAACGCTTGTGATGCTGGTATCGGCACTCGCAGGACGGGCGCATGTGCTTCATGCGTATGAGATCGCTGTAAAAGAAAGATATCGTTTCTTTAGCTTTGGCGATGCTATGCTGATTAAATAAAGAATCACAAAAGAACTGTTACAAACAGGAAAAGAAAAATTCATTTCCTGCTTTGTGACAGTTCTTTTTATGAACATACGACCTGGTTTTTTCCGGAACGCTTTCCTTTATAGAGCTGTTTGTCTACAAAATCAAGCCACTCTTTTGCCGACTGACCGGAAGTGTATTTTCCGGCACCGATGGTTACGGTATAGCGGAAACTTTCTCTTGATGTCCGCACACAGTTGGAACTGATTGCGCTGCGGAGTTCTTCAAGGATATCTTTTGGAATTTCACCCGAACGGCATTTCCCCAGAAGAAGAAATTCTTCACCGCCCCAGCGGCAGTATTTAAATCCATGTTTCTGTGCCTGCAGGATGATGGTTTTTGCAAGAATTTTTAATGCGTCATCCCCGGTGTTGTGTCCGTAGGTATCGTTGATGTTTTTGAAATTGTCAATATCGATCATGGCAAGATAGTAATCCTTTTGTCCATTTTCGATAAAAAGTTTTTGAATTTCGTCCATCATAAAAAAACGGTTCGGAATACCTGTCAGGGCATCGTATTCTGCTTTTTTGGTAAGTTTTTCTTCCTCATGAACCATATACCGGAGTAAGAAAAGCATGGAAGTAATGATCAGCAGGAGTACAAAAATTACGATTACGACTGCCATGGTACCAGTTTCCGCCAGGGAAAGGGGATAAAAAGGTGAAATCCGGTTTCCCGCCACGTATAAGGCAACGATGGCAACGGAGTAAAGACTGCTCAGAATCAACACGGGTGTTATGGATTTCTTCTTGTCCGGAAGGATACATTCTATAATAAAGAAAAACAAAATCACGCCGAACAGACATAACTGAAAATTGCAGCCAAGCCCCACGCAAAGTGTCGCAGCCGACATATGTAGGAGAATTTCAATGGAAGCGAGGTAGACATACAAATGTATTTTGAATTTTTGCAGCATAAAAAAAGCCAGTGTGTAAAAAAGGATGCTTCCTAAATTAAAATAAACCATAAAGTTGATTTTTAAATTTGCAAATAAAAGAAGAAATCCAATATGTACAACCAAAAATACCTTGTTAATGAAAGAAAGATATTTATATTCAATTTTTTCTGAAATAGAATGATCTGTCATTGTATGTAACCCCATAATTTTTTATAAACGTTTTCGCATAATTCAACCCAAAGCTATTCTTTTATATTAGCATTTGTTTACATATATCGCAATAATTTTTCCTAAAAAACAATTGTTAACCTATATAAATATAAAGTTGACAATAAAAAGACATGCGTGTATACTTAACACATTGAATTTACATGGAAAGGAAGATAAAAAATGAATGACACTGTAAGCGCGACACCAAAGAAAATGTCGGTAAAAACCATTGCTGTGATCGGTGTTCTCACAGCTGTAACCTGTATTTTGGCACCATTGTCCATCCCGATTGGAGATGTTCCGATTTCTCTTACCAATCTGGTGATTTATTTCGGACTTTATATTTTAGGCACCCGGAGGGAGACGGTCAGCTATATTGTTTACCTTCTGATCGGACTGGTTGGCGTTCCGGTATTTTCCGGTTTTACAGCAGGTCCGGCAAAAATGTTCGGACCGACAGGCGGCTATCTGATCGGGTTTATTCCGATGGCTGTGATCGCCGGAATTTTTATTGAAAAGTCCGGACGGAAACTGGTATTGGGCATGATCGGCATGATTCTCGGAACTGCTGTTTGCTATATCTTTGGAACGGTATGGTTTGTACTGGTAATGAAAACCTCTGTACAGGCGGCGTTGACAATGTGCGTCTATCCGTTTATTGTATTTGACATTATCAAAATGGTTCTTGCTGCATGGATCGGACCGCAGATTCACGGACGTCTGGTGCAGGCGGGACTTTTATAAAATCATTACTTTTTATTGGATATTCCGGGAAGGGGCCCGGAATATCCCTTTTTTTACTTGTAATGTGTTTCTGAATGTAATAAAATAATATTTATATTATCGTTTGAAAAGGTATAAGGGGATGGAAAATGGAAGAAAAAAGGAAAAATAAAAGACTGGATCTGGATGTCAATGTACAGTTGGAGCGTCTGGATGAAGACGGGGTCACAACTTTAAAATTTGTGCATGTGGATGTAACAGATATTTCAAAAAGCGGAATTGGATTTGACTGTAAAAAGAAACTGGAAATGAATTCCTATTATGATGCAAAGATCCAGATATGGACAAAAGAAGTGGTGGATGCAGTCATTCAGATTGTCCGCAGCGAAGAAAAGCCGGACGGATTTCATTATGGCGGTGTGTTTATCGGAATGACGGATACCGATGCATTAAAGATTGATATCTATCAGATTTTTAACGAACTGTAAAATAAGGCGGGAAAAACTATGATCTTACAGGATACTTATGAGGTAAAAAAAGCAGACATAATTCCGGTTGAGGTTTCGGTTCCAGGATCGAAGAGCATTACAAACCGGGCACTTCTGATTGCAGCACTTGCAAACGGAAAGAGTGTTCTTAAAGGGGTTCTTTTTTCGGATGACAGCAGGCATTTCCTGCAGGCTTTGCAGGACCTGGGCTTTGTGGTGGAAATTGATGAGCCGCATGCGGTTGTCTCCATTGAAGGAAAAGGGGGCAGGGTTCCAAAGACAAAAGCTTCCGTTGATGTGGGAAGTGCAGGAACTGCTGCCCGTTTTCTGACGGCATACCTTGGTCTGTGTGAGGGAGAATATCATATGAACTCTTCCGAGCAGATGAAAAAGCGCCCGATGGAAGAATTGCTGCAGGCACTACAAGACCTTGGGGCGGAAGTTACTTATAAGGAAGCATCAGGACATTTCCCATTTGTGATCGGAAACAGTGGTGTGAATAGACACGAAGTAACCATTGATGTTGAAAAAAGCAGTCAGTTTCTGAGTGCGCTTTTGATCTCTTCCGTGCTGTTTCAGAAAGAATTCCGGATTCACGTCAAAGGGCATCATGGAATGACTTATGTAGAGATGACGATTGCCATGATGAAGCAGTTTGGTGTGGAAGTACAACGACCTGCATCCGATACTTTTGTGATTGCGGAACATGCAGCATATCAGGCAAGAGAGTATCAGATTGAACCGGATGTTTCGGCAGCTTCTTATTTTTATGCGATGTGCCCGGTTGTCGGCGTTCCTGCAAAGGTCTGTCATGTACACTGGGAAAGCTTACAGGGAGATACTTCTTTTTTACATGTGCTGGAACAGATGGGATGCCGGACAGAGGAAGAACCGGATGGAATCCGGATGTATCCGCCAACGGAAGGATTCCTGGGAGGGGTATTTGACTTTTCTGCATTTTCAGATCAGGCTCTGACACTGGCGGCAATTGCGTGTTTTGCCAGTGAAACCGTGGAGATTACCGGAATCGGACATATCCGTTATCAGGAATGTGACCGTTTTGCCGCGATTCTTACCAATCTGAAGGCAATGGGAATCGCATGCGAGCAGCTGGATGAGAACCGTATTGTGATTCATCCGGGAAAACCGCATGGATGTAAAATAAAAACGTTCGAGGATCACCGGGTTGCGATGGCTTTTGCAATTCCGGGACTTGTGACAGACGGTATTGTGATTGAAAATCCTTCCTGCTGCAGGAAGACGTTTGAAAACTATTTTGAAATACTCGATACCTTGTGCAAATAAAAATACAGGCTCCGGAAATTATCCGGAGCCTGTATTTTTTATGGGAAAACCATTTATGTTTTACCGTTCGTGAACCATATAGCCATTGTCGGTAAGCAGACGTTTGGCACGGGTCAGAGTCTGTTTGTCAGGAAACGCGAGCTGAAGAACACCTTCTTCAAATTCCCGGTTATTTACAATACCGATGTTTTTGATGCTGATATGGTATTGTGCGAGCAGCCCGGCAACAGCAGCAATACCGCCGGTTTCATCGACCAGATCCACAAAACATTCATAATATACCGTAGGGGATTTGACACTTGGCAGTGTGATGGAATCCCGGTAGTCTTTTGCCTGCTGAAAGAAGGAAAGCAGTGCCTGTTCATTGGAACTGTCAATGTATCCGCGAAGCTGCGTCAGAAGGGCAAGGTACTGATCCATCAGTGAAAGAAGCGGTTCCCGGTTGGAAGCACAGATATTCTGCCACATCACAGGCGAAGAAGATGCAATTCTTGTGATATCCTTAAATCCCCCGGCGGCAATGGTTTTCATGGTTTCTTTGTCATCATCGATCTGGTGGACCAGATTGACCAGCGAATATGCGATCATGTGCGGCAGATGGCTGATGGCTGCCGTAGAGTAATCGTGTATTTTATAATCCAAAATCAGTGGAATTGCTCCAAGCGACAATACAAAATCACGAAATTCCGAAATTTCTTCCTTTGGAGTCAGGGCGGTCGGGGTGATAATATAGTATGCATTTTCCAAAAGCGTATTGGTGGCACTTAATATGCCTGTTTTTTCGGAACCGGTCATGGGATGCCCGCCGATAAAATTGGCCTCCATGCCAAGACGTATCACTTCTTCATGAATTTCCGTTTTTGTGCTTCCAACGTCTGTGATATAACAGTCGCTGCGGATAATATCTTTTAACTGACGCAGATATGCGAGGTTCCGTTGAACCGGGGCACATAAAAAAATATAATCACAGTCAGAAAAAGCAGACAGTGGTAACAGATCATTGTTTTCGATCAGCCCCTCACGGTACGCTTCTTCGATGGTTTCTTTATGATGTGCCGTGGCATAAATTTTGATGTCCGGCTGATTGGATTTCATTTTTTTGGCGATCGAACCTCCAATCAGACCCAGTCCGATAAAACCGATTGTTTGAAAAGCCATAAGTTTATTTCCTTTATATTACGTAATTGATGTGTTTATTGTACTATAGAATGGCAGGAGTGTCAAAAGAGGAATGTGTGACAGCACTTGCAACAATTGTCCGTTCGTGTGATAATAAAAAGGCGAAAGGAAACAGAAAGAGGAATTTTTATGAATTTACTTACCGTTGATCATATTACAAAAGTTTATACACAGCGTGAGTTGTTTCACGATGCATCGTTTTATCTGCAGGATGGGGAAAAAGTCGGAATCATAGGCATCAATGGAACCGGAAAATCCACGCTGTTAAAAATTATGGCAGGACTCGAAGAACCGGATGCCGGAAATGTCGTACGGGCCAATCATCTTGTGATTCGCTATCTGCCGCAGATGCCGGAATTTGACCCGCAAAAAGGAGCACTTGAGAATGTACTTTCTTATGCGCAGATTGGAAGTGTGCATCAGCAGGAAGACCGGGAAGAACATGAAAAATGGAATCTGGAAAGCAATGCCAAATCCATGATGACGCGGCTTGGCATATACAATTTCGATGAACCGGTGGGACATTTGTCCGGCGGACAGCGGAAACGACTGGCTCTTGTTGCAGTGCTCCTTACTCCGTGTGATGTACTGCTTTTGGATGAGCCGACGAACCATCTGGATGCCGAAATGGCAGAGTGGCTGGAAAATTATCTGAAAAATTACCGGGGAGCAATGGTTATGGTGACACATGACCGGTATTTTCTGGACAGTGTATGCAACCGGATTGTGGAAGTTGATAAAGGACAGATTTACAGCTATGAGACAAACTATTCCGGATATCTTGCGGTCAAACAGGAGAGGGAAGACATTGCCTGGGCAGGCGAACGGAAAAGACAGTCCATTCTGCGCAAGGAAATCGAATGGATGCAGCGCGGGGCAAGGGCGCGTTCCACCAAACAGAAAGCACATATCCAGCGCTATGAGGCCTTGCGGGATCAAAAAAAGCCGGATGTTGATAAAAAGATCGAAATCGGTTCGGTGTCCTCCCGTATGGGAAAAACAACCGTGGAATTATCACATATCACAAAAACATATGGAGATCATGTACTGATTTCTGATTTTTCCTATATTTTCTTAAAAAATGACCGGATTGGTTTTGTCGGGAAAAACGGATGCGGCAAGACAACACTTATGAAAATTATTGATGGCAGAATTTTGCCGGATGCTGGGGAAGTAACCATTGGACAGACGATAAAAATCGGATATTACACACAGGAGATCGAACAGGATGAGAATGCGGGAATTGCATATATGGACCCAAAGCTTCGCGTGATTGATTATATCAAAAATACAGCAGAATATGTACGCACAGAAGATGGACTGGTTTCGGCATCCGCAATGCTCGATAAGTTTTTGTTTCCACCGGAAGAACAGTATGGACAGATCAAAAAACTGTCCGGCGGAGAAAAGCGCAGACTGAATCTGCTGCGGGTCCTTATGGAAGCTCCCAATGTACTGATTCTTGATGAACCAACCAACGATCTTGATATCACGACACTGACCATTCTTGAAGATTATCTGGATCATTATGACGGTATTGTGATTACGGTATCGCATGACCGTTATTTTCTGGACCGTGTGGTGCACAGAATCTTTGCTTTTGAGGGGAACGGAAAGCTCTGCCAGTATGAGGGCGGATATACGGACTACCACAGACGGGCCGAAGAGGAAGGAAAATTTGTAGATACTGCAGGCGATTCGTTCCGTAAAAATGAAGAGACGGCAAATGTACAGGAAAAACAGGCGACAGAAGACTCACGTTCTACATGGAAACATGAAAATAAATTAAAATTTTCATATAAAGAACAGAAAGAATATGAAACCATTGAGGACGACATTGCAGCTTTGGAAACACGGCTGGGAGAGATTGACGGTGAGATGGCATCCTGCGCACGGGATTTTGTGAAGCTGAATGAACTGACAGAAGAAAAAACGCAGCTGGAAACACAATTGGAAGAAAAAATGGATCGCTGGACGTATCTGGAAGAACTTGCGGCAAAAATACTTCAACAAAATGCATAAAAAGGTTGTAAAACTTTCTGAAAATTAGTAGAATATAACCATAAAAGAGTAAATATTCTAAAAAAGGAGGGTTTTACTATGAACGTATATACGACAGACAGAATTCGTAATGTGGTTCTCCTGGGGCATGGAGGATGCGGCAAAACTTCCCTGGTGGAAGCCATGGCATATCTGGCAGGTCTGACGACACGTATGGGGACGGTCGCAGATAAAAATACCATCAGTGATTTTGATAAGGAGGAGACGAAACGCCAGTTTTCGATCCATACTTCTGTGGTCGCGATCCCGTGGAAAGACAACAAAATTAATGTTTTGGATACCCCAGGCTATTTTGATTTTGTCGGGGAAGTCGAAGAGGCAGTTTCCGCAGCGGATGCAGCAATTATCGTTATTTCCGGAAAAGCGGGAATCGAGACAGGCACGCGGCGCGCCTGGGAAATCTGTGAAAAAAATCATCTTCCACGTATGATCTTTGTGACAGATATGGATATTGACAATGCAAGTTACCGTCAGGTAGTGGAAGATCTGCAGGCTCTTTACGGAAAGAAAATTGCACCGTTTCATCTGCCGGTCCGGGAGGATGGCCAGTTTGTCGGATATGTCAATGTCATCCAGCAGAAAGCAAAGCGATGGACCGATGAGGGAACCGTTGAAAAATTTGAAGTTCCGGAATATTCCCAAAAGAATCTTACTCTGTGCAGGGAAGCTTTGTTAGAAGCTGTGGCAGAAACCAGCGAGGAGTTTATGGACCGTTATTTTGAGGGAGATACCTTCTCCGTAGCAGAGGTTTCAGCCGCTATTGCAACCAATGTACAGGATGGAAGTATTGTTCCGGTATGCATGGGATCACCGGTGAACCTTCGCGGTGTATCTAACCTTCTGGATGATATCTGCGGTTACTTCCCAAGCCCAAGCGGACGTTCCTGCAATGGTATCGCACAGAAGACTAACGAGATCTTTGAGGCCAATTATGACTTTGCCAAGGCAAAATCCGCCTATGTATTTAAGACCATCGCGGATCCGTTCCTTGGTAAATATTCTCTGATCAAGGTATGCTCCGGTGTGCTGAAATCCGATGATACACTTCTTAATGTAGAGAAAGGAACAGAGGAGCGTGTAAACAAGCTTTATGTCATGGAAGGTTCCAAACCGATTGAAGTTCCGGAGCTTTTTGCAGGGGATATCGGTGCCATTGCCAAGCTGATGGCAGCGAGGACCGGTGACACGCTGGATGTATTTAATTATTATGATGATTTTTATTATAAGTTTTTTATAGCAAA
>OGDY01004122.1_pt1 | contig 10353 bp, 12 predicted proteins | sample 1570341 | NCBI WGS metagenome assembly OGDY01 (sample SAMEA2581972, study PRJEB24529) | metagenome | biome: Human gut stool | place: China | collected 2011 | reverse complement strand
AGGCTTCTGATCTTTACAGAATCGATCACGCCGGACGAGCTGCGGCGGCGGGCGAAGGACGGCACGATCTGCGAGGTGCTCAACCGCGTGGCGGTACACCCCGGCGACGTATTTTTCGTGCGGCCCGGCACGGTGCATGCCATCGGCGCGGGCATTCTCGTTGCGGAGATCCAGCAGAATTCGGATACGACGTTCCGCGTATACGACTATAACCGTCTCGGCGCGGACGGAAAGCCGCGGCAGCTCCATCTGGAACGCGCTGCCGAGGTGATGAACTACGCGCCCATGCACCGCGCGGCGGATACGCTTCCCCCCTGCCCGCCGGACGGCGTGCAGGAGGTTTTGACGTGCGAGTATTTCCGCGTCCGCCGCGCGGAGGTGAAAACGCGCATCTCGCTTGCCACGGACGGCGAAAGCTTTACGCACCTTATGTGCGTGCGCGGCGAGGGGAATATCCTCTGCGGCGGGAAAGTCTATCCGTTCCGGCAGGGCGATTCCTATTTCCTGCCCGCCGCGCTCGGCGAATACGCCGTCGAGGGCGACGGCAGCCTCGTTCTCTCCGGTGTGTGAGGAAAGAAAATGATACATCTTCTGGATATTGACCCCGGAAATTGGCGCATCGATCTGGCCGTTTCAGAAGCGCAGAAGCCGTTTGTTTCCGACAGGGCGAAGCTGCTGGCGCGGGCGTATGCTTACCGCGCCCGGCGCAGCCGGGCGTTTCTGATCTGTGCGGATGATCTCCCCGTCGGCATGGGGCTTTATTATGACGAGCCGGAGCTGCAAAGCTACGATCTGAGCCAGATGTTCATCGACGCGAGGTATCAGAGCCGCGGGTACGGCAAAGCGGCGGTGCGGGCGATTTTGGACGAACTGAAGGCGGACGGCCAGTACGATAAAGTCACTCTCTGCTATATTGAGGGAAACGAAACCGCGCGAAAACTCTACGAGAGCTTCGGCTTTGTGGAAATCGACCGCGACGGGGACGAGATCGTCATGGAACTGCCTCTCAAAGGCTCCCTTGTGTAAAGGGAGCCTTTGAGAGCGACGCCACTTTTGTTGGGTAACGTCCGTTTCTGTTTCAGAAATAATATAAATAAGCCAAACGGCGAGGACGGAAAGGTCACGCCGTTCGGCTTTTCGTTTATATACGTTCCTTGAGGAAGCCCGCCATGGCGGCGTTGGCGCGCTGCGCTCGTTTCCGGGAGCATCGCGGCAAAATCGCGGCTGAATTTGGCCATTTCCGATCATGGATTGTCATTGCCCTATTGCAAATAAAAAGTTTTTTCAGTACAATATAGAAAATTCATAAAAAATGTGAGGCAGGATTATGAAAAAAATCTCCGAAGAGTCGAAACTCCTCTCCGGCGTTTTAGATCTTATTGCGCGTCATTTTGGAGAAAATGTCGAAGTTGTACTGCATGATTTCAGCGCAGGTGTGAATTCGCCGCAATCTCTTGTGGACATTCGTAACGGACATGTTACGGGGCGAAAGATAGGCGATTGTGCAAGTAAGCATGGAATGCAGGCGGTCAAAGGAGAGATGATTGACGGCGACATATACAATGAGATTATATATACAGAAAAAGGGACAATTCTTCGCGGCTCATCTTACAGCATAAAAGATGAAGATGGGAAAGTCGTCGGTAGCATTTGCATCAACCAAGATATAACGGATTCGGTCAAATATGAAAACTATCTGCGACAGGTAAACGGATATAATACACACCCCACCAATACGCAGGACGTTCTGGAAGTTATGAATGAAGTCGTTGAGGAAGCTTTTATTGCGGTGGGAAAACATCCGGCAACCATGACAAAAGAAGATAAAATCGCGTTTATCAAGTTTCTTGACGACAGAGGAATGTTTCTTATATCAAAATCTGGTCCCCGCATTTGCGAAATCCTCGGTATATCAAAATTTACTTTATACAACTATTTGGAAATTATCCGCAGTGGGACACATGAACAGGGCTGAAAAGCCCTGTTTTTTTCTGTACAAATTAAATAAAAAAGTTTGTTTATAGCGGTGCATTCAAACAAAAAATAATACTACGGGTTGACTTTTGCGAAGAGAGCTTGTAAATTAAAAATAGTTCGAACAGATGCGCGAAAATCAGAAAAAAATTTAGAATGAAAGGGATTAAAAAATGAAAAAACTGATTGCATTGCTTTTGACGTTTGTCATGCTAATTGCTCTTTGTGCGTGCGGAAGCACCGCTGCCCCCACAAATGATCCCGGCCTTACTGAAAACACCACGTCTGCGGAAAGTGTTGTATGGAAAATCAGCTGCGTTGACGCTGAAGGCTCCGATTATATGAAAGCTTTTACTGCAATGTGGGAGCGCATCGAAAAGGAAACCAACGGTTATATTGATGTTGAACTGTACTACTCATCCTCGCTTGGGGAAGAAGCAGACGTTCTGGAGGGGATGCAGATCGGAACGATTCAGGGTGCACAGATGGCAACATCCGTTATGGCGAACTATTCAGAGTATTTCTATGTAAATGATCTTCCTTTTCTGTTCGAGAGCCCTGAACACTGTGAAGCTTTTCTGAAAACCGATGCAGCAAAAACTATGAGCCAATCTCTTGAAGAATACGGTTTCTATGTATGGTACTGGGGCATTCTTGGCTATAAGCAGCCCAACCTGAATAAATCGTGCATCAAGACGCTTGACGATTGCAAGGGCCTGAAATGGAGAGTAATGGATACGGCCGTTCAGGTAAAGACGGTTGAAGCTTTGGGCGCGAACCCTGTGGTTATTGCTTACAACGAAGTATACAGTGCACTGGGCAATAACACCATTGATGCTTGGATGAATGATGCCGTTGCCTTTAAAAATCTATCGACTCCGGAGGTCGCGCCCTACTTTACGCAAATACCTCTCTTTACCTCCATGCAGACTTGTGTTATCAGCAAAGCGGCTTTCGATAAACTGCCTGCGGAAATCCAGGAAATTGTCTATAACGTGATTATGGAAGACGAGCCGGAGGTCATTCGTACCTCTTGGAAACAAAATAGTGCGATTGAAGAAGATCTGAAGGCAAACGCATTTAAAGAATACTATATCGTCGAGGATGTTGCGCCCTTCTTTGAGGCAGTTCAGCCTGTCTATACTTGGATGGAGTCTGAGCACCCCGCAACAGCGGAAATTATTGCTGCCATAAACGAGCTGCGATAAAGAATTACATTTTTCGGGATAGAAATGGGCTGCATGGCAGCCCATTTCCTTAAACCTAAACAATATGGTATAGGAGCAGCGATTGTATGAGAAAACTCTGTGACATCCTATATAGAATTACCGGAGTTATCGTCGTGACGCTTATGATAGAGATCATTCTGATGACATTTCTTCAGGTATTCACCCGCTATATCATCAATGCGTCTATCCCTTGGGCACAGGAACTTATCGTCTATTCTATGGTTTGGATGGTGTTGCTCGGATGCAGCATGGGGATGCGCAAGCATGAAGTGGCATGCATGGATTTACTGATCGGTAAGCTACCACCCAAAGGTCAAAAGATTATAAGAATCATCAACAATCTTATACTTGTTTCGTTTTTGACGGTGCTTTTATTTATCAACAAAGATGTTGTTGCAAACGCCATGTCTCGTCTTAGCGGCATGATGCGGATTCCCATGGGGTATGTGAATTTGTCTTTGTCGATCAGCTGCGCGCTCACGGTTTTGTACCTTGCGGTTGATCTGTATGATGATTTCATCAGTCTGCTTGGTAAAGGGGAGGAGAAGACAGAATGAACGCGCTGCTGCTTTTTGGTGCACTGTTCCTTTTTATTTTGATGGGAATCCCCATCGCGTGGTCTGTAGCGCTGTCTTCCTTTACCTACATTCTGGTCAACGGGCTGCCCCTGGCCCTCGTGGCACAGAAAATGGTCACATCCTTACAGGGATTCGTATTTGTTGCGCTGCCGTTGTTCCTTTTAACTGGCGACGTGATGAATACTGGCGGACTCACGCAAAAGCTCGTCAATATTTCGCGCGCGTGCTTCGGAAGGTTTAAAGGCGCGTTGGCATATATCAATGTGTTTGTCAGTCTATTGTTTGGCGGCGTTCAGGGTCTTGCAACGGCAGACACGGTTGCCATTGGAAGCATGCTAATCCCTGCTATGGAAAAAGAGGGTTACAAAAAGGAATTTGCAACAGCGATAACCTGTGCATCCTCGCCTCTGGGAGCGATCATCCCTCCGAGCGTGATAATGATTATCTATGGTTCGGTGTGCGAAGTGTCCATCGGCAACATGTTCCTGGGGGGAATTGTGCCCGGCATTGTGTTGGGCGGCGCGCAGATGCTTTACGTCTATTATCTTGCTCACAGCAAAAAGCATGCAGACTATATTCCCCGCGGTCAGATCTACAGCAAAAAGCAAAGAATACAGTGGCTGAAAGAAGGCTTGCCTACCATGGTGCTGCCCCTGCTGATTGTAGGCGGCATTTGTGGCGGCGTTGTTACGGCTACGGAATCTGCTGTCATTGCGCTGCTTTATGCGATCTTTCTGACAATTGCCACGCATGAACTGCGCTGGAAAGATATTCCCAAAATTCTCTGGAACGGCACACGGACGATTGGCTCGGTTATGATCATCCTTGCAACATCTTCTGTGTTTGGCTACATTCTGACGTTGGAGAAAATCCCTCAGCTTGTGGTTCATGCTCTCTTGAGTATTTCCGGAAACAAGTACATACTCCTCATAATTATCAATGTATTCCTTCTTCTCGTCGGAACATTTATGGATCCCACTCCTGCGGCTATCATTCTGGGACCCATTATTATGCCGGTTCTCACGCAGTTTGGTATGGATCCCATCCAAATCGGCGTTATGATGTGCATGAATCTGATCATGGGACAGATTACGCCGCCGGTTGGCTCCTGCTTGTATTTGGCGTCGGGGATCAGCAATCTTTCGGTTGCGCGCATAGGAAAGGCATTGCTGCCGTTCTATGCAATCGCTTTCGCTGTTATTCTACTTGTATCGTTTGTTCCTGCATTTGTCATGACATTGCCGAACCTCTTCGGCGTTTAAGGAGAAAAATGGAAACAGCATTTTATTCTGAAATAAAATGCCAGCCGGCGGCACTTCGTGCCACGCTTGCGGCATATGAGAAAAACGATTTCGCGCTTATCAAAGAAGCGATTGCCCTTATTTCTCGGGCGCCTGCCCTTGTTATGAGCGGAATGGGCACATCGTATAATGTGTGTCTATGTGCGTTGAAGGGACTTGCTGGTATCCAACGGGTAAATGCGGTGCAAAGTTATCAGCTCTTGCAGAACGACTGTGCTGAGATTCGCGATGGCGATTTGCTTCTCCTCATATCGCAGTCCGGCGAGAGCGCCGAAATCGTAGAGCTGTGCAGCCGCCGCAGGGGAAAAAACCGGATCATATGTATTACAAATGATGTGCATTCAAGCCTCGCAAAAGCGGCGTCCCTTGTTTTGCCGCTGTACTGCATCGAAGAAAAGTCTATTACAAACTGCACATTTACAGCAAGTCTCGCGGTTTTGCAACTGCTGTGCGCCTGTGCACAGGGAAGATCCTTACACGCTCTTGCATCCGAGCTTTTGAAAGCATCTGACGAGGCAGAATACTTTCTTTCTTCCGAGTCGGAAATATTTGCCATGGCAGACAGCTTTGCCGGGATAGATCGTGTTCACTTTATCGGACGGAGCGGACTTGAAATGAGTCTCGCGGAGCAGGCGGCGCTGACGTTTAAAGAAGGAGCAAATATAAACGCTGCCTGCTTTAGTGCAGGTTCTTTTCGCCACGGACCGATGGAACTGTGCGGAGAAAAACACACCGCAATACTCTTTGTCTCAGACAATGAAAGTGCCGATGCGTTAGGGCGGCTTGCGCGGCTGATGCGTGCAAATGGAAGCAATGTGATTTTTATATCCAATAAACCGTTTGATGGGCGCGGCTTGCGTATCCAAGCGGGAAGCCCGGAAGCGTTTGCGGCGGTAGCAGCAATAATTGTTGAAATGCTTATTGTTCGGTCGGCTCAGCAGCGCGGAAAAGAAGCAGGCGTTTTCACAATTGCAAAAAAAATCTGTAAAGAAATTTGATTTGGAGGAAATTATTATGGGCAAGTTCAAGGGTATCATGATTCCGATTACCACACCGTACGACACCAACGGCGAAATACTGTGGGAGGAATTTGAAAACCATATCGAGATCGTTCTTTCTGCTGGCGCACATAGTATTCTTGTCCCCAGTGGAACGGGGGAGTTCGCAAACCTTCCTATGGATACCAGAGTCGAATTGACGGCTCGTGCGGCAAAGGTTATTAATGGGCGAGTACCCCTTGTTGCAATGATCAGCGATTGCTCTACGGCGAACGTGTTGGAGCTTGCAAGACGTTCCAAAGAAGCTGGTGCTACGGAAGCCATGCTTACTCCACCGTATTTCTCTCACTTGAATCAAAGAGCGATCAAGGCGTTTTTCACTGAAGTCGCGGATAAGATCGATATACCTCTGTGGATTTATCATCAGCCTGGCGAGACCAAACTAACGGTCGCGCTGGAGGATTTGGTTGAACTGGCAAAGCATCCGAACATAATCGGCGTAAAAATCGCTCCGGCGGAAGATTTTCTGTACTTTACACAAGCCGTACGGCTGCTGAAGGATAACGACAGCTTTAGCCTGCTTAATGGCGAGGACTTTGATTTGATGGCTTCAATGCTCATTGGCGGCGACGGGGGAGTCTCTTCTCTGGGGAATATTATTCCCAATGAGGTTATCAACCTTTTCAACGCGGCTCAGCAGGGGGATTGGGTTACGGCCCGCGCTATGCACGAAGTTCTCATGGATGCGTTTGATGCCGTTGTCGATGTTTCAACCGGAAACTACCAGAGCGCAGTGAAAACCGTTCTTATGGCGCAGGGCATTTATTCCACAAATGTTATCAGCAGCCCGTTTCTTACAATCCTTCCGGAAGAGCAGGAGACCGTCCTTGCGAAAGCAAGAGCGGCCGGTATAATTAAGTGATGCCCCAAAAGGTCCTGGTAGGGTTTGACGGTAGTGTGGATCGCACCGTCAAACCCATACGGATAGCTGGGACGCCAAACCAGTACTTTGCTACCATCGAAGACTATGGAAAGCATATTACCTCAAAGGCAGGTCTCAGCTGTTCCCTCCAGAACGAGGTAATTAAAAGTCAGGCCGGGGGGAATAGTGTGTTTGTTGCGCAAAGCTTGAATGCGCAGGGATATGATGTGTATCTTGTAGGGCTTTTTGGCGAGAAAGCCATCGCACCGGAATTTGTGCCGCTGGCAGACAGAGGTATCGAAATATGCTCCTATGGCGATAGCCAGTTCTGTGAGTGCTATGAATTTGATGATGGGAAAATTATGATTTCCCCTCAGATTTATGATTTAACGGAGCCTTTTGGAAAAGTGACGGCGGCGATGAAAGACCGTGTGGATCTTTTGCGTGAGGCCGATCTTGTGACGCTGTTGAACTGGGGCGAAGTCCCTTGGATGCAAAAGCTCTGGGAAAGCATATCTTCCTATATGAATGTGGGAGGGAAAGAGGATCAAAAAATGGCTTTTTTTGATCCAGCGGATGTTTCTTGCCGTTCGGCAGACGAAATACAGCAGATGCTTGGCTGCATACACAAAGCATCTTTGGCTCGCCATTGCGTGCTGAGCGTCAATGAAAATGAAGCCTTCTGCATAGCCCGAACCGTTTATAAAGAAGAACTCCGGCTGGAGGCCATTCTGGAAAGACTGGTGCAGGACGGGTATGCCGATGAAGTGGTCATTCATACGCGCTATAAGGCACTTGCTTTTGACGGTATTGACTATGCTGAGGAAATGACAGATTACGTAGACAAACCGCTTTTTTCAACAGGCGCAGGGGATAATTTTAATGGCGGCTACTGTGGAGCGCTGTTAAAAAAAACAGCCCTCGCAAAGCGTTTGCAAGCGGCCAACTATGCATCCCATCATTTCCTTACAACCGGACACCAAGCGGGAGCAGAAAATTTTGATTGAATAAAAGAATAGGGACTGAGGGCTCTTGGAGCACCCAATAATCAGCATTATCCCGCAGTGAAAACACTGCGGGATAATGTTTTTGAGGAGATGATACTTTGAGAAATGTTTTTCTGAGCCTGCGCAGAACATGTACCAACCTTTTTTAATATGTTATATATGCGCTTTGAGAAAATCCGCCATGGCGGCGTTGGCGCGCTGCGCTGCGGCCGTTTCCGGGAGCATCGCGGCAAAAGCGTGGGCGAGCTTTTCCGGCTCGTCCATGTCGAGAAGCTCGGCCTCAAGACCGTTTTTCTTCAATGCCGCGGCAAAGTCGCGGCTGTAATGGCGGAGGAAGTCACCGCGCGCCGTCACGAGGAAGCAGGGCGGGAGAGCGGCGATCAGCGACGGATTTTCGGGGTCGATGTATTCCCGGAACGGCGCATGCCGCCAACCGCGGCCATAGACTATGTTCGGGAGGAAAATGCCGATGTTGTCAAAGCGGGTCGTATACAGTAAGCAGACAGTTTAAGGATCTTGATGCGGCAGGAGCTTGTTGAGACTGATTAAAGAGATAGTCTTATTTCCTTAAAATCGTCTCACTGTAATAATTTATGAATTTCTTTTTCAGAAATTAATCTATCGAGTAATTGCTTAAGTCGACTGGTCGATACTTCTATATCAGATATAGGATGTAGAGACTCCCATGTCTTATATGTCCCCCAATAAAATGAGCTCCAATTTTGGTTTATCGTTTTATCGCGTTGAATTGCGGTAATTAAAAGCTCTTGACTTAGTTCATGCATTGCGTCCGTATATACTTTGTTTGAAAGGTTTAATAAACGTTTGATATCTTGTGCGTTAGCATACCCAATGGTATCGAGTAAATTGTATATTAACCTACTATGGCTTGAAATCAGCTCCATACGCTGGCGATAAGGTTTAACCTGCGCATAGAATTCTCTGGACAAATATGTGACCCGACCTTTATATAATTTGCTATAAAAAACTTGACCTTCTTCTATTAATTGTACAATGCTATTCCAGTCGCCTCCTACATTGAAAAGCGACGGCATATTACGGCACTCATTGCAAAGCAAAAAACCGTTTCTAGAAAAATATCCTTTCAGCAATTCTATAGGTATAGATTCTTGATGTGTTTCACACACAAAACTCACAGCCTTTCTCCATTTGAATCTAGCCAACAGTGAGGATCTGGAGCAAAATAATCTCCAAAACTTCCATATGCTACACCTCTACATCCACCGCATTTCTCCACATAAATACACTGTACACATGGTTCAGAATATTTCTGTCGATTATTTAGCTCTTCAAGAATTGGGCTATTTAGCCAAATCGTAGAAAAGCTGTTTTCTCGGATATTCCCAATCGGAATGTCCAAGAGAACACATGGAAGAATATCACCATTTGCTTTGATGCAGCAAACACCATTGCCTGCCTGACATCCTGTAAAGTATGGCAAATCAAAAAGCGAATCATCCAAAAGGATCTGCTGCGCCTCATGTGTGTAGAAATTCATCCTATTTCCAAATTTTAATTTTTTCCTTCCAGATATGCATTATTTGCTTCCATGCAATAGGCGGGATATCTAATTCTACTGAACCTCTTCCAACAGGAACAAATTGTGATAGATTGAAACAAGAAACGCCTAATTGTAGGCACAACTCAATGACTCCCTCCAATTCTTGGCGTAAAGCCAATCATTGTTGAAATCTTTTTGCTGACACACTCTTTTATAGCTTCAATTGCTCGCGCGTAGCAGCCCTCTACACCACGAAATGCATCATGGTATTCAGGTAAAATGTGATCAATACTGACTAACACACTCTTTACATTTTTCTCCTTTAGCATGGAAATTGCTTCAGAAGTAAGCGCCATAAAACATGCCGGAGATGAGGCCCAGCGCCGCGATGTCCGAGGAAAGCTGCGGCACGCCGGCGGTACGCGCCATGGCGGCGTTTTTGCGCATCGCCGCGAGATACACGCAGAGATACGCGCCCGCGCTGTCGCCGCAGAGGAAGAGCCTGGAAGCGTCCCCGCCAAAGTCCGGGGCGAGCGCGGCGGCACGCTCAATGCCCGCAGTCAGAGCGCGGAACACCATGAAGATATCCACATCCGGCACGAGCGGGTATTCAAGACAGAATACGACAAATCCGCGGCGGCACATGTCCGCACAGAAGAGACGGTTTACCTCCTTCTTCCCGAGCAGAAACCCGCCGCCGTGGATATTCACGAGTACCGGCAGGGCTTCCTTTGCCTCGCGCGGGCGGAATATGTCCATCCGGTGACAGGGCCGGCCATCGCCCATGTAGTCCGCGTCCGCCGTGAGGAGCACGTCCTCCGG
>OGDY01004113.1_pt1 | contig 10367 bp, 8 predicted proteins | sample 1570341 | NCBI WGS metagenome assembly OGDY01 (sample SAMEA2581972, study PRJEB24529) | metagenome | biome: Human gut stool | place: China | collected 2011 | reverse complement strand
TGCCGTCTCCCCTTTTCGGATCTCGATCTTCTCGCGTCCGGGCAGAGAACCATAGCAGTAGCGGTCGGCCACGACGAGCGCGCCGCAGCTCTCGATGAGCTTGGTGAAATCGGGATCGTCGTTTTCCGAACCGGCGAGAACGACCTTAACGCGGTAGTTGGGCTTTGCATCGGCTTCGCGGGTCTTGAGATCCTCGAGCGTTTCACGCAGATACGGGAGGATCAGATACTTTGGACAGACCATCGAGACGAGATTGATGATGTGGAACTCCGTGCCGGTGATCGTGGGCTTATCGAGCTTACGGAATTCGCCGATCTGCGTGATAATGTCGCAGATCTCGTTGTGCGCCTCGATCGTGGCGCGCAGAGCTTCGTCGGACGTGTCGATGCCGAAATGTTCGTGCAGCTCGTCGAGAACGTGCTTCTGCAGCGTGGCGGCAAAGTGTTCGATGCTGTTCTCGTTCTTTTTGAACGGAACATCCGTGAAGGAGACGAAGAATTTTTCGTTCTGAATGAGGTCAGGCAGCTCGGCAAGATGCTCCTGAAACCGGCAAGTGCCGGCGCAGGTCTCCGTGCCGAGCTGCGCGTCAATGAAGTTGTAGCCGCCCTCGAGCGCACGCTCGAGAAGACTGCGGGCATAGTGGCAGACGCGGCTGGACATATAATAGGTGGCCATATCCGGGGAGGTGCAGCGCGGGGCGCGGAGGCGAACGCTGAAACAGCCGGGCAGATCCAGAAGGACCTCCGGCATGAAATAGCAGGTGTAGCCGAGAGCATACTTTCCCTCTTCCTTCGCCTGCCGGACAAGAGCGTTATAGGACTCCTGCAGCAGATCGTCGAAGAAGATCACATTTTTCAAATCGCGCATGGGGCTTCCTCCGTTGATGCTTTCTTATTCCGACGGAGACTTTTTCCCCGCCTGCTGGAAGTGAAGCTCACGCATACCCTCGACCTCGTCGCAGATCTCGCGCAGTCCGCACGAGTCGCAGTCGGTGGGTATACCGTCCAGAATGGTGCTGAGCGAACGGGTAATGTCGGTGACCTTGCGTGCCTGTGCACGAAGGCCGGGATAATCCGCCTCCGGCGCCGTGACGAAGATCACGCGCACACCGCGAACATTTTCCTTCTCACGGAATTTGCGGATATAGTCAAAGCCGATGTTCCGGAAGGAGATGCCGCCGCGGATGGCGTCGCGGCTGACGCGCACCTGCTCGCGGTTATCCTCCGAGAGCGCGCGGATCATGTATCCCTTCGGAAAGACATGGTATTTGACGAATTCGATATCCTGCAGCGCGCGGTACGCTTCGTCCTCTTCTCCCACGTCCTGAATGGAGAACAGAACGATGCGGGCAAAGGCGCAGTCGCCGCGGATCTCCGAAAGATCGGGGCCGTACAGCCAGACCTCGTCCGGCCCGACAAGACGCTCGTTGGTCGTAAAGCAGCTATAGGACACGGCGCTTTTGGCGCTGCCGCCGAGCTCATACGCCGCTTCGCGGAGCATGACGAGCTCGTTTCGGGACGTCTCCGCCCAGCAGGCCGCCGGGTCATACGTCCATTTTTTCGCGGAGGAGCCGCTGAGCAGCTCCTCCGTTTCATGAATGCATCCGTTAAAAAGCTCCATCAGAACTTGATGTCCGCTTTCTTGCGGTCAAAGATCCGGTTGACCTGTACATACGCCCAGGAGAGCAGCTTCTGGTCAAGATTCCAGAAATAGACCACAAACAATACGCCGATGACTGCCGTCAGAATACCGGCGATCTTACCAAACACTTTCCAGAATTTTTTCATAGGGAATTATACTCCTTTCGAAAGTCCCTTCTGGCGGGCGTATTCCGCCGCGCCGAGAGCGCCCATGAGCTGCGGGTCGGTCTTGAGGTCGATGACCTTGAGCTTGAGGACGTGCTCAATGGCCTGCTTCAGGCCGGCGTTCTTCGCGCAGCCGCCCGTCAGGGTGATGCTGTCGGTCGCGCCCGCTTTCTTCGCCATAACGAAGCAGCGCTTGGCAACGGCCATCTGGATGCCGGCGGCGATCTCGTCCATGGGCTTGCCTTCACCGACGAGCGTGATGACTTCGGACTCGGCAAAGACGGTGCACTGGGCGGTGATGGGGATAACGTTCTTCGCGCCGAGAGACAGGTTGGAGAATTCCGGCAGCGTCATCTCGAAGGAGCGCGCCATCGCTTCGTAGAAACGGCCGGTACCGGCAGCGCACTTGTCGTTCATGGCAAAATTCTTGACGGTGCCGTCGGTGTCGATGCTGATGCCCTTGACGTCCTGGCCGCCGATGTCGATGATGGCCTTGACGGTCGGGTCGGTGACATGGACGCCCATGGCGTGGCAACTGATCTCGGAGACGTTCTCGTCGGCAAAGGGGACCTTGTTGCGGCCGTAGCCGGTGCCGATGAGATACTCAAGATCCTTGGAGGAATGCAGGTCGGGGACCTGATCGATGACTTCCTGCATGGCGATCTGGGCGGACTGCTCGGAGTTGATCTTGCTGCGGATGGTGGTGTGCGCGACAATGTTTCCCTGCTCGTCAAGGATGACTGCTTTGGTGTAAGTGGAACCGACATCGCATCCGGCGAAATCCTTCTTGTCCTTGGTTAAATACCCTCCAATAATGATTCTATTTCTTTTTTTACAGGCAGATCTCGTCTTCAAAATCAACCAGCGTGGGATCCAAAGGCTCGGCATGCATAACGGTGCGCATATACTCGCTCACCTTGTCGCGCATCTGGCGGCGGGAGACGGTACGCGGATCCATCAGATCGTGCTCGATCCAGATCATCTTGCGGTTCTGCTCGCGCGCCTGATCGTCCAGAATGCCCTGCACGGTGGCCATGTTCTTGCAGGCAACGTTCTGATACATGATGATGAGATCGACGTTCCAGATCTCACACTGCTTCCACAGCTCGTCAACAACGTGCTGATAACCGCCGTTCGTGTGACGGCGCATGACCATGCGCTCGTACAGACGGCCGAGATCACGCAGCGCCTCTTCCTTGTCCTCGGTCTCGAGCTGCTTGGTGAAGTTAAGGCTCTCCATCTCAACGAGAACGTTGACGCCCCAGCAGTTGGCCAGCCAGTTGGAGAAGTTGGCATAGTAGTGCGCCGGGCAGGACCACACGATCGCGCGGTACTTCATCTTGCCGGGCCACGCCTCTTCCTTGCGCTCGTAGGCCTTGAGCATGATCTTGTTGACCTTCTTGAAGGTCTTCAAGATGCGCGGGTCGATGCCGCCGTCCATCTCGTAGTTCCACTTGCGGAACAGCTCGTAGCACGGGCCGATGATCTGCGGATACGCCGTCTGGTTGACCGCCCACTTTTCGAGCTCGTAGCTCGTCTCTGTGTTGAAGCGCTTCATGGCGGAGAAGTAAGCATCCCAGCTCCACTTTGCGCCGGTCTGCTCCTCAATGAACTTGATGCAGGCCTTGATATCCTCGGCGGCGCACTGCACGGTCTCCTCGTCCTCGTAGCGGACGGGGAAGCACAGATGGAACACCGGGAGATCCGGGAAGCGGCGGGACATATAGGAGGACGCCATGGTCGAGCCGTCGCACGGCATGGAGCTGGAGATGAAGCACTTGCCCATATGCGGCAGCGCATCCAGCACCAGAGCGCCGCACTCGGAGGAGGGCACCGGGCAGCAGTCCGCCGGCAGGCCGAAGCTCTCGACCGCGTCGATGTACGGCACGCAGGTGAGCTGGTCGATCTCGGAAACCAGGAACACCGCGAAGAGCTGATACGGAATACCGATCAGGTCGGGGAAGCCCGCCATGATCTGGCCCATCGTCATCTCGTCGAAGAGAACGACCTTCTTGTTCAGCTCGGCGCTGTTGCCGTTCTTCGCGTCGCCCTTCGCCTGAAGGACGAGGTTTTCGGCAACGTAGCGGAAAATGTCGTAGATCATAAGGTGACTCATCTTGAGAGCCGCGCCGTGCTGACCCATGGTGTTCTTATCCATGAAGCCGACACAGCAGAGATAGGACATCATCCAGCGATAGTGCAGCACGGAGTTGAGCGCCGGAATGAGATCCTTGGAGAACGTGCCGAGCAGCATGCCCCAAATGCGCAGCCACTCATAGAAATCGTACGCCGTGTCTGCGACGCCGCGCCATTCGCGGCGAACGGTAGCCATAGCGCCCTTCTTGTAGAGACGGCCGAGCTTCTTTTCGCCCTTGAGCAAAAGCTCGCGGCGCTCGGCGCAGGACATGGCAGCGATCTCGGCGGCTTCCTCGGCAACGCGCTTGCCGAAATCGATCCAGCCCTGTTTCTGGCGCGCGCCGAAGGCTTTCCAGTCGGTGGCAAGGAGCATATCCTTGGCGATATTAAAGACTTCCTTCAGGTTTTCGCCCTGCGCCTTCCAATCCATGTTGTTCTTTGTGCGGAAGAACGCCGGATTGGGGTATTTCGGAGTTTTCGCCATCAGTTCTCCCCTCCCTCTTTGCGGATGCGCTTGATCTCCAGCGATTCAACGAACGCCTGCACGCGGGTGCGGAGCTGTCCGGAATTGCCGTTGTTGTACAGACGGTCGACCGAAAGGACCGGCCAGTTCTTCTCTTCCGCCATAATGTGGCTGACGAGCGCGCGCTCAAAGCCCCAGTAGTCGCAGTACTTCATCTGTTCATAGATGATGCCCTCGGCGCCGAACTCGCGGGCAAGACGGTCGGCGGTATCGCGGCGCTGCTGGACCTTTTCATCGGAGATGTAGCGGGCGCATTCGGAATGCTGCATGTAGTGCAGGCAGAGCTGCGTAAGTACGTCGTCGGTGTCGTTGAGCTCAATGACCTCGCGGCCCGGCGTGGAGCCGAAGCAGTAACGGTCGGAAACTACGAACGCGCCGCAGTTTTCAATGAGCTTGGTGAGCATGGGATCGTCGATCTCGCTGCCGACGATGGAAACACGGGCGCGGTACCAGGGCTTCACATCGACCTTGCGCTTTTTGATCTCGGCAAGCGTCTCGCGCAGGTACGGCAGGATAAGCGCCTTCGGGCAGGTGTAGGAGACCAGATTGAGAACGTGGTACTCGTAGCCGGTGATGGGCGGATTTTCCATCTTGCGCATCTCGCCGATCTCGGTAAGGATGCGGCAGACTTCGTTGTGCTCCTCCACGGCCTTGCGCAGCGCCTCGTCCGACGTGTCCGCGCCGAGCTTTTCCTTCATAACATCGAGCACACGGTAGCGCATCTGCTTCACATAGGACTCGAGCGTGTAGTCGGTGATCTTGAAGGGAATGTCCGCGTGGGTCACGAAGAAGTTGGGCTTGTCGTTTACCTGCAGGATTTCAAAGTGCTCCATAGCACGGTTCATCATGGAGCAGGCGTCCACGCCGATCATGGCGTCGAGGAACTGGTAGCCGCCCTCGATGGCGCGCTCGGTGAGCGCTCTGGCGAACTCGCATGTGTAGTTCGACATGTAGTACGTTGCAATGTCGATGGAGCCGGTGTGCGGAGCGCGGAGACGGACGGAGAAGCAGTTGCCAACGTTGAGGATCGGTTCGGGGACATGGTAGCAGGTGTACCCCATGGCCAGATTCCCTTCCGCGGCTGCCTTTCGCACAAGCTCGTTGTCGGCATTATCCAGAAGCTGCTCAAAGTAGATCAGATGCTTGAGATCCTTCAAATGTCACACCCCTTTTTGATTTCTTTCTCTTGTTGTTTGCCCTTTATTTATAAGTTTAATTGCGCGCCTTTCAGAGAATGCCGAACTTTTCCAGAACTTCCTTCGTTCCGCGGTACACGCTCGACTCCGGCGGAAGATCGTACACCGTTTTGCCCTGGATGTCGTTGGCGGCGTGGTAGTCGTCCGACTCGATATAGGAAAGGATCTCAACGCCCGGAATCGTGATGAACTTGTTGAGATCCGGGTTTGTCACGCGGTTGATCACCGCGCCGATGCGGTCGTACATGACAAGCTCATCGGCGACCTGCTTGATCGTTCCGACGACCTGAATGCCCTTGCGGCTCTGGTCGGAGACGAGAAGGAGGTGCGTGACCTTCTCGAGCACGCGGCGGTTGATCTGCTCGATACCGGCTTCGCCGTCGATAACAACATAATCAAACTCGCGGGAGAGCATCGTGATAACGTCCTTCAGATAGGCATTGATGCGGCAGTAGCAGCCCTCCGCCTCCGGACGGCCGATGGCGAGAAAGGCGAAACCGTTCTTTTCCACCAGCGCGTCGAAGATGCGGTAACGGGATTCCTCCACGAGATCCATCGCTTCCTTCGTGCGGCCCTCTTCCACATTATCAATGATCTGCTTGCGGATCTCGTCAAGCGTGAGCGTGACCTCCACGCCGAGACACGTTGAAAGACCGACGGCGGGATCGGCGTCGATCGCGAGGATCCTCGCGTCCGGTTTGCACTCCGTCAGGTGGCGCACCATGGCCGCCGCCAGCGTCGTTTTTCCCACTCCGCCCTTTCCGGATACGGCAATCACTTTTGCAGTTGTTTCCATCGCAAGTTTCCTTTCGCGCAGTTTGATGAATTTGTGTGCGTTTTTAGACACTTTTATAGATTTTAACCACATAATCATTGTATCACTTTCTACTAAAATAATCAAGGATTTCTTATTATTTTTTGTTGATTATCTGTGCTGGTTGTGTTAAATTGAACATGATGTTGGTGTAGGATTCACAACGGCTGTGAACAAATCATTAAGAAATTGAGAACAATTAAAAATAAAGTATGAAAGAGGGATTTGGATTTGAAAACCGATGCATTGGTCGAAAGACTCGTCAACAGCTATGGCAGCTGGGTGCAGAAGGACTGCGAAAATACCGAAGGCGGTACCGGACGCTATACCAGGGAGCTCTGGCCGTATGACACGATGTTCTCCCCCATCCAGGTCAACCGTCTGACGATCAAGAATCGTCTTGTGATGGCACCGATGGGCAACTGCCAGATGGCGGAAGAGACCGGCCGCCCGAACGACAAAATGCGCGAGTACTTTTTTGCCCGCGCCGAAGGCGGCGTCGGCCTTCTCACCACGGGCCTCATCCCCATCAGCCACCACATCGACTCGTCCGTGACGGAAAAGGGCAACTTCTCCTACTTCCCCCGCATCGACAACACCCGCACCAACTTCATGGGCTGGCGCGATCTGGCGCAGGGTGTCCACGCGCGCAACAGCCGCATTTTCATCCAGCTCACCGCCGGTCTCGGCCGTGTCGGCAACCCGCAGTGCCTTATGACGAAGTACGCGCTGCCCGTGTCCGCCTCCTGGAATCCGAACTTCTATATTCCGAGCATTCCCTGCCGTCCCCTTACCGACCTTGAGCTGGACCAGATCGTCCGCAACTTCGGTCAGGGCGCAGCAGACGCCAAGACGATGGGCATCGACGGCGTGTATCTGCACGGCCACGAGGGCTATCTCATCGATCAGCTCACCAACACCGCGTTCAACCACCGCAAGCTCGGCAAATATACCGACTGGCAGCTCTTCGGCATCAACATCGTCAAGGAGATGCGCAAGCGCACCGGTCCGTGGTTTCCGATCATGTACCGCATCGATCTGAGCTGCGCTCTCGAAGAGACCTACGGCGAGCGCATGGACACCGTTTCCTCCCTCAAGGGCTTCAAGAACGGCCGTTCCATTTATGAAACGCTCGACTATATGGAAAACCTCGTCAAGGCGGGCGTCGATATGTTCGACGTGGACCTCGGCTGCTACGACAACTGGTGGCTCCCGCATCCGCCCGCGTATATGCCCGCCGGCTGCTTCCTTGACGTGGCGAAGGTGGCCAAGGAATACTTCAAGGAGCGCGGCGTGAAGTCCAATGCCGGATTTGAGGTTCCCATCGTCGCTGTCGGCAAGCTCAACTATCCCGATATGGACGAGAAAGCCCTGCGCGACGGCAAGTGCGACATGATCATGCTCGGCCGCCCGGTGCTCGCCGATCCCGACTGGTGCAGGAAAGCCTATGCGGGTGATGTGGACCAGATCCGTCCGTGCATCGGCTGTCAGGAAGCCTGCGTCAACGAGTTCGTCGAGGGAGGTCACCCGCAGTGCGCCGTCAACCCGCGCACCGGCCATGAGGACGTGCTGCCCAAGCAGTCCGCGCCCGCTGTAACGGCGAAGAAGATCGGCGTCGTCGGCGGCGGCCCCGCCGGCATGAACTTTGCCATCTACGCCGCGCAGCGCGGCCACACCGTCGAGATCCTTGAGAAAACGAGCGAGCTCGGCGGCATTGCGAACGCCGCTGCCGTTCCCAAAAATAAGTACGACATGCACAACTATGTCGAATGGCTCAAGCGCCAGACGCTCGGGCAGAAGGGCGTTGCGGTGAATTTCGGCGTAGAGGCCACGCCGGAATATCTCAAGACGCAGAACTACGACGCCGTGATCTATGCCGTCGGCGCCAAGCGCATCAGCCCGCGCATTCCCGGCATCGACACCGTGAACATGGTCGAAGCAACCGAACTTCTGCGCAATCCCGAAAAGCTCGGCGGTGCGAAGAAGGTCGTCGTTCTCGGCGGCGGCGCGGTCGGCATGGAGACCGCCTACTGGCTGAGCTACGAGCACGGCTGCAGAATCACCGTGATCGACATGCTCGGCAACTTCATGGACGGCGCCTGCACCGCCAACCGCGGCCACATCATCCACTATCTTGAGGATAACGGCGCGAAGCTCGTCAACTGCGCGACGATCAAGTCGTTTGAGCCGGGCAGGGTGCTCGTCAGCCGCAACATCTCCAAGGGCGCGCCAGACGTTTACTGCACCTGGACGCCGGTTTTGCCGAAGAACGTCGTCAACCCGCTTGCGCCGAAGATGGGTTCCGAAACGGTCGTCGAAGAGCACCACGCGGAGCTGTTCGTCAACGCACTCGGCCGCCGCGCCGACGAGAGCCAGTATCTCGAGGGCGTGAAGCAGCATGTCGCCAAGGAGATCTACAACATCGGCGATTCCTTCCAGGCCGGCCTCGTCTGGGGCGCTACCAAAGCCGCCTACAACCTCGCGCAGTACATCTGATCCGATAACTGCATAAGCATATAAAATGACGCCGTATCCGGAAAAACCGGATACGGCGTCATAATTTATATCTGTTATCGGGTATAAACGGAAGATCACTTTTCCCCCGCTGCGGCGCGGGCGTAGGCGACGATGATCGCCGCCGTTTCTTCCAGTCCGGCGGAGGAATCCACCGTCAGCTCATAGTTTTCGGCATCGCCCCAGCGGCGGCCGGAGATGTGCCGGTAATACGACGCCCGCGCCTTGTCGGAGCGGCGGATATTGCGTTTTGCCTCCCGCAGCGTGTCCCCGTATACCTCCATGACACGACGGATTCGGTAGTCGAGCGGCGCGTGAACGAACACACGGACAACATTTTTATGCTCCCGCAGAACATAATCCGCGGCGCGCCCTACGATAACGCACGAACCGTTGTCGGCGATGCGGCGGATGATCCGGTCCTGCGCCGCGATGGCCCGCTGGACCACCTGCGAGCTGAGATAGAGATCACGCATCGCGTCCGGAGCGTTTTTGTGGATATCGGAAATGAATTCGCGGTCGAGTCCGCTCTCATGCGCGGCCAGCGCCACCATCTCCTTGTAGTAAAACGGGATGCCGAGCTTCTGCGCAACGAGCTTTCCGATCTGCTTGCCGGAGGAGCCGTGCTCGCGGGCGATGGTGATGATGACGCCCGGCTTCGAGGGTTTGAGCGCCACGGCGTCTCCGTCATCCGCGCGCAGCGGCTTCGGCTCGCGGACATAATCCTTTTTGAGGAACTGCCGGTAGAATACAAAAGTTATGAATGCCGCTTTTCTTGTCTGCGGCGCTTCCGCGCTGGCCTCGCATCTCGGCTTTACCGTGGCCGTCGAGCGGAGCCTGATCTTTCCGCTGCTTATCACCAAGCTGACCGGCGGTCTTATGGGTGCGGCTTTGGCGCTTCTGCTGACAAGGCGATCCGCCGGGAATTCCCCGGTTTCGTAAATACGGCGTCCCCGAACTATCCGACATATAGACATAAGAATGCGGCGCGATTTGAAGAACCGTGCCGCATTCTTTTACTATTCCTTAATTGATGTGAAGGGTGTCCTCCGCCACGATGGTGGCGATGTTCTGGTTGCTGTAGGTGCCGTTGAAGTGCCATGTCACGTTCACCGGTACGTCCGTGCCGGACGTGACGTCCACGCTCGTGCTGCCAAGGAAGGTCTGCGTCAGGGGGACATTGTCAAGGCGGATGGCCTTGGAGGATGCGTACGACACATTGCCGCCGACATTGAACACAACGTCGCTGGTGCGGTCACCCGTTACGAGCGCGTACGACTCGACGTAAGCGTCGAGCTTGAGCGTTTTCGTGCCGCCGCTGCCGGTCACAAGTCCAACGATGGTTGTTGCGTGGTCGCGCATCTGTTCAAGAATCGCCC
>OGDY01004112.1_pt1 | contig 10369 bp, 10 predicted proteins | sample 1570341 | NCBI WGS metagenome assembly OGDY01 (sample SAMEA2581972, study PRJEB24529) | metagenome | biome: Human gut stool | place: China | collected 2011 | reverse complement strand
TCGTAGATGAGGAATAGGACATGCCCGCCGTCCAATGCCGGAATAGGCAGAATGTTCATGAAAGCAAGAATGATTGAAAGGAATGCCGTCATGTACCAGAACTGATACCAGTCCCATGTTGCAGGGAAGATGCTACCGATTGTTCCGAAACCACCAAGCTGTTTGGCGCCCTCTTTAGAGAAAAGATACTTCATCTGGCTGACATAACCTTTCAGCGTATTTACTCCCAGGGTAACCCCGGCCGGGATAGATGCGAAGAAACTATATTCTTTCTTGACAACGGGCAACAGCTTGTTTGTCTGCAGGGATGCAGCGACACCGATTTGATATAAAGAATCTGTAGTCAGCTTTACGGTATCCGCTACTCCCGCTCTGACGTAAGTCAGGGTGAGAAGACGGCTGGTACTGTCGTTGGCTGCTTTTTGGCGATTCAGCATTTCTTCCTTAAAGTCGAAGTAAGCGATATTGCGTCCGTCCAATTGCGTGATGCTGTCGCCCGGTTGTAATCCGGCAAGTGCGGCAGGCTGTCCCGGCATAATACTGTCAATGACAAACGGGTAGCGGAATGAAGCGAAGCGAACACTGTCGGCAAGCAGGCGTTCCATCATATCTTCGGGGATGTACACGGATACTTCCTGCCCGTTACGCAATACGCTGACCTGACGTGCATCGACGATGCTTGTCAGCATGTCGCCACCATAGCGTTCAAAAGGTACGCCGTCGGCGGATACCAATATATCGCCGTCACGGAAACCGATTGCTTTAGCCGTTTCATTAAAGTCCATACCCAGCGGAGCTTTCTGCAAAGGTACATATTCGTCTCCCCAGGTAAAGAGTATCATGGAGTAGATGAACAACGCCAACAGGAAATTGAACAACACACCGCCCACCATGATCAGCAGACGTTGCCAGGCCGGCTTGGAACGGAACTCCCACGGCTGTTCGGGTTGTTTCATCTGTTCGGTATCCATTGATTCGTCAATCATACCGGCTATCTTGACATAGCCACCCAACGGCAACCACCCGACAGCATATTCTGTTTCGCTTTTCTTTGGTTTGAACTTGAACAAAGTGAACCAAGGGTCGAAGAATAAGCAGAATTTTTCCACCCGCACTTTGAACAAACGGGCAAATAAGAAATGCCCGCCTTCATGAATGATGACGAGCAACGAAAGGCTCATTATCAATTGCAGGGCACGAATCAAAAATGTTTCCATGTTTATTATTTACAAATTACTAATTACAAATTATTTCTGAGGATTTTGCCGGCGCACAAGCTCGGAAGCGATTCTTCTTGCTTCTTCGTCGGTCGCTACATAGTCCTCATAACTCGGATTCGCCACGAAAGCGGCTTGCTCCATTGTTTTCTCTATCACATCACTCATGCCGAGAAAGCTGATGCCGTCTTTCAGGAAAGAGGCGACCACCACCTCGTTGGCAGCATTGACAATACAAGGCATATTTCCGCCCCGATACATCGCTTCGTAAGCCAGAGAGAGGTTACGGAAACGCTTCGTGTCGGGTTGTTCGAAAGTCAGGTTGGTACATTTTGCAAAGTCGAGCCGTTCAAAAGAAGCGCTGATACGGTCGGGATAAGAGAACGCGTACTGAATGGGCAAACGCATATCCGGCATACCGAGCTGCGCCTTCACGGCACCGTCCTCAAACTGGACCATTGAATGAATGACCGACTGCGGATGTACGACCACTTCTATCTGGCCGGGCTGAACGCCAAACAACCACTTGGCTTCAATTACTTCAAAGCCTTTGTTCATCATGGAGGCAGAATCAATCGTTATCTTTGCGCCCATTTCCCAATTAGGATGTTTCAGGGCTTGTGTCTTGGTCACGGTTTTCAGTTGTTCCAACGTATACGTGCGAAAAGGACCGCCCGAAGCTGTCAGAATCACTTTTTCAATCGGATTGCCTACTTCTCCCGCTAAACACTGAAAGACGGCCGAGTGTTCAGAATCTACCGGCAAAATCGGGGTGCGGTATTGCTGTGCCAACTGGTTTATCAACTCACCCGCCACGACCAGCGTCTCTTTATTGGCGAGAGCAATAGCCTTGCGGGCACGGATAGCGTTCATGGTCGGTTTCAACCCGGCATATCCGACCATGGCAGTAAGCACCATGTCAATCGGTCCGGCTTCCACAATCTGGCAAATAGCATCAGTACCTGCATACACTTTAATAGGCAGGTCGCTCAATGCTTCCTTCAGTTCGGCATACTTTGCTTCGTTGGCAATCACAACGACTTCCGGCTGGAATTTTCTTGCCTGCGCAATCAACAGTTCCACCCGGTTGTTGGCTGTCAGGGCATAAGGCTCGTACAGGTCCGGGTGTTCTTCAATCACCTGCAATGCCTGTGTGCCGATAGAACCGGTAGAGCCCAGAATAGCTATTTGTTTCTTCTTTTTATTATTCTCTATACTCATCATTAAAATACAATGTATTTCTCCGGATTAATGGGATGTCCCTTATACCAAAGTTCGAAATGCAGGTGCGGACCGGTGCTAAGTGTGCCGCTATTGCCCACCAAAGCAATGGCTTCGCCGCCTTTCACACGTTCGCCCTCTTTCTTCAGCAGGCTTTCCGGCATCAGCACAGGCATGGCCACGTTTTCATGGCCGGTGGCCTTGAACCGGGCGTCCAGATCCTTCTGGATCAGCTCCCAGATGGCCTGGCCGTAGGGGCGCAGGATGATGAAACCCTTCACGCTGGAGTACTCCACCAGTTCTGCCTTCACGCAGATGTCGGTGTACCACTGTGCAAAGTTCTCTTCCTGGCTGGTGATCGCCTGCACGAGCTTCTTGTTGTCTTTTGCCATTTTGTTATATCCTCCCAAGGCCGTGCGCCAAACGCTGCGCGTTCCGCACGAACCATAATAAAGCCCCGTCTGCCTGCACGGCCGTGTGCCGCACTGCAAAGGCGGGGCTTTTGCCTAAAAGAATCAGTTCTGCGCGTGGCTGTCCACAAAGTTTACCACATCGCCTACGGTGCGCAGGGACTCGATGGCGTCGTCCGGCACTTCGATGCCAAACTCGTCCTCCAGCGTCATCACCATATCCACGATATCCAGACTGTCCGCCTCGAAATCGCTCATGATATCACTTTCCAGCGTGATCTTTGCCGGGTCAACGTCCAGCTGCTCAGCCAGCAATGCACGGATTTTTTCAAAAGTATCCATTCCTGTGGTCTCCTTTTTGCAGTTGTATTGCATACGCGTACAGCCCGCCGTGCCCCGGAAAAAGCCTCCGGTATCCGGCACAGCCTTGCCTGCTGTACAAAGCGCTCTCTTTTTTTATATCCCATGCAGTGCGTATTGTCAAGCCCTGTTTTGCAGCAACTGAAGAAAATTGTCTGAAAGCTGCTTTTTCCCTTGACATCTCGTGCCGGTTTTTTTATCATTATAAAGTAATGAGTTTAAAGGGACTGACCAGTCCCTTTTATAAGGAGCGATAAGCATGAAGCTTTCATTCACCAAAATGCAGGGCTGCGCCAACGATTACATCTATCTGGACTGCCGCACCTCCGGTGTGCCGGAGGAGATCGCGGCGCTTTCAGAGCGCTTGTCCCGGCGGCACTTTTCCATCGGCGCGGACGGCATCATCTGCATCTGCGCACCGGTCACAGCCGGGGCAGACGCCATGATGCGCATCTTCAATGCGGACGGCAGCGAGGGCAAAATGTGCGGCAACGGCATCCGCTGCGTGGCCGAGTGGCTGTACACCCACGGCATGGCAAAGCCGAAGCTTGCCATCGACACCCTCAGCGGCTTAAAGACCGTTGCCCGCATGGGCGAGGGGCTTTGGCAGGTAGAGATGGGCGCCTACACCGCCATGGCGGCGGCGCTGCCCGCCGTGAACATGGGCGAAGGGCCGCTGGTAGATCTGCCCCTTCAGGTGGAAGAAAACCTGTGGCGGGTGACCTGCATCAGCGTGGGCAACCCCCATTGCGTGACCATTGTGCCGGACGTGGACAGCCTGAAGCTGGAGCAGATCGGACCGGGCTTTGAGCACCACGAAAACTTCCCGGAGCGCATCAACACCGAGTTTGTGCAGGTGGTGGATGCCACCCACCTGAAGATGCGTGTGTGGGAGCGCGGCAGCGGCGAGACATGGGCCTGCGGTACCGGCACCTGTGCCACCGTGGCAGCCCTGACCGAGCTGGGCATCTGCCCCGCCGGGGAGGATGTCCATGTGCAGCTGCGCGGCGGCGAGCTGACCATCCGGGTGCTGCCCGGCAAGCAGCTGCTGATGACCGGTGCAGCCGAGACCGTGTGCGAGGGCACGACTGAAGTTTAAATAAGAACCCTCTCAGTCGCCTGACGGCGACAGCTCTCCCGAAGGGCGAGCTTTTCTGCATCAAAAGGAAAAGTTTCCCTTCAAAGCAACAAAGCTCCCCCTCTCGGGGGAGCTGGCATCGAGCGAATGCGAGATGACTGAGAGGGTTCCACAATATAGAAGCGAGGGAAAGTATCATGAAGATGAACAAGCATTACAACGAGCTGAAGGCCAGCTACCTGTTCGTGGACATTGCCCACAAGGTGGCTGCGTATCAGGAAGCACACCCGGAAAAGGAGATCATCCGTCTGGGCATCGGCGATGTGACCCAGCCGCTGGCAAAGTGTGTGGTGCAGGCCATGCGCGACGCTGCCGCAGAGATGGGCACCAAAGAGGGCTTCCACGGCTACGGCCCGGAGCAGGGCTACCCCTTCCTCAAGCAGGCCATTCAGGGCTACTACGCCGGCCGCGGCACCCAGATCGCCGAGGACGAGATCTTTATCTCGGACGGCGCCAAGAGCGACCTTGCAAACCTGCTGGGGCTGTTCGATGTGGATAACACCGTGCTGGTGCCGGATCCCGTGTACCCCACCTATGTGGACGATAACGTCACCGATGGCCGCAAGATTATTTACAGCCGCACCGGGCAGGAAAATGGCTTCCTTGGCATGCCGGACGAGAGCGTGAAGGCAGATATCATCTATATCTGCAGCCCCAACAACCCCACCGGCGCTGCCTACACCCGCGCACAGCTGAAAGCATGGGTGGACTACGCCCGCAAGAATGATGCCATCATTCTGTACGATGCCGCCTACGAGTGCTTCATCTCGGAGGGCGAGCTTGCCCGCAGCATCTTTGAGATCGAGGGTGCACGCGAGTGTGCCGTGGAGATCTGCTCCTTCTCCAAGATCGCAGGCTTTACCGGCACCCGCTGCGGCTACACCGTCGTGCCCAAGGAACTGGAGCGCGAGGGGATGAACCTGAATAAGCTGTGGCTGCGCCGCCAGACCACCAAGTTCAACGGCGTGCCCTATGTGGTGCAGCGCGCCGCTGCCGCCGTGTTCACCGAGAGCGGCATGGCCGAGATCCAGTCCAATCTGGACTACTACCGCCGCAACGCAAAGGTCATCGCCGATGCACTGGACGAGTGCGGCGTGTGGTACTGCGGCGGCAAGAACAGCCCCTATATCTGGCTGCGCTGCCCCGGCAACATGAAGAGCTGGGAGTTCTTTGACTGGCTGCTGGAAAACTGCGGCGTTGTGGGCACCCCCGGCGTGGGCTTCGGCGAGTGCGGCGAAGGCTACTTCCGTCTGACCGCCTTCGGCGATGCAGAAAAGACCAAGCTTGCCGCCGAGCGCATCAAGACCGCTATCAAGGCGCTGTAAAACCTATAAAAAATACACCCACTGTCCGTTTTGGGCGGCGGGTGTATTTTTTTTGCGCATTCTCTTGACAAATCTGTATCTACTGTATATACTGTACATATACAGACGAAACGCAAGTACTAAAGGAGCAGCCGATGGAACTGTTTATCAACAACAAAAGCGGCGCGCCCATCTATGACCAGATCTACAACCAGATCAAGCAGCAGATCATCAGCGGGGCTTTGCAGCCGGACGAGGCCATGCCCTCCATCCGGGGGCTGGCACGGGACCTGCGCATCAGCGTCATTACTACCAAGCGCGCCTACGATGAACTGGAAAAAGAGGGCTTTCTTTATGCAGTACCGGCAAAGGGCTTTTTTGTAGCCCCGAAAAACACCGAGCTGCTACGGGAAGAAACCTTGAAAAAAATTGAAGTGCATCTTACCGAGGCCGTCCGCCTGTCCGCATCCTGCGGGCTGAGCAGGGAAGAGCTGCGGGAGATGCTGGAACTGCTGTGGGAGGGCTGAACATGAACGCACTGGAACTGCGGGGACTTACAAAACATTATAAGGACTTTACCCTTGGGCCGCTGGACTTGACCCTGCCCGGCGGCACCATCTGCGGGCTGATCGGTGAAAACGGAGCGGGCAAAAGCACCACCATCCGGCTGATCTTGGACATGGTGCGGCGGGACGGTGGCACTGTGACCATCCTCGGCAGGGACAGCCGCACCGCTTCTGTCCGCACCAAGGAGGAGATCAGCGTGGTGCTGGGCAGCGAGGGCATCCCCCTGTGCTTGAACGCGGTGCAGGCGGGCAAAGTGATGGCGGGCATCTATCAGAACTGGGACGCTGCCGCCTATGCGGAGCTGTGCCAAAAGTTCGGCCTGCCGGATAAAAAGCAGTACAAGGACTACTCCACCGGCATGAAGATGAAGCTGTGCATCGCCGTGGCGCTGGCGCACCACCCGAAGCTGCTGCTGTTGGACGAAGCCACCAACGGGCTGGACCCGGTGGTGCGGGACGAGGTGACCGACCTGCTGCTAAACTTTGCCCGGGACGAAAACCACTCCATCCTCATCTCCTCCCACATCGTCAGCGACTTGGAAAAGCTGTGCGATACCATCGCCTTCCTGCACAAGGGCAGGCTGCTGCTCTGTGAAGAAAAGGATGCTTTGCGGGAGGAATACGCCCTGTGGCACGGCACGGCGGCGCAGCTGGCGGCGTTGGATGTGACCGTGTACGGCAAGCGGGTAACCCCCTACGGTGCCGAGGCACTTGTGCGCCGGGATGCACTGCCCGCCGGAGCAGAGCTTGCCCCGGTAAGCATTGAGGAATTGTTTGTACTGATGGTGAAAGGGGAAGATGTGCAATGAAAGGTCTGCTATTGAAGGATGCCTATCAGACGTGGTGCTATATCAGATGGATCATTCTGGTGTCGATTGCTATGATGCTGATGGGAACGTTTTTCATGAAGGATGGCTCTAATTTCTTTATGCTGTACGGCGGGCTTTTGCTGGGAATGTCGCCCATGACATTGCTGGCTTACGACCAGAACAGCCGGTTCAGCGCTTACTGCGCTGCTCTGCCGGTGACAAAAGAGCAGATCGTGGGCGGCAAATACCTCATCGTTCTGTGCGGTATGGTGCTGGCGGAACTGCTGAGCATGGCAGCGCTGGCGGCAGCACAGCTGCTCTGGGGCACGGTGACGGTTCAGCTCACCGTGGCGACCCTGCTTCAGGTGGCTATGCTGACCCTGCTGGGCAATATTATTTTGCTGCCGCTGACCTACCGCTTTGGCTACCAGAAAGCCCGGTATGTGTACTACCTGTGCATCGGTCTGCTTGGGGGCTTTATGGGATATTTCGTCTCTTCGGGGGACAGCGCTTTGGACAGCATCCTGCCCGCGCAGGGTTCGCTGCTGGTGCTGGTGGTCGTGCTGGCGGCGGCGCTGGCGCTGTACGCCCTCTCGTGGCGGCTGTCCGTTGCATGGTACGGAAAGGTAGAGCAGTAAGATGAAGAAAAGTCAGGTCGCGGGCATCCTGTTCGGCGTTGCCATGGGCGCTGCATTCAGCGTGACACTGGGAACGGTCGGTTTTGTGCTGGGTGCCAGTTTTGCAAGTCTGGGCATGGTGATGTTCAAAGGGCTGGATGACCCACAGAATAAAGATAAAAAGTAATAAAAAAGCAAGTGCACCACCTTTTCAAAAGCCAACGCTTTTGATGAAGATGTGGTGCACTTGCTTTTTGCTTTTTATTCTGCGCTGTACGCGCTGCCCATGATCCACGGGTTACTTGCGGAATATTTTGCGTGGTTGCGCAGGTAGGTGACCCATGCGCCGTAGCCGTTGCCGGCCGAGAGGTGCACGCCGTCCGGTGCGGCGATCATCTCTTTCAGGTTGCCCTCGCCGTCAGCCAGCGCCTCCCACAGGTCCAGATAGACGCAGCCCTTGCTTGCAGCCAGCTGTGCCAGCTGCTCGTTCACGCCGCGCAGCACGTCCGAGGCAAGCCCCGGCTTCTTTTCCGCTGCCGCAGGCCGTACCGGCGGGATGGACTGTACATAAATGATGCAGTCCTCGCCCAGCGTCTGGCGCAGCTCGTCCAGCATCTGGCCGTAGTAGGCCAGAAAACGGTCAGATGCGCCCAAGGTGGTCAGGGTGTTGGTGCCCAGCAGGATATACAGCTTTTTGGGCTGCGCCGCTGCCAGCACATCCAGCGCTATCTCCTGCCCGCGGGTGGGGCTCTTGACGGCGGCGCGGTTGACGATGGCGTCCGGCCCCACACCCGTATAGCCGCAGATGAGCGCGCCGCTCAGATTGATCTGATAGTCCGAGAAGCCCACCGTCAGGCTGTCGCCCAGAAAGGCGGCGTCCGAAAAATAGCTCAGGTCTACCTGACCGCAGGCCGGCTGCCGGATGACGCTGGCGTCGTAAGCCTTAATGGTATAGGCACCGTCGGTCTGCCGGGCCGGGCCGAAGCTTTCCAGCTGTACCGCCTGCGCCGTGCCGCTGCTATCGGCTGTACTTTCGCTGCCGCTGCCGGAAGCCGCCTCGCCCTGCATGGGCAGCGGTGCCAGAATGTTCTGTGCAATGCCGCCTGCGCCGGTCTGCGGGGTGCTTTCTTCCTCCGCAGTCCCTTTTTCCAAGATGGCGGTCACCGCATAGGCGACCAGCAGGATGGCCACAATGACCCCCGCCAGCCGCAGCTTGCCGCTGATGCCCCCGCGCGTGCGCCGCCGGGGTGCCGAATGATACTCGTGTGAAATGCCCATATTCTCTGTCCAGCTTTCTGCATTTATCCCAACAGGCAGGTGCTTCTGCCCGGTAATTTTGGAGTGCGCACCCATTTTATCATATTTTTTTTGCCTGTGCAACCAATTGGGTCTTGCATACAACAGGCAAAACGGGTACAATAGAATTGCAGCTTATTTTGCACATTTTACAAAAAGCAAATACACAAGCTGCAAATATTTTTGTGTCAGTTGCGGCAGACGTCTGTTTTGCCGTCCCGGTCCGTTGGCAGTGCAGGGCCGACAGACCACTTTACCGGACGGTGCGGAAAGCCGTTTGCCCGGCAGCGGACACATTTTATATGATCTGAAGGAGGTTTCCATGGCCAAGAATATCATCATTGGTCAGAGCGGCGGCCCTACCGCCGTGATCAACTCCAGCCTTGCGGGCGTATACAAAGCCGCCCGCAGTCTGGGTGCAGACAAGGTGTACGGCATGAAGTACGGCATCGAGGGTCTGCTCAAGGAAGAGCTGCTGGAGCTCAACGTCCTGCTGGATGACCGCATGAGCATCGAGCTGCTCAAGCGTACTCCGTCCAGCTATCTGGGCAGCTGCCGCTTCAAGCTGCCCGACCCGGACACCGATGCCACCCCGTTCGTCAAGCTGTTCACCCTGTTTGACAAGTACGACATCTGTGCCGTGTTCTACATCGGCGGCAACGACTCGATGGATACCATCGCAAAGTTGTCCCGCTATGGGCAGCAGGTGGGCAGCAGTGTGCGGTTCATCGGTGTGCCCAAGACTATCGACAACGATCTGTGTCTCACCGACCACACCCCCGGCTACGGCTCTGCCGCAAAGTACATTGCCACCATCTTGAAGGAAGTCATCCGCGACTCTTCAGTGTACAACATCCGCAGCGTGACGGTGGCCGAGATCATGGGCCGCCACGCGGGCTGGCTGGCCGGTGCGGCCTGTCTGGCCGGCGGCGAGGACTGCGAAGGCCCCGACCTGATCCTGCTGCCGGAAGTGCCCTTTGATCAGGACAAGTTCCTTGCCCGGGTGGACGAGCTGCAGCGGGTAAAGTCCAACGTTATCATCGCGGCCAGCGAGGGCGTAAAGACCGCAGACGGCACTTATCTGTGCGATCTGGTTTCCACCGCCGGCCAGCTGGATGCCTTTGGCCACAAGGCCATCCTCAGCGGCACCAGCCGTTACCTTTCGGAGCTCATCCACGACAAGCTGCAGTGCAAGAGCCGCGCTATTGAGTTCTCCACCCTGCAGCGCTGCGCCAGCCATCTGGCCAGCCGCACGGATGTGAACGAGGCCTACGCCGTTGGCGGTGCCGCCGCCGCTGCTGCCTTTGCAGGCGAGAGCGGCCGCATGATCGCCCTCAAGCGGGTCTCCAACTACCCGTATCAGTGCATCACCGAGTCTGTGGATGTGCAGCAGGTGGCAAATCTGGAAAAGAAGGTCCCGCTGGAATGGAT
>OGDY01004100.1_pt1 | contig 10410 bp, 7 predicted proteins | sample 1570341 | NCBI WGS metagenome assembly OGDY01 (sample SAMEA2581972, study PRJEB24529) | metagenome | biome: Human gut stool | place: China | collected 2011 | reverse complement strand
CCCCCTGAAAATCGCGCTGGCCGCGCTGCTGTTTGGCTTCTGCCGGGCGCTGGGCAATGTGTATTCCGGCTTTGACTTCCTGCTGAACATGAACATCCCCAGCGTGGTGTACAACATGCTCCCGTACATCATTTCTCTGGTGGTGCTGGCGTTCACCTCCAAGAAGTCCCGCGCCCCCAAGGCCGAGGGCATCCCCTACGACAAGGGAAGCAGATAACATTTTCCGGGTCTCCTCACAGGGAGACCCGGTTTTCTGCCCAAATGGCAGAATTCACAAAAACCGCTTTACAAATCGTTCATATTTTGGCGGCGGGATCTGGCATATTTCCTTGCAATATCGGAAAAAAAGAGGTATACTGTCACAGAAGTGTGTGAAAAGGAGGTCTTAGGTCAACCCTAGGGCCTCTTTTTTCATGAAAACACGTAGATTTGCAAAAAACAGAAAGGATGATTTTTATGGCTACTCCCGAAAAGAATACCGACGCGGTTTATGACGCAAGTACTCTGGGTACCCCCAAAATGCTGGTTCTGGGCTTACAGCACCTGTTCGCAATGTTCGGTGCAACGGTTCTGGTTCCCGCAATCACCGGACTGAACGTATCCACTACCCTGCTCTTTGCCGGTCTCGGCACGCTGCTGTTCCACCTCATCACCGGACGGAAGGTTCCCGCATTCCTCGGCTCCTCCTTCGCGTTTCTGGGTGCTTACGGCCTGGTCACCGCTTCCGGACAGGACATTCCGCTGACCTACTCCTGCTTCGGCGTCGCCGTGGCGGGTCTTGTATATCTGGTTCTGGCGCTCTTCTTCAAGCTCTTCGGCGCGAAGAAGGTCATGCGCTTCTTCCCGCCCATCGTCACCGGCCCCATCATCATCTGCATCGGCCTGTCTCTGGCCGGTTCCGCCATCAATAACTGCCGCGGCAACTGGTGGGTCGCCCTGGTCGCGATCCTGGTCGTTGTGGTCTGCAACATCTGGGGCAAGGGCATGGTGAAGATCGTTCCCATTCTGCTGGGCGTTCTCGGCTCCTACCTGTTCGCCATGATCGTGGATCCCGCCGCCCGTGCCAACGTTGCCAAGACCGTGGCCGAGGCCGATTGGATCGGCCTGCCCGTGATCTGGGGCAACACCGCCTTCTCCATCTTCGGCAAGGATTTTGACAGCGGTATGCTGCTGACCGCCATTATCACCATCGCTCCCATCTCTCTGGCGACTGTCGTGGAGCACATCGGCGACATCTGCGCCATTTCCTCCACCGTGGAAAAGAATTACGTGGCTGACCCCGGCCTGCACCGCACGCTGGTGGGCGACGGCCTCGCAACCACCATGGCCGCCCTCTTCGGCGCACCGGCCAACACCACCTACGGCGAGAACACCGGCGTTCTGGCGCTGTCCAAGGTCTATGACCCCAAGGTCATCCGTCTGGCCGCGCTGTTTGCCATCATCCTCTCCTTCTGCCCCAAGTTTGCCGCGCTGATCGTTGCCATGCCTGCCGCTACCATGGGCGGCGTGAGTCTGGTGCTGTACGGTATGATCTCCGCCGTGGGCGTGCGGAACGTGGTTGAGAACAACGTGGACTTCACCAAGAGCCGCAACGTGCTGGTTGCCGCCATGATTATGGGTCTGGCCGTGGGCGTGACCTACAACGGCGCCATTGTCATCCCCGTCGGCGACGTGACCATCAGCCTGTCCGGTCTGGCCGTGGCCGCTCTGGTGGGCATCCTGATGAACGCCGTGCTCCCCGGCAAGGACTACGAGTTCGGCACCAACGAGCAGGGCGATACCTCCGTCAACTTCGGCACGAGAGCTGAATAATATCCGATTTTCCCAGGGGGCGGAGCCGCAGGCTCCGCCCCTTTTCTTCGGGAAAACACAAAAATATTCGGAATATCCAACAAAAATATTGCATTTATTTCGTCAATGTGCTATACTCTATAGTCGATATTTTGTGTAATTCGGTTTCAAAAGGAGACTTTTTCATGGTACCTCAGGATAAAATTCGCAACATTGCCATCATCGCCCACGTTGACCATGGCAAGACCACCCTGGTGGACGAGATGCTCAAGCAGGGCGGCATTTACCGGGAAAATCAGGCCACCGTGGAGCGGGTCATGGACTCCGGCGATCTGGAGCGGGAGCGGGGCATCACCATTCTGGCCAAGAACACTTCCGTGCATTATAAGGACTACAAGATCAACATCGTGGACACCCCGGGTCACGCCGACTTCGGCGGCGAGGTGGAGCGCATTCTGAAAATGGTCAACGGCGTCATTCTGCTGGTGGACGCCGCCGAAGGCCCCATGCCCCAGACCCGCTTCGTCTTGCAGAAGGCGCTGGAGCTGGGTCACAAGGTCATCGTGGCCGTGAACAAGATCGACAAGCCCGACGCCCGGGTGCATGAGGTCATGGACGAGGTGCTGGAGCTGCTGCTGGATCTGAACGCCACCGACGAGCAGTTCAACAGCCCCACCGTGTTCTGCTCCGGCCGTCAGGGTACGGCTTCCTACAGTCCCGACGAGGCAGGCACCGACCTGACCCCCCTGTTCGAGACCATCGTCAACTATATTCCTGCCCCCGAGGGCGACGACACCGCGCCACTGCAGCTGCTGGTCTCCTCCATCGACTATAACGACTACGTCGGCCGTATCGCCGTCGGCCGGGTGGAGCGGGGCACCATCAAGGTCAATCAGGAGGTCACCATCTGCGACTTCCATGACGCGAATGTGAAAACAAAGGGCAAGGTCGTGGCGCTGTACGAGTTCGACGGCCTGAGCAAGAACCCCGTCCAGGAGGCTCACGCCGGTGAGATCGTGGCGCTGTCCGGTATGGCAGATATCACCATCGGCCGCACCCTGTGCGCCCCGGAGTGCGTGGAGCCGCTGCCCTTTGTGAAAATCTCCGACCCCACCATCGAAATGACCTTCGCCGTCAACGATTCCCCCTTCGCGGGCAAGGAGGGCAAGTTCGTCACCTCCCGGAACCTTCGCGACCGGCTGGAAAAGGAGCTTCTCAAGGACGTTTCCCTCCACGTCACCGAGCAGGGAACGGATTCCTTCAACGTGGCCGGGCGGGGCGAAATGCACCTGTCCATCCTTATGGAGACCATGCGCCGGGAGGGCTACGAGTTCTCCGTGTCCACCCCCCGCGTGCTGACCAAGGAGGTGGACGGCAAGGTCTGCGAGCCCATCGAGCGAATGGTCGCCGACGTGCCGGAGGAGTGCATGGGTTCCGTCATTGAAAAAATGGGCAAGCGGAAGGGTGATCTTCTGGGCATGACCCCCATGGGCAGCCGCTACCGCCTGGAGTTCCTGGTTCCTTCCCGGGGCCTGTTCGGCTACCGCAATGAGTTCCTCACCGATACCCGGGGCGAGGGCATCATGTCCTCGGTGCTGGATTCCTACGCCCCCATGAAGGGCGAGATCGAGCGGCGGCAGGTGGGCTCCCTCATCGCCTTCGAGACCGGCGAGGCCGTGGCCTACGGTCTTGCGGCGGCGCAGGAGCGGGGCGCGCTGTTCATCGGCCCCGGCACGCCGGTTTACGCCGGTATGGTCGTGGGCGTTTGCAGCCGCAACGAGGATATGACCGTGAACGTCTGCAAGAAGAAGCAGCTGACCAATATGCGCGCCGCCGGTTCTGACGAAGCCCTCCGGCTGACGCCTCCCCGCATCCTCTCTCTGGAGCAGTGCCTGGAATTTCTGGCGGACGACGAGCTGCTGGAATGCACGCCCAAGAGCCTGCGCATCCGCAAGCGGGAGCTGGATCACGCAGCCCGTATGCGCAATCTGATGAAGAAGCGCGCTCAGGACAACGCCTGAATCCGGTGAAGATCCGATTTTTACCGGTCTGCGTTCTGCTGGCGCTGCTGCTGACGGGCTGCGGCCACGCCGCGCCTGAAACCACTGCGCCCACATTGCCGGAAACGCAGGCCGCTGCGACGCAGCCGACCCAAACGTCTCAGCCAGAGACCCTTCCCACGGAAACGCAGCCCGCGGAGGAACACTTTCTTCTGACCTTCGCGGGGGACTGCACCTTCGGCAGCAACCCGACCAACTATTACGCGGAATCCGGCTTTATCAAGACCGTGGGCGATGACTACGCCTATCCCTTCGCCAACGTGATCGACTATTTCGCGGGCGACGAGTTCTCCATGGTGAATCTGGAAGGCCCCCTGTGCGACGAGGGTAACCCCATGCAGAAGAAGCATGTGTTCCATGGCCCCACGGCTTACGTAAACTGCCTGACGGAGAATTCCATCGAGGCCGTGACTGTGGCCAACAACCATTCCATGGACTACGGCGCAAACGGCTACGCGTCCACGCTGGCGGCGCTGGAGCAGGCGGGCGTCCCCTACGTGGAGCGGGACAGCACCGCCGTGGTCACCACGGGCAGCGGCCTGACCATCGGGCTGTATGCCGCCGTGTACTACAAGCTGGATGTGGCGGACATGACCGCAAAGATTGCTGCCCTGCGGGAGCAGGGGGTGGACTTAATCATCTTCGCCCCCCACTGGGGCGTGGAGGGTACATACCACCCCACCGAAGAACAGAAGCAGGTGGGTCACGCCGCCATTGACGCCGGGGCGGACATCGTATTCGGCTCCCATCCCCACGTCTTGCAGCCCATTGAGGAATACGGCGGCGGTATCATTTTCTACTCTCTGGGGAATTTCAGCTTCGGCGGAAACGGCGCTCCCAAAGACTATGACACGGCGCTGGTGCAGCAGGAGGTCATCCGGGACGCGGAGGGAACGGTCAGATTGGGACAACTGACCATCGTACCCGCCAGCGTCAGCTCCGTTATCGGGCGGAACAATTTCCAGCCAACTCCCTACGAGCCGGGGACGGAAGCGTACAACCGCGTCCTTTCCAAGCTGGATGGAACCTTCTCCGGCGGGAATTTGAAAATAGACTGACAGAAGAATAAAAAAAGATTGACCAAACAATGTTTTTCGGTTATAATGAGCAGGTATGACCGTAGTATCGGTCAAACTTTGTGTTGCTGCGGCCGAAAGGCTGTTGAGCATATTGTATTTTGACAGGAGGTGTATCCTAAATGAAGCGTACCTATCAGCCCAGCCGCCGTCACCGTTCCAAGGTTCACGGTTTCCGCCAGAGAATGGCGACTTCCAACGGCCGCAAGGTTCTGGCCCGCCGTCGTGCGAAGGGCCGCAAGGTTCTGTCCGCCTGATGCGTATGTCCGTGGGTTACTAGGGTGCATCTGAAAACTGTCAAAGTGCCCAATCAGCGGGTCTTTTTGCCAGTTTTCAGATACACCCTAGAGCGGAAAAGCGCTTAAGAGCGAAACGGGAGCTACAGCGGGGTGAATGGAACGTTCGCCCCGCTCCCTTTTTAGCGAGGAAACAGTATGAAGTATTCAACCAGCCTGAAGCTCAATCATATTTTCAGGCGCCTGTATCGCACCTCCGGCGTTGCCGACGGTCTGCTGGTGCTTTACGCCAGAAAGAACCGCACGGACGGGAACCGGGTGGGCGTCACCGTCAGCAAAAAGCTGGGCAAAGCCCACGTGCGCAACCGCACCCGCCGCCGCATCCGGGAGGTCTACCGCCTGAACGAGGAAAAGTTCCAGCCCGGCTGGGACATCGTGGTGGTGGCAAGGACAAGGGCCGTGGAGGCTCCCTTTGAGAAGCTGACGGCAAGCTACCTGACCCTTGCGAAAAAAGCGGGAATTTTGAAGCCGGTACAGATACAGGACTAAGCTGCGGTTATGAAAAAAATGTTTCTCAAGCTCATTCGCTTTTATCAGCGTTGGATTTCTCCGGCGTTTCCGGCACGGTGCCGGTTTCGCCCCACCTGTTCCGCTTATGCCTACGAAGCCATCAGTAAGTACGGTATCCTCAAGGGTGGCTGGCTTGCCCTGAAGCGGTTTTTGCGGTGCAATCCCTTCTACCGCGGGGATATCTACGACCCGGTACCATGACCATTGAATCTCTAAGGAGGAAAGGCAATGTTTCTCGCATTCCAATTATCGGACATCATAACCGTGCCGTTTGGGTGGCTGCTGTCAGTCCTGTATGAAACGACCCACAACTACGGCGTCGCCATGATCCTGTTCGCCGTCATCGTGCAGCTGATCCTGCTGCCCCTGAACGCGAAGTCCAAGAAGAGCATGATGAAGATGTCCCGTCTGACGCCCAAGATGCAGGCCATCCAGCAGAAATACGCGGATGACCCCCAGCGTCAGAATCAGGCCATTCAGGAACTTCAGAAATCCGAGGGCGTTTCCATGGGCGGCGGCTGCCTGTGGAGCTTCATTCCCATTCTGATTCTGTTCCCCCTGTTCGCCGTTATCCGCCAGCCCATCACCTACATCCTGATGCAGTCCGCCGACACGGCGAAGCAGATCGTGGAGGTCATTAAGACGGCTGCGCCGGATATGTTCACTTCCAATGCTGCTTACGAGCAGGTCGTCGCCGCGCAGCTGATTCCTCAGTATGCATCTGAGCTGCGCGCCGCCATCCCCGACATCAGCGAGGTCGTTCTCGCCGGCATCAATTTCGATTTTCTGGGCATTAACCTGGGCGCTGTGCCCCAGTTCAATGTCTTCTCCGCCAGCTGGGTGTGGGACTGGGCGCACATCGGTGCGTTCCTCATCGCCCTGACCTCTGCCGCCTGTCAGCTGCTGCAGATGGTCATCAGCCAGAAGACCAACGACTCCGTCATCACCGACGAGAAGGGCGTTCAGGACAAGGAGACCGCCAAGAATTCCCAGCAGAACCAGTCCATGAAGGTCATGATGTGGATGATGCCCCTGATGTCTCTGTGGATCGGCTTCACCGTTTCCGCCGGACTGTCCCTGTACTGGTTCATCGGCGGCGTGGTGAGAATGATCTCCGACCCCATTATGACCAACCACTACCGCAAGATCTATGACGCGGAGGACGCCGAGCGCCTGCAGAAGGCGCTGGAGCAGGAGCGCATCGAAGCCGAGAAGGAGCGCGTCCGCGCCGAGCGCCGTGCCTCCAATCCCGACGGCATCACAGCCAACACCAGCAAGAAGAAGCTGGAAAAGCAGCAGCGGGATCAGGAGCAGGCCGCCAAGGCCGCGGCTGCCAAGGAGTACGCCGCCCGGAAGGGCATTGTGGAGGAAGCCGCAAGGGAAGAAAATGCGCCTCTGTCCGGCGTCTCCGACCGCCCCTTCTGCAAGGGCCGCAACTATGACCCTGACCGCTACGCGCCCAAGTCTATGGAGGAATAAGCCATGGAAAAGTCGATTATCACTTCCGGCAAGACCATTGATCTTGCCATTGAATCCGCGCTGAGCCAGCTGGGGCTGGATCGTGACAGCGTGTCCGTCACGGTGCTGCAGCAGGCCAAGTCCGGTTTTCTGGGCTTCGGTGCCCAGAGCGCCAAGGTGCAGGTGACTTACGAAGTCCCCGACCCCGTGCCGGAGAAGGAAGAAAAGCCCAAGAGCGCTCTGGGAAGCGCCTCCCGCTCCAAGCCCAAGGCCCCTGCCGCCCCGGTGAAGAAGCCGGAAGCCCCTCAGCCGCCCAAGGCCGAGCCTCCGAAGCCCGCCCCCCAGCCCGCTCCCACACCCGCACCTGCAAAGCGCCCTGAGCCGCCCAGGCAGGACAAGCCCCGTGCTCCCAAGACCCCCCGTCCGGAGAAGCCCAAGGCGCCCGCCGCTCCCAAGACCTACGCTCCCGCCGAACCCGGTTCCGTGGAGGAAAAGATCGAAGTCTTCATCAAGGGTCTGCTGGAACACATGGATTCCAACGCCGTTCCCCACTGCTGGAAGGACGAGGGCAATACGTATAAGGTTGATCTGGTGGGCGACGATCTGGGTTACCTGATCGGCCGCCGGGGCGACACCCTGGACGCCATTCAGCATCTGACCAACTACACCGTCAACCGGGATGTGGAAGGCCATATCCGCGTCAACGTGGATGCGGAGTGCTACCGGGAAAAGCGGGAGGAGAGCCTGCGCCGCTACGCCCGGAAGAAGGCGCAGCAGGTGCTGAAAGCCCGCCGCCGCACCACCCTGGAGCCCATGAACGCCTACGAGCGCCACGTGATCCACGCGGCCCTGCAGGACATGGAGAACATCACCACCCACTCCACCGGCGTAGAACCCAACCGCCGCGTGGTGATTGAGTACGTGAGATAAGCAGAAATCGGCACCTGCCGCAAACGGGTGCCGATTTTTTGCCGTTCGGCGGTCATCATCGGGAAAACCAACCGGGAACTGAATGCGTAAGAGCTGAAAAGGCGCTGTCTCACCAAGCCGTGAGACAGCGCCTTTTATGGAGGAAGGGGAGTTATCTGAAGTATTTGACCGCCGCTTCAAACATGCGGATGTTGTACTCGCCGGGGACGTTCTTGTACAGGCCGGAGCCGATGCGCTCGCTGTGACCCATTTTGCCGAAGACCCGGCCGTCGGGGGAGGTGATTCCCTCAATGGCGTACAGAGAGCCGTTGGGGTTGAAGTGGACGTCGGCGGTGGCATTGCCGTCCAGATCAACGTACTGGGTGGCGATCTGGCCATTGGCCGCCAACTGGCGGATCAGCTCCTCGGAGGCCAGGAACTTGCCCTCGCCGTGGGAAATGGGGACATTGTACACGTCGCCCACGTTGGTCAGCGCCAGCCACGGGGACTTGTTGGAGGCGACCCGGGTGCGGACGATACGGCTCTGGTGGCGGGAAATGTTGTTGAAGGTCAGGGTGGGGCAGGCCTCGTCGGTGTCGATGATCTTGCCGTAGGGAACCAGACCCAGCTTGATCAGCGCCTGGAAGCCGTTGCAGATGCCGCACATCAGGCCGTCCCGCTGCTCCAGAAGGGCGGTGACGCCCTCCTTGACGGCGGCGTTGCGGAAGAACGCGGTGATGAACTTGCCGGAGCCGTCCGGCTCGTCGCCGCCGGAGAAGCCGCCGGGGATGAACACCATCTGGGCGGTTTTCAGTTCGCTCGCAAAGCGCTCCACGCTGCGGGCAATGCCGTCGGCGCTCAGATTGTTGATGACGATGATCTCCGGCTCCGCCCCCGCGTCCCGGACGGCCTTGGCGGAGTCGTATTCGCAGTTGGTGCCGGGGAAGGCGGGAATCAGCACCCTGGGCTTGGCAACCTTGATGGCGGGAGCTATCCGCTCGGATGCGACATAGGAGAAGGTCTCCATGCTCTGCGCCGGGGTGGGGATGTTGCAGGCGTAGACGGATTCCAGCTTGTCTTCGTAGGCGCCGAGAACCTGAGTCTGGGACAGGGCTTCTCCGTGATAGGAGAAGCTGCCGTCGGCGGTGGTGACGCCCAGGACTTTGCCCACGGTGCCGTCCGCCATTTCCAGCACGAAGCTGCCGTAGGCGTAACCGAACAGCTCGTCAAGGGTCAGTGCGTCATCAAAGGCGAAGCCGGAGCCGTTGCCGAAGCCCATCTTCATCACGGCCTCCGCGATGCCGCCCATGCCGGGGGTGTAGGCGGCCACGGCCTTGCCGCTGCGAAGGAGTTCGGTGACGGTATCGAAGGTTTCCAGCAGGGAAGCGGTTTCGGGCAGGCCGTTTTCGTCGTAGGCGGGGGTCAGCAGGCAGACCTTGTGACCCGCGGCCTTGAATTCGGGGGAGACGACTTCGCCGGTCTTGCCGGTGGTGACGGCGAAGGAGACCAGCGTGGGCGGCACGTCCAGCTTCTCGAAGGAGCCGGACATGGAGTCCTTGCCGCCGATGGCGCCGATGCCCAGCTCTGTCTGCGCCCGGAAGGCCCCCAGCAGCGCGGCCAGGGGCTTGCCCCAGCGCTTGGGGTCCTTGCCGAGGCGCTCAAAATACTCCTGGAAAGTCAGGTAGGTGTCCTCGAAGGACGCGCCGGAGGCGATCAGCTTACACACGGACTCCACCACAGCCAGATACGCGCCGTGATAGGGAGAAGCGGAGGTGATGAAGGGGTTATAGCCGAAGGCCATGAAGGAGCAGTCGTCGGTGTGCTTCTTCTCCACGGAGATCTTCTGTACCATGGCCTGAATGGGGGTGAGCTGATATTTGCCGCCGAAGGGCATCAGCACGGTGCCCGCGCCGATGGTGGAGTCGAACCGCTCGGACAGACCCCGCTTGGAGCAGGTGTTCAGATCGGAGGCCACGGCGAGGAAGTTTTCCGCAAAATCGCCGGTGACGGTTTTGCCGTAGCTCTGCGCCTTTTCGGCGGCGGCATCCATGTGCTTGGCCGCGCCGTTGGAATTCAGGAATTCCCGGCTGATGTCGCAGATTTTCTTGCCGTTCCAGTTCATCACCAGACGGGGGCTTTCCGTGACCACGGCCACGGGGACGGCGTTCAGGTTTTCCGTGGCGGCAAGCTCCAGGAACCGCGCCGCGTCCCTTGCTTCCACCACCACGGCCATCCGCTCCTGAGATTCGGAGATGGCCAGCTCGGTGCCGTCCAGACCGTCATACTTCTTGGGAACGGCGTTCAGGTCGA
>OGDY01004098.1_pt1 | contig 10418 bp, 8 predicted proteins | sample 1570341 | NCBI WGS metagenome assembly OGDY01 (sample SAMEA2581972, study PRJEB24529) | metagenome | biome: Human gut stool | place: China | collected 2011 | reverse complement strand
AACATGGTTAAATAGTTATACAAAAACACCAGTAGCATTTGGTTATTGGACATCAACCCCTACTGCGTCTAACTCTGACCGCGCTTGGCTTGTGAACTACGACGGCAGCTTGGGCGGCAGTGGCGTTGGCAATGACCACCTCTACTATGGTATCCGCCCAGTTATAACTGTCTCAAAATCAAACTTAAGTTAGTAATTTAATAACAAAAAATGGAAAGTTTAAAAATATATAGACTTTTCATTTTTTTTGCTATATAATAAAAATCAATTTTATGGAGGTGATCTTTTTGATAAAAACAAACTTACCAGTTATTTTATTAAGAGGGCTTATATTGCTTCCTAATAACGAGATTAGATTAGAATTTGATAATGACTTAAGTAAAAATATAATTGATGTATCAGAACTATTTCATGATAATATGTTACTTGTAGTTAGTTCTTTAAATCCACTTGAGGAAATACCTGAGGAAAAAGATTTACCAAAAATGGGAGTAGTGGCTAAAATAACTAATAAAATAGAACTTCCTAATGGCAAAACTAGAGTTATTATTAAAGGTATTAATAGAGCGTATGTAAATGAATATTTAAATTTAAAACGCCCTAATGAAGTTTTAGAATCAATTGTTACTAATATTGAAGATAAAGAAATAGATTCTAAAATGGAAAAAATAATGATAAATAAAATTAAACGAGAACTTGAAGTATATATAAAAAAGGTGTCTTATATTAGTAATAGTATTTTATCAATTATTCCTAATATAAGTAGTTTGTCAAAATTAACAGATATTATTGTGCCTAACATTTTAATAGATAATAAAAGATTACTAGATTATTTAAATGAAATTGATTCTATGGTAAGAGGAGAAATGATCTTAGAAGATATCTATAGTGAAAAAGAATCTTATGAAATTGAAAAAGAAATAGATTTAAAAGTAAAAAAGAATATGGATGATACGCAAAAAGATTATTTGCTACGTGAAAAACTAAAAGTTATTAAAGAAGAACTAGGTGAACTTAGTTCTAAAGATGATGAAATAGAAAAAATTAAAAATAAAATTAGTAAGTTAAATAATAATAAAATAGTTGATAAGTTAAATAATGAATTAAAAAGATATGAAAGCTTAAATCAAACATCTCCCGAAGTGGGAGTTATTAAAAATTATATAGATTGGTTATTAGATTTACCTTGGAATAATTATACTGAAGATAATAATAACTTAGAAGAAGTACTTGAAGTTTTAAATAAAAATCACTTTGGATTAGAACGTGTAAAAAATAGAATAATAGAATACTTAGCGGTTAAAATTAATTCTCATAATGTGGAAAGCCCTATAATTTGTTTAGTAGGACCTCCGGGAGTTGGTAAAACTTCTCTTGCTCGTAGTATAGCGCAGAGTATTAATCGTAAATTTGTTAAAATAAGTGTCGGTGGCGTTGATGACGAAGCAGAAATAAAAGGACATAGAAGAACATATTTGGGAGCGATGCCAGGAAAAATAATTCAAGGAATGAAAAAATGTGGTGTTAATAATCCTGTTTTCTTGATTGATGAAATAGATAAGATGTCTAATAACATCAAAGGAGATCCCGCTAGTGCTTTACTTGAAGTTTTAGATCCCGAACAAAACAAATATTTTGTTGATAATTTTATTGAAGAAGAATATGATCTATCTAATGTTATGTTTCTAGCAACTGCTAATTCATTAGATACTATTCCTGAACCTTTAAAAGATAGACTAGAGATTATTGAATTAAGCAGTTATACCGAATATGAAAAATTAGATATTGCTAAAAAGTATTTAATTCCACATTTATATAAAACTCATAATGTCTCTAATATTTTATTTACTGATGACAGTATTTTAAAAATTATTAGATACTATACTAAAGAAGCGGGAGTTAGAAATTTAGAAAGAAAATTAGAAGAAGTTATTAGAAAAGTTATTACTGATAGAATAAAAAATAATACTAATAACAGTGTTACTATAAGTGATGTATCTAGTTACTTAGGAAAAGAAATGTATAACTATGGAAAAGTAGAAGAAAGTGAAGTAGGGGTTGTTAATGGCCTTGCTTATACCATTTATGGTGGAGATATAATTAAAATAGAAGTTAATTATTATAAAGGAAATGGTAATTTAGTTTTAACTGGATCTTTAGGGGATGTTATCAAAGAAAGTGCTCAAATAGCATTTAGTTATATTAAAGCTAACGCTAATGCCTTTGGGATAGATAATGAAAAATTTATTAAAAATGATGTTCATGTTCACCTTCCTTCAGGAGCAACACCTAAAGATGGTCCTAGTGCCGGTATAGCGCTTACGACAGCCATTATTTCATCCTTATCAAATCGTAAAGTAGATTCCAAAATTGCTTTTACAGGAGAGATAACCCTTCGTGGTAATATTTTACCAATAGGTGGTTTAAAAGAAAAAAGTATAGGAGCTTTAAGAAGCGGTGTAAAAACAATTTACATTCCTGAAGATAATCTTAAAGATTTAGATGATATTCCTATAGAAGTAAAAAAAGAAATAGATTATATAAGTTTTAAAAACTATATGGATTTATTTAAAAAATTAATAAAGAGGTAGTGCTATGATTGAATATTATTATAAGAAATTATTACAAGCAATATGTTTTACAAACAAACCAGAAGATTATTTTGATAAAAAGATATTAAGTAGTAGGTTTTTAGTAATATTAGAACAATTCTTACTTTATTGTCATGAATATTCCATAATGAATGAACAGATGAAGGATAATTTATTAAGATTAACTAATTACTTAAGATATAATGGTTTAAATGAAATATCTAATGAATTCATTATAATTATTAATACATCTGCCATTTCATATTTTAATTAGCAAAAAATATTAGAAGAAGAATTTGAAGCAAGAAAATTTTCAAATAAAGAATATTTAGATTTTTTATCAGATGAAAGTTTGAATGAACTGTTTTATTCTTTAGAACTTGATTATAAAGTATTAAAATCACTATTATGTGATGAAGAAACATTTTATGAACACTATATAGATGAGTTAATGTTAGATGAATTTTACTTTTCTAGTATTAAAAAAATAAATCAAGAAAAACCACAACTCTTAAATAATCAAAAATCTTGGATTAGAATTTGTACTATTAATTTACAAAATGAAGAAGCTAAAAATAGTATAGATAGTTCTGAAAAGAAAGATTATAAACGTTTATTAAAAACAGGAAAAATTCTCATAAAAAAAGTGATTAAGTAATAATCGCTTTTTTTTGTCATATAAATTTAATGGAATAGGAGGAAGTTATGAAAAAGATAATACCATTTAAAAAAGAAATGTTATTCAATAATAATGTTCATGAAATTACTAGTATATCTTTAGAACATGATCTTAAAGAGAAAGAAAATAATCTTGTTAGTGGTAACTTTTATATAAGTGGTGAATATAAAGTTTCTGATACAAGTACTAATACCGAAACATTTAATTTTACTCTTCCATGTGATATAAACTTAGATAACAAGTATATTTTAAAAAATTTAAAAATAGATATAGATGATTTTTATTATGAAGTAATAAACTCTAATATTTTAAAAGTTAATATTGATGTTTTACTTGATAATTTAGAAGAAAAAGAAGAAATAAAAGAAGAGATAGTAGAAGAAAAGAGAGTAGAAGAAGAAACTGTGGAAGAAATAGAAGAAGAAAAGATAAAATTAACCCCTGTACAAGAATTAAAAAATGATTTAGAAAGAGAAAGTGATGATAAGATGGAAATAGAAGAAAAAGAAAGATGTATAGAAGATGAAGATATAAGTAGTGTTAATTCTATATTTGGTAACTTTAGTGAACAAAAAGAAAGTTATAAAACTTATAAAGTTTATATTGTAAGAGAAGGAGATAGTATTGATACTATTTTACAAAAATATTCAGTTTCTAGAGAAATATTAGAGAAATATAATAATTTAAATGAAATAAATTTAGGTGATAAGATAATTATACCTAGCACAATAAATGAAAAAGATTAATGAATTATTAAAAGAATATTCAATAAAACCATATCGTTATACTAAAGAGGGTAAAGTAACAATAATTGATACTGATGATAATAGGTATGTTATAAAAGAAAAAGCAAGTAATAATTTAAAGATTTACAATTATCTTGCTTCTCGTAATTTTAATTATTATCCCAAAATTTTGAACAGCAATAATGATGATTACCAAATAATGGAATATATTGATGAATATGACATCCCAGACGAACAAAAAATGATGGATCTAATTGATTTAGTTTCTCTTCTTCACAGTAAAACAACACATTTTAAAGAAACTGATGAAGATGATTATAAAGAAATATATGAAGATATAACTAATAATATTATTTATTTAAACAGTTATTATAATGACCTAATAACTATTATTGATACTAAAGTTTATCCTAGCCCAGCTGAATATTTACTAGCTAGAAATATAAGTAAAATATTTCAATCCTTAAATTTTGTAGAGCACGAATTAAAAGAGTGGTATGAAATAGTAAAAGAAAGCCATAAAAAAAGATTAGTTGTTTTACACAATAATCTTGATTTAAGTCATTTCTTACGAAATAAAAATTCATATCTTATAAGTTGGGAGCACGCTAAAATAGATATTCCTATTTTTGATTTATATAAACTATACAAAAGAGTAGGTTTAAGATATGAATTTACGGAAATTTTAAAACGCTATGAAAAAAATTATCCTTTACTAAAAGAAGAGAGAAAATTACTTTTTATTTTGATGGCTTTACCTGATAAAGTAGAACTTACAAATGATGAATATGATAATTGTAAAAAAATGGGCAAAATGGTAGATTTTGTTTATAAAACAGAGATGATAATTTCACCATATTATTCTAAAGAAGGAAAAGCCTAAAAGAATAAGAAAAAGAAATATAAGAAAAATATTAAATCGCGTTAGAATGAAAAAAGTAATAATTATTTGATAAATTAAAAGAATAACAAGTATGCAAGAGCAAAAACACCATTTGCCGCGATTTCTAAACCAATTGTTATTACACATAAAATCACCTAATATAGTCTATGTAAATAGTTTAAATGTGTATGTGCGAAAGAATTTATTAAAATTCTTTTTTTTTCTAAAAAAATATTATATAATAATAATGATAATAGAGGTGACTTATGAAGAATAATAAAGGTTTTGCAATAACTAGTATTATATATGCGATGTTAATTCTTTTTCTAGGACTTATTTTCTTAATACTAGGTAATCTAGCAAGTAGAAAAGCAATGTTTGATAAAGAGAAAAATGAAATTCTTAGTAGGTTTAATGGCGATGAAGATGGATTTAAAATATATAAAAATGGCGAAGTAGTATATTTTGATGTAACAACAGGAGAACAATGTTCAAACTATACAGAAACACAAAGTAATACAGGAACAAAAAGTGGATGTATGAAATTCTATGCTTTTAACGATGATGGAGGAGACACGGTCAATTTAATACTAGACCATAATACAACAGCAACAGTAGCATGGAATAATACATATACAGATGACAGTGGTAAAAAAATCAATGCTAAAGGTCCAAAAGAATTATTAGACAAATTAAAAAGACCTCATTGTCATGACTGTGGAAAAAAAAGTAAAGAGTCCAAAGTTATTCAAAAAATAACAGACAAAATGTCAGATATCACTGTATCTGGCATTTTTTTTGCCCATCATCCAACAAAAAGACGATTCAAACGTATATATAACATAATAACTTAAAACCATAAATAGTATGCAAAAAGGAAATATTGGGGTAACCACTGAGAACATTTTCCCCATCATTAAAAAGTTCTTATACAGTGATCATGAAATATTCCTCCGTGAATTAGTTTCTAATGCAGTAGATGCCACACAGAAGCTGAAAACCCTTGCATCTAAAGGTGAATTCAAAGGAGAGATGGGAGATCTTACCATTAAAGTAAGCTTAGGAAAAGATACCATCACCATTTCCGACCGGGGTATCGGACTTACAGCCGAAGAGATCGACAAATATATCAATCAGATAGCTTTTTCAGGTGCTAACGACTTCCTTGAAAAATATAAAGAAGATGCCAATGCCATCATCGGACACTTTGGTCTGGGATTCTATTCTGCCTTCATGGTAGCCCAAAAAGTGGAAATCATCACAAAATCCCACCAAGAAGGAGCACAAGCTGTGAAATGGACTTGCGACGGAAGCCCTGAGTTCACTATCGAAAACGTTGAAAAAGAAAGCCGCGGATCGGATATTATCCTTTATATAGATGATGACTGCAAGGAATTTCTGGAAGAAACACGTATTTCTTCATTGCTGACTAAATATTGCCGCTTCCTTCCTATCCCCATTGCATTCGGCAAAAAGAAAGAATGGAAAGATGGAAAGCAGGTTGAAACAAACGAAGACAACGTAATCAACGAAACCTATCCTTTATGGACACGCAAACCGGTAGAGCTGAAAGACGAAGATTATAAGAAATTCTATCGGGAGTTATATCCTATGGCAGACGAACCTCTGTTCTGGATCCACCTGAATGTGGATTATCCGTTCAATCTGACAGGTATTCTGTACTTCCCGAAAGTGAAGAGCAACATTGAATTACAAAAAAACAAAATCCAACTTTACTGCAACCAGGTCTATGTCACCGACTCGGTAGAAGGTATTGTTCCAGACTTCCTGACCCTGTTACACGGAGTGATTGACTCACCGGATATCCCGTTGAACGTATCCCGTTCTTACTTGCAGAGCGATTCCAACGTGAAGAAAATCTCCACTTATATTTCTAAGAAAGTATCAGACCGCCTGCAAGCCATTTTTAAGAATGACCGCAAAGAATTCGAGGAGAAATGGGATGATTTGAAGATTTTCATCAACTACGGCATGTTGACTCAAGAAGATTTCTACGAAAAGGCTAATAAATTTGCTCTGCTGAAAGACACAGATGACAAATATTACACTTACGAAGAATACCAAAGCTTGATCAAAGATAACCAAACAGATAAGGACGGCAACTTGATTTATCTGTATGCTACCCATGCAGACGAACAATACAGCTACATTGATGCGGCCAAGAACAAAGGCTACAACGTATTGCTCATGGACGGCCAGCTGGACGTACCGATGATCAACATGCTGGAACAGAAGTTCGAAAAGAGTCACTTCACCCGTGTGGATAGCGACATCGTAGACCGCCTGATTGTGAAGGAAGACCAGAAGGGTGAAGAACTTCCGCACGACAAACAGGAAGTGCTCAGCTCTTTGTTCAAAGGACAGATGCCGAAGGTAAAGAAAACAGAATTCCACGTAGAAGCACACGCACTGGGCGAAAACAATGCGCCGATTGTCATCACACAGGCCGAATACATGCGCCGTATGAAAGACATGGCCAGCATCCAGCCGGGCATGAGTTTCTATGGTGAAATGCCGGACATGTTCAATCTGGTATTGAATTCAGATCACAAACTGGTAAAAGAGGTGCTGTCTGACGAGGAGAAAGAATGTAGCGCAGCTATTGCACCGGTACAAGCTGAATTGGATGAAGTGACAAAACGCCGTGATGCACTCAAGAAAAAACAAGAAGGTAAAAAAGACGAAGATATTCCTGTTGCTGAAAAAGATGAACTTAACGATTTGGATAAGAAATGGGATAATTTGAAACAACAAAAAGAATCGATATTTGCAGGATACGCAGGTAAGAATAAGGTTGTTCGTCAGCTGATTGACCTGGCATTATTACAGAACAACATGCTGAAAGGTGAAGCCTTGAATAATTTTGTAAAAAGAAGTATTGAGTTGATTTAGTCTATCACATTTAATTCATATAACATAAATTAAAAGAGCATTGCGCACGATAAAAGTGTCCGTAATGCTCTTTTTTTATTAATAAATGTGCTGTCAGAGTCGATAGATTAGAAACTATTGTATATATTTGAACGTTAAATCAACCATTTACACGATGTTTTGCTGAGCCTTATGAAGAAAGTTTTTTTATTGTTATTTCTCTTTTTACTGTTCTTGCCAATGCTTGTCCACGCTCAGAAAGTTGGGTTAGTATTGAGTGGTGGTGGTGCAAAGGGGCTGACACACATAGGAATAATTCGTGCTCTGGAAGAGAATAATATCCCAATTGATTATATTACAGGTACTTCTATGGGAGCTATTATAGGGTCTCTTTATGCCATGGGATATTCACCTGATGATATGGAGATATTGCTGAAGTCAGATGACTTTAAACGTTGGTATTCTGGTGAAGTGGAAGAAAAATATATGTATTATTTCAAAAAGAATCTTCCGACTCCTGAACTTTTCAATATACGCTTTTCGTTCAAAGATTCACTTAATTTAAAGCCACAGTTTTTGCCAACCAGTGTGGTTAATCCAATTCAGATGAACCTTGTCTTTATCGATCTTTACGCACGGGCAACTGCCACTTGTGAAGGCGATTTTGATAAGTTGTTTGTGCCTTTTCGATGCATAGCTTCCGATGTGTATAATAAAAAACAACTTGTCTTAAAGCGTGGTGATCTTGGAGATGCAGTACGAGCCTCTATGAGTTTCCCTTTTATGTTTAAGCCCATTGAAATAGATAGTTTATTGGCATATGACGGTGGAATTTATAATAACTTTCCTACAGATGTCATGCGAGAGGATTTTCATCCGGATATAATTATAGGTAGTGTTGTTTCTACCAACCCAGGAAAACCGAAAGAAAATGATTTGATGAGTCAGATTGAGAATATGGTAATGCAAAAGACTGATTATTCTCTTCCGGATTCGGCTGGAATATTGATGACATTTAAGTACAACGATGTTAATCTGATGGATTTTCAACGAATGGATGAACTGGTGAAAATAGGATATGATCGGACCATGGGCTTAATGGATTCTATCAAAAGTCGTGTTCATCGTAGAGTAAATATGGATAATATACGACTGAGGCGGTTGGTTTATAAAAGTAATTATCCGGAACTCCGTTTCAAAAATATATATATCGATGGTGCTAATTCTCATCAACAGGTTTACATAAAGAAAGAATTCCATACTTCAGATGATAAAGAGTTTACCTATGAGGATTTGAAACGGGGATATTTTCGTCTATTATCTGATAATATGATCTCAGAGATTATTCCTCATGCAGTTTTCAACCCCGAAGATGATACTTACGATTTGCATTTGAAGATAAAGATGGAAAATGAATTTTCTGTTCGTTTGGGTGGAAATGTGTCCACTACCAGTTCTAACCAAATTTATCTGGGACTTACATATCAGAATCTTAACTATTATTCGAAGGAGTTTACATTCGATGGACAGTTGGGAAAAATATATAATAATGCTCAGTTTATGGCAAAAGTAGACTTTGCCACTACTATTCCTACTTCTTATCGCTTTATTGCTTCGATCAGTACTTTCGATTATTTTAAGAAGGATAAGCTTTTCTCTAAAAATGATAAACCGGCTTTTAATCAAAAAGATGAGCGTTTTCTGAAACTCAAAGTTGCTCTTCCTTTTCTTTCAAGTAAACGAGTGGAGCTTGGGTTTGGAATTGCACAAATAGAAGACCGGTATTTCCAAAATAATGTAATCGACTTCGATAAAGACAAATATGATAAAAGTGAATATCGTTTGTTTGGCGGTTCAGTAAGTTTTAATGGTAGTACATTGAATTTTAGACAATTTCCTACTCAAGGAGCACGAGAGGCACTCGTTGCACAGATATTTACAGGGAAGGAACGCTTTCGCCCTGGGGTGAATTCTGAGAGTAGGAAATCTACCGAAGAGAAACATTCATGGTTACAGTTATCTTATATGAAGGAGAAATACCATAAAATGGGAGCAAATTGGACATTAGGATGGTATCTGGATGCATTATATGCGTCTAAAAACTTCTCAGAGAATTATACAGCTACAATGATGCAGGCCAGTGAATTTGCACCTACTGCACATAGTAAATTAACATATAATGAAGCTTTTCGTGCCAATCAATATCTGGCAGCCGGGATACGGCCTATTTATCGTTTAAATCAGATGTTTCACGTTCGTGGAGAGTTTTATGGCTTTTTGCCGATTTTTCCTATAGAAAGAAATCCAATTAATAAGGCTTACTATGGAAAAGCTTTCTCTCGTTTCGAATATTTGGGAGAAGTTTCAGTGGTATGTCAGTTACCGTTTGGTGCAATCTCGGCATATGTAAATCATTATAGCTCACCGAAAAGGGAGTGGAATGTCGGTTTGACGCTCGGTTGGCAATTGTTTAACTATCGTTTCATCGAATAATTTATTTGCAAAAAAGTTTGCTGAAAGCTTGCAAATTCAAGAAAAGTCCGTATCTTTGCACCCGTTAAACAAAAACAATGGTCGCGTAGCTCAACTGAATAGAGTAGCTGACTACGGATCAGCCGGTTACAGGT
>OGDY01004097.1_pt1 | contig 10419 bp, 13 predicted proteins | sample 1570341 | NCBI WGS metagenome assembly OGDY01 (sample SAMEA2581972, study PRJEB24529) | metagenome | biome: Human gut stool | place: China | collected 2011 | reverse complement strand
CTTTGTATTTCGTTGCAGTGCCGTTTTTCTCGCGGATAGCTGCTGCAATGTCCTGCACGGCGGTTTCTTCGTAGAGCTTTTTCATCAGTAGCTCACCTCCGTGCCATCGGCGATCGTGACGGTTTTCGCCGCGCTGCCGTCGTAGGTGACGGTCGTGCCGCCGATTTTGATCGTCAGCGCATTCGGATTTTTCAAGGCCGTGGGGATGTCATCCATAGATGCCAGCCGCGTATCGCTTGCCTGCACAGTGCCATTGACGATGGCGATAGTCATCGTCTGCGCTGGGAAGCCCATTGCGGACAGCGCACCGGCGCCGGAAAATAACCATGTGTTCGAGCTGGGCATCGGCAGAAACAACGGCAGAACCGCTGTGTACATGCCCATGGCGAATCGGCATTTCAGCTCCTTCCCCGCCTCATACGCCGCCTTGATGTCGGCCATCGCCACCGGGCAGGTGTAGCTGGGGTATTTTCCAGCAAGGTCGATGTAGAATACCTCCGCGCCCGGCCCTTGTTCACCTCTCGACGGCTTGCCGGTGTCATCATCTCCAATGTACCAGTTGCCATTATCTCCGATGTGTGGCGTGATGCCGTCTGCACCGGTTGCTCCCGGTTTGCCATCCGCGCCGTCTTTGCCCGGCGCTCCGGTTGCTCCGCGCGATGGCTTGCCTGTATCGGTGCTGCCAACGTACCAATTGCCATTGTCACCGATGTGCGGCGTAACGCCGTCCGCACCAGCAGCCCCCGGTTTGCCATCCGCACCCTTGAGGTCTGCCACGGCGATAAGGTTTGTCCACGTGCTGCCGCTGTTCGTGCTGTACTGGATGTAGCCGTCCGACACGCGCAAGTCCATGCTTCCCGCGCCGCCTGTCCGTGCCACCTCATTGATAGCAGCCACCAGCGTGTCCTTTGCCTCCGTCGTCAGGTCGGCAAGGTCGCCGATCTGGCGCTGGATCGTCCGCAATGTCATCTGGTCTGTCGGTGTGTATACATACCCGGCGGGCTTCGCGCGCTTGTGCACGACAAAATCCTGCTGCACCATCGTGTACGCGCCGGTGTCGTCGGTTACGTAGGCGTAGGCCGTCAGCGGGTGCCAGTCCTGCAGCAGCTCATCCGGGATGATGGCCGTGCCGTCTGTGCCGACGTCCACGTCCACGCTGCGGCCGAAGCACCTATTTTGATAGTGGACCTGTTTGACGCCGTCGCCGTCGGTGATCTTGACCCGCCGCCCGGTGTCCCACTGCCACAGCGCCCCGCGCCCATCTGCGATTGTGATAGTCATGTGGTTGCCTCCTTTACCTGTACCTGCCCACAACATAGTAGCTGATCTGCGGGCTATTAACCGTCGCGTCAGATGCTCTCACGCACTGATACGCCGGCGCGTGCGTCAGCCGCGTACCTATGTCGTTTTCCGTGTTAGTTGCAAGCCAGATGTTGCCGCTCCCAACCGTCGGCGTCGCAGACACGACAGGGTTCTCAACAAAAGCAAACGGATATTGGCGTGCTGCCTTATTTGCCGCGAGACCCATCCACGATGCGGTATACAGGGGGCCCCATGTCTGCGATGTCATTGTCAGCGAGGGGGGGTCGAACTTCGCCCACATCTCAGCAACACCGCTCGCCCATTTGCGCCACGTCCACTTGCCGGTCGTGCCCTGGTCGATGATGGTGTCCGCACTGGAGCTGCCTCCGGGCGACGTGCTGGTCGACCGGCTGCCGCTGGAGGAGACGCTGCCGGTAAGAGACTTTTTGCCCCAGCCGATCGTCATGCTGGACTTGCTGCCGACCAGACTTGTGTCCAGCTTGGACACCTGCATGATGGTGTCGATGCCATGCGGAGGAGACACCACGCGGACGCTGTCGCCGATCGCAAATGCCTCGATCATGATGTCCTGCGCCGACAGGTCCGCCGCCGTGACCTGGATGCCGCGCGACAGGCCGCTGTGCTGTGCCAGATACGACGCGGCCGTTGCTTTGAGCGCGGACGCATCGTCTGTATCGGCTTGCAGCGTGCCGTCGATGCGCCCATAGATGCCCTCTGCCGCGGCATTGACAAGATACACCTGCCCGCCGTTGACGTCCTCGATGGTCAGCCCGTCCTTGCCGACGGGATAGACGCGCGTGACAAGGTCCGCGCCGTCAATCTCATCCGTCAGGCCTAGGAGATTTTTGCGCAGCTCGACCGTCTGCGAGCAGCGGTGGTCATACGACGTCAGGCAGTCGAGATAGACAGCGCCGTCCGCATAGCGGATGCGCAGCTCGCCGCCTGAGACCGATGCTGCCTCTTTGGCCAGGTCCAGCATGGACTTGTACTCGCTCGCGGCCAGCGTGATCGATGGCAGCGACGCGCCGACCACGCCGAGCTTGATCTGCTTGCCGGCCAGACAGCCGGCGTTGTACTGCGTCACCAGCGCGCCGAGGTATGTCGACACCGCCATTGCATTGATTGTATGCGGCGGCTTGCAGATATCCGCAAGCCACATCATGGCACTGTCGATGCTGTAAGTGCGCATGCCGCGCAGGTCCGTAGTCGTGTCGACAACGGACCCGCGAAAGACCTCTGCGCCGTCTTTGCGGATGGAGATCACGGACGCGCGCTTGACGGGCACGTCGCGCATGACGTTGCTCGGCGGCAGCTTGATCGTCGCAGAGCTGGCGGAGCCGACGGCCTCGCTGATCGTGCCGTCCACGATCTCGTATCTCGGCATGCCGGCCGCAAAAAGCAGCCGGCCGTCGACATAACCTGCATACATCACATCCACCCCCTGCGGCCCGTCAGGGTGATTTGCCCGGCAGTAGCAGCGACCGCAAAAGCATAGTCCTGCTCGCGCCGGATGGACAGGTACGGACTGACGGTCTCGCCCGCGCGCAGCTCGACCGGCGCGGACGGCCGCGAGCAGCGCATGATCGTCGTGTCGGCCGTGACGCCGCCGACTGCCGGGTACAGCAGGCGCTCGCTGGCTAAAAAGGCCAGCGACGTCGGCGTAGCCTTGTAGATCTGGATGCGGCGCAAGTAGCCATTTTGGTCTACCGGCCCGCCGCGCGCGTGCATGGTAACATACAGGCCATTGGCAGGCACATCTCCGCACCAGCGCGATCCGCTGTTGTAGACGTTGCCGTCAGCGTCCGTGATCTCATACCAGCCCTGCGTCGCCTCTGCCGTCACGATGCAGGACCCGGCCGTAGGCCACGGCAGCTGCACGCGCACCCAGTTTTCGATCGACGGGTCGTCACCGGCCCACACGGTCAGCTCCGTGTCCGCGCCGCTGCCGGACACATGCGCGTATGACGATGACGATCCACCGACGGTCAGCGTCTTGCCGACCATTAGGTTACTCGACGCTGCCAGCACGGGGATGGTGATGGTGGTCTCCGTCGGCTCCAGCAGATACGGATCAGCGTCGATTGTGACATCAAAGGTCGTTTTGTCCAGTGATGTGTCCGGCGCGCCGACGGTGCACCGGCCGATGTAATAGCCGGCTTTGTTGCTCAGCTCCAGCTTCAGCCGCCGCCCATGTACGGCGGCGGCGAAGCTGTAAAACTCAAAATCCCCGGTCGGTGCAAAGCCAAAGCGGAGCTTGATCTGCCGGTTGCCAAATACCGGGCCGCCCGTCAGCGCGTCGGTGAGATCGATCTCGCCGTCCGCGCCTGGGACGCTCTCGCTCTGCGTCTTGATGTCCGGCAGGCCAACCTGCACGCTCATCAGATCCAGCGCGGTGTACTGTACACCGCCGATTTTGCACGTAAGTGCCATTATATCGTCCTCCTGTCCTTGCTCGCGTAGATGCCGCCGAGCGCATAGTCCATGCGCGTGGCGACAGAGCCGACAAGCGCGTCTCCGTCCATGTAGATCTGCATCCCGGAGATGGCACGCTCGAGCCGATCCATGCGCTCGAGCACGGCGGCAACGTCGCTGCCGGCGCCCGGAGCAGCGGCCGCTTGCAGCGTCGCCGCCTGCGCATACAGTCCCTGCATATCCACGCCGATGACGTACTGCGGCTGCAGCGACTCCCCGATCTGGCGATTGATGTCGCCGATCGTAGACGCCCAGCCGTCGCCGATGCCAGCCGCCATGTTTTGGCCGATATCCGCAAAGACGCGCGACGGGCTGTGGATGCCGAGCAGATTTTTGATCCAGCTGACAAGCCCTGTAAAGAGATTGGACACATCCGACTTAAGCCGCTGCCACTGCTCGACGATGCCTTGCCGGATGCCATCGACGATGGACTTGCCGATGCTCCAGTAGGATCTTACGCAGGCCAAAAAGCCGCGGACGATCGTCTCTACGAGACGCGGCACAGCCGCGATGATGTGCCCGGCGTTGGACACAAGCCCGGACGCCAGCGCGATGACGATCTCGATGCCCACGCCGATGATCTCCGGCATCATCGCGTAAAAAGACTCGACCAGATTTGTGATGATGCCCGGTACGGCGTCGATCAGCTGCGGGATCGCCGTGATAAGCCCGCGGGCGAGTGCCAGCATCAGCTGCATCGCAGCCTGGATCAGCAGCGTGATCGACTCCGGGGACGTGATCGTGTCCACGATGCCTAGCAGCGCGGACATCGCCGCAGTGATGATGCCCGGCAGCTGATCCGCGAGGCCGAGGAGCAGCGCGCCCACCAGCTCGATCGCCGCGCCCATCAGGTCAGGCAGCGCGGACAGCAGGCCGGTCACCAGCGCCGCGATAAAGGTCAGCGCGACAGACATCATGCGCGGCGCTTGCGCCGTGAGCTGCCCAGACAGGGACACGACAAGGTCTCCGACCGCTGCCGCGACCTCGTCGCCGCCGCCAGTCAGCATTTTTGTGACGCCGTCCATGATCAGCGTCAGCGTCGGCAGCAGCTCGCCTGAGATGTTATTTTTTAAGCCGCTAAAGGCATACTGCATGTTTTGCAGGCTGTCCTGATAGGCTGCGGCCGCCTTGACCGCGTCCGAGCCCATCACGCCGCCGAGGTCGTGCACCTGCGCGCGCATATCGGCGACGTCGTCCGCGCTTGTGTTAAGCAGCGGGCCGAGCTCCGTCGCGCCCCTGCCAAGGAGTTTCCCGGCAAGGTATGTCCGCTGCGTCTCGTCGGTCACATTTTGCAGACCTGCAATCGTGGCATCAAAAAGCTGCTCCTGCGACATGCCAGCGATCTGCTCCTGCGATATGCCGAGCTGCGCAAAGGCGTCCGAGCCGCTTTCAGCGGCTGTGGCCAGCGTTTTCATCGCTGGTTTTAGCGACTCAATCGACGCGCCGCAGTGCTGCAGGACAAAATCCCACTCCTGATAAGCATCGGACGACATGCCCATCTTTTGCGACATTTTATCGATTGTATCGCCATACTCCGCCGCGCCGGTAATCATTTCCTTCGCCGTGTCGCCGATCGCGCTCGCGGCGGTCTTGATTGCCGACGCTGCCAGGTCGGCCAGCGTGCCCTTTAAGACAGACCATCCGCCGGAGGCTTTTTCGGCCTTATCGCCGGCCTCTCTGGCTGCGTCACCGACATCAGCGACGGCGTCGTCCGTCCCGGAGGCAGCTGCCTCCAGCCGCGTGAGCTGCTGGCGCGTCGACTCGATCTCTCTCTCAAAGTCGCGGTACTGCTCCGGGCTGATCTTGCCATCGGCCAGCTGCTCGGACATCGACTCCTGCGCTGCGATCAGCATCTTAAGCTTGTCCTTAGCGCCGGCGATCGACTCGGCGAGGATATCCTGCTTTTGCGCAAGCAGGACGGTATTGGTAGGATCAAGCTTGAGTAGCGACTCGACGCCGCGTAGCTCTCCGCTCAGATCGCTCGCCGACTTGCGCGCCTTAAGGATCGCGTCGCCAAGCTTTGTTGTGTCGCCGCCGATCTCGACGGTGATGCCCTTAAGTGTCGTACCTTTGCCGCTCAAGCGTCCACCTCCTCCTGCCGCCCGAAGGTGCTGCGCAGACCGTCCACATCCGGCTCAGTCTGCTCCAGTCTCCATGCGTTATCCAGATACTCGCGGCCGTCCTCCGACTGCAGCTTGCGCGCAATAAAGGCGTCGCGCAGCAGCAGCAGATAGTCGTCCAGCAGCAGATCGCAGACGTCCGGCAAGGGCATGTTGGCATACTGTGCCACCAGATGCTCGCCGACCGTCTCGATCGTGTAGTGGCATCCCGTACCATCACCGTCATCGGGATAGTACGGGATGGTCAGTTTTTTGCCTTGGTCGCCCCCGCGACAAAGTCGGAGTATACGGCAAAAAAGCCGATAAGATCGTCAAGGGCAAAAAGCCCGGCGACCTCCTTGGGCGTAAAGGTCGCGCCCGTGCGGTTGCAGTTAAGGATGTCGCAGACGATGTCGATCATCTCGTCCACGCCTGCGCTGTCCTGCATAGCCATCATCCGCTTAAAAACGCTCAGCGGCGGCACGGTCAGCAGCAGCTCGCGGCCGTCCTGCAGCTCCAGAGTAAAGATTGCCTTGTGCTGGCCAAGTGTAAATCGATTTGTCATGCCGTGTACACCTCATCGTAGTAGATCAGCGTGCCCTCCGCGTCCATCGGGTCGGCAGCAAACTCAGCGTCGATGACGGTCTCCTTGTCCTTGGCAAAGGCGATCTCAAAGCCGGACTGGTTTTTTCCGACAATGCGCACGTAAAGCTCGCGCTTGCCGTCCTTGTCAGCGTGCTTAAAGCACAGCACGTACTTTTTGCCGTCGGCGTTGTCGACGCCGCCGATCTTAACGGATCGCTTCGCGGGATTCCCGGTTGCAGCGTCGGTCTCCGTCACGCGGGCCGTCGCGCTGAGCTTGGCCAGCGTGTTGCCGTCCCACGTCATCACGCCGGACTTAAGCGTCACCTCCTCGGCGGTGAGCACCGTCTTGGACACAAGTCCAAGATCGTCCTTGGCAACATAAAAGGTGGGCTTGTACGACAGCGTCGCGCCGCCGGAGATGTAGCCCAGGATGTTGTCGTCCGTGCAGATCGCCTCTGTCTCCGGCACGGTCGTGCCGGTGTACTCCTGCACGTAAAGCTTGCCGGATCCAAGCGTGATGTCTTTTCGTTTTTTGAGTGCCATAATTATGCAAATCCTTTCTCGGTGTACGTAAAATCGTACACCGTCTCAAAAAAGTGCTCCGTGTCGATCCACTCGCGCTCCTGCCGGACGTACTCAAGGCCGAGCGCGTCGAGCCGCTGCTCGATCAGGGCCTCGAGATCCTCGGCTGGCTTTTGCGCGTAGAGCTCGATCGTGATGTTGTGCTCGCTGATGCCGTTGTACAGGTCGGCGCCGCGGCGGGTCGTCCGGTCGTGATAGACGGCATACGGCAGCGACGGCGGCATAGCCCAGCACGTCTCGATGTGCTGGATGCCGTCGAGCACCGTGGAGATGATATCAGCCACCGCTCAGCGCCTCCTTTACGGCGTCGAGGTACTCCTCGACGACCTGCTTTTTGGCAAAATCCAAAAAGTGCGTCCCCTCGACGCGCCCGCCGTTGACCTTGGCATGGCCAAAGTTAAGCAGGTGCGTGAGGTAGGCGCGCTCCCCGCGTACATACCACGTTTTGGCGTAGTTTGTTGGGGTGTCGGATGTCGTCTTTGAGGCGATGTGCTTGACATACTCGCCGGTGTCGCGTGGAGCCGTCGCCTTGGTCAGCTTGACCAGCTTGCGCATGGCGTTGTCCACCAGTGTGCGGAGCTTACTCTGCACGTCGGCGTTGTACTCCTCCAGCGCGCCGGCGATGGCCTTGTCCAGGGTAGAGATGGTTACAGTCTCGTCGCGCATGCCGTCACCTCACCACAATCTCAAGCCCGCCGTCCCGCGTCTCGTAGGTACGCTCGACGATGTAGCGCTTCCCCTCGTGCTCGACAAATCGCTGCCCGTCGTAGTCGCGCCAGTCAGCCAGCCGAAACTGCACCGACGGGTGCAGGCCGACGGCGGCCGCCTGGTAGTGCTCGGCGCGCGTGATGCTTTCGCGCCGGCAAAACACCTCGTGCTTGCCGACGTCGTTGCCGCGCTCGTCAATGGCAATCAGAGTGATTACATCATCGTACACACGTCTCCCTCCTTTGCCGGCGTGTCCAATTTGGACACGCCGGCGTGTTGTGCCTTAGCCCTGCATCTGCTGATGGCAGAGCCGATTGTTAATTTTGGCCCGCAGGTAGCGCGGCATCGCCATGGTCGGCTGCTGCCTGCGCTCGTGCAGGTGCGCGGCATACATCTCCAGCAGCAGCTGGTCGCCCTGGTCGCTCAGGTCGAGGACGACGCCCTCGGTGCGCAGCATCTTGGCCGCGGCCGCGATCAGCGCCGCAAAGTACTCGTCGCGCTTGGTGTGCGTCACGCCGAGATCAGCCTTGAGCAGCGCAAGCACCGGCTCGGCCGTACCGCCGGCCATCAGTTGGCGGAGTCAGCGGCAAAAGTCGCCGAGGTCACCGGCGCGACGTTGTCGTAGCGCACCACCACAAAAGCCTCGCCGCGCACCGGCTTGCCATCGTAGCGGGCGGTCGCCTTAAACGCAGTCTGGTCCTCGATAAATTTGACCTCCGTGGACTGCTCGAGGGTCGTGCCCTCGCGCTCGGCCAGCAGATACAGATCCATGTAGCCGCCGATGATCTCGTTGTCCGGCACAAAGTCCAGCTCCACGATCTGGCCGCCGATGATCGGCATCTCGGACGTCACGCCGGCAGTCAGCGCGGCAGCACTGTCAAAGGCAAGCGCCTTGCTCTGCAGCGCGATGTGTGTCTTGTGATTGCACACCCACACAGGCGTGCCGTTGGAGTACTTGGGGTCGGCAGTGCCGAGCGCGGTGATCAGATCCGCGTAAAATTCCTCGCCGTTTTTGGCGGCGGAGTTGGACTTGATGACGTTGGTCGTCGCAAGCGCCGTAAAAGTGCCCTGGTTGGTGCCCCACCATGCGGGCTGCTCGGCGGCTGCCAGTCTGGTCGCAATGCCGACCGGCATCTTGGTGCCGGTGCCAAAAAGGATGGCCTTGTCCAGCGCGTAGCCGATCGCCTGGCCGAGCTGGTCAAGGATCTCGGTCGCCAGGCCGATGTTGTCGTCGTCCTCCAAGTAGCAGTTGGAGACAAAGACGTAGCCGCCGACCTTGTAGCCGTCGGTCTCGACCTGGTTGATGGTGATAGTCAGCTCGTTGAGCGTGCCGACCATCTCCGTCCACACAGCCTCCGGCACGGTGCCGACAATGTTCTGTCGCGCCTTGCCGCGCACCTGGCGCAGGCGGGTGTAGCCGATCAGCTTGCTGTAGCGGTTGATGTTGTCGCGGACGATGTCCAGCATCACCTCGGGGATGCCGAGGGCTGCGCCGGACACGGCGCGCTGCTGGCCAAGCATCTCACGGGTGCGGGTCAAAAATGCGGTGACGTCATCGCGGGCAAAAAATGCGTCGCGCTGGGCGTAGGTCATGCCGTAAAAGCGGCTGCGGGCATCGCCGCCCGCGGTGTTGGTAGGCATAGTTTTGTGTGCTCCTCTCTCAGTGTGATATGTGGTGTTGGTGTGGGCTGCGCTGCGGGCCTCGGCGGCGTTGGCTTCGGCGGCCTCGATCTGCTCGGTCAGGCTCGCGGCATCCTCCTCGGCTGCCTCGATGTCTGCCGTCACCTTGTCGCGGTCCGCCTCAAACTCGCCGATTGCCGTCTCGCAGGCGGCGCGCTCGTCGTCGGTCTTGGCCGCCTCGATGTCTGCGGCCAGCTCGCTCTCGCGGGTCTCCAGCGCCGCAGCCTGCTCACGCAGCTGTGCAAGCGTCGCGTTGACGGCGGACAGCTTATTGCGCAGCAGCAGTACTTTAAGTGCCATGTTTATCTCCTCCTGTCAGTCTGTTGATCATCTTGGTTTTCCATGTCTCTGCCTGCCGGCGCTGGATCTCGGCGAGATCCGCATGGCGGGCTTTGACGGCGGTCTCCTCGTAAGCCGGATAGGTCACGACCGAGACCTCGTACAGTGGGTTTACCTTGTTGATCTCCCAGCGGCACTGTCCGCCGCCGAGGTCGACAAAGGTCTCCTCCTCAATGTCAAATCCAAACGAGCACTGGTCGACGTCACCGCGCTGGACGCGCGCATAGAGGCTCATGGCGTCGGCATCGTCCCGATTGATTTTGATTGTGCCATACAGGCCGCGCGCATCCTCGCGCAGCGTCAGCGTGCCGGCCTTGGTGCGGCCGAGCACGAGCCGTGTGTCGTGGTCGATCAGCGCGCGGATGTCGCCGGACAGACATCCGGCAAACGCCCCCGGCTTGACGATCTCGGTCGCCCCGTCCCACAGGACATAGGGACTGTCAAACACGGCAAAATACCCCTCGATGATGAGGTCGTCCCCGTCGTCGCGGGTGCAAAACTGCTGCGGCGTGCTCCGCAGCTGCCGGCCCTGCCGGCTGTTGTTATCAGACATCTTTGCCCTCCTTCTGCTGATCCTGGATCAGCTTTTTTTGGTCGCCGATCATGCCGGCGGGGATGTAGTTTTCAAGCA
>OGDY01004096.1_pt1 | contig 10426 bp, 7 predicted proteins | sample 1570341 | NCBI WGS metagenome assembly OGDY01 (sample SAMEA2581972, study PRJEB24529) | metagenome | biome: Human gut stool | place: China | collected 2011 | reverse complement strand
TAATCCTCCTTTTTATTGTTCAATTGCAAATGTTCCTAATATATTTTTTTGAATTTGTAATAAGTCTAGGGCATTTACTTGATTATCTTTTGATGTATCTGCAGCTTCTAAATATGCTCCGGTTAAAATATATGTTCCTAAAATGTTTTTTTGAACTTGTAATAAATCTAGAGCATTTATTACACCATCACCAGATGTATCACCTTTTATGACAATCTCTAAAGTTTCCGTTTCACTTTGATTGTTTATAATTACTTTATCTCCGGTTGCCACTACTTTTCCTGCTTTATCATTTCCTTTAGAATCTGTAATCTTTACCGTTGCTTTTCCTCCGACTGATTCCAATGATTCTTTTAAAGTTGATGCATCTGTTCCTAGAGCAATACCTGATATATATTTTGTAGTATATTTATATCCACTTGATGTTACTATAGTACTTATTGGAATAGTACTTGGAGTTGGAGTATCATCGCCATCATCTACGGCACCATTTCCACTATTTACGATTGTAGCATTCATTTTGTTATACACAGGAATTTTAAAAATTAAATTTAATCCTAGTAAATTATTTTTTTCATATGCACTAAATGCACTACTTGATTCACTCATTGCACCTGCTAAATTTGTCATATATTGATGAGTAAATAATGCTCCGGTAGCTTTGGTAGCGACATTAAACTTTTGTAAATAGCCAGTATATTGTTCTTTTAGAATGTAGCCTCCAGAAAATTGATTTATACCTCCGTTTATAGCAGTTGCAACACCTTTCCATCCAGATTTATATGCATAGTTTAATCCACAATAAGTTGTGCCATATTCTGCTACACATGAATCAGTTACTCCAAAATTAAAGAAATTAAAATAATCATAATATAAGTTTTCTAATTCAGAGTAAACACCTTTATATAAGTTTTCAAGAGATGTCCCTACCCCTAATTCAACACGCATTTTTGATGCTATTGCTATTGGACTTGCTTTATCAATGCTTCCCGCAATAATTAATTCTTTTAAATTATTTCCAATGCTAGTGTGATATCTATTAAATGCAGTTCCTGTTAAAATTGTTTCTACGGCATTTGGATAATTATCTTTTAAATTGACATCATATGATTGATCTAGAAACTGAAATAAATATTTTTCAGTAAATGAATTTCTTGGATCCATGTAATATGCTACCCCAGTTTGTGAAGGAGCAATGTACCCCCCTGGTGATGTAGCTTTACAAGTTTTATCAAAAAAAGTTTCATCATATGTTTTTTCATAAATATAATTTTTTGAACATTCACTTTCCCTTTCCACTACATACGACCAATCTAAATCTATTTTAATTGGTTGAAATGTCCATGTAGGATGTTTTTCTTGTAAACTGCATAGACCTCCCCAATAACTCGAAGGAAATCCTGCTTCACTTAATTTTTTTTCACATTCAGTCGAAGGTGTTTCTGTATCAGTACTATAGGATATTACAAGTTCAACATCATCACTACATACATAGCCATCAACATTAGTATAATATGTCATATGATACCAACCACCATTACATCTTTTATGATTGTTAATATCATCATACATTTTATCATCTTTTAAAACATAATAATCATTTCTGTAAAGCAAACCAATTCTTGTTCCATCAGTTCCTCCAGGGTCTTTTCTTAGATTTGTTTGATTATTTAAGATTTTTATTCTGTGTGTATAAGAACTCGCATTTACATTACTTATGTAAAAAAAGGACACTATAAAAATAATTAATGTTATTATTTTTTTCATATTTTTGACCTCCTTCTACATTATTACCTTTATTATAACAAATTTTGTAAAATCACTCAAATTATTTACAGTATTTAAAGTAAATATATGTAAAATCACTATTATTTTTTACTTTTTTATATTATAATATATTTAATTTGAGTGGGTGATTATTTTGGAAAAGAATTTTGATAAAATTGATATAATTTTAATTGTTTTAATTTCATTATGTTTATTAATTATTATAGTTGGTGTAATGTGGATTATATTAAGTAAACTGGAAAAACTTGAAATTGAAAAAAATGGCTCTTCAAAACTGTCCTCAAATACTAAGTTTGATAAGATTATTGAAGCCCCAAAAGAAACTAAAAAAGTTTCAAAGAAAAATAATACTGCTAAAAAAACTACGAATAAAAATAGTACTGCAAAAAATAAAAATAATAATAAAAATACTAGTACAAAAAAGAAAACAAATAATCAAACAAAAAGAAAAAATGGCTATGTTAGCCCTAATAAAAGAAAAAAGAATATTAAAAAGAAATAAGGATTTATTGAAACTTAATCAATAAATCCTTTTATTATAGCATCACTTTTACTATTATCATTTTTATTTTCTGTACTTTTAGATGCATTATTGTTTGAATTATTATTTGTTGTTTTACTATTTACAACGTATATAGTTAAATTTGAAACTGTTGATAATAATACATCTTTATGAACGCTTTGATCTGCGATTAGTCCAACAGATACTTGATTATTATAATGTTCGTTTCCACTATCAACATATTTTATATCTAAAGTGATATTGTTATTTTTACAAAATTCTTGAGCTTCACTTACTGTTTTTCCTATAAAGTTTGGAAGTAAAGCTCCGGATTGCCCACTTCTTTTACCTTTTCCTGGACGATATATTTCGTAAGTTTCATTAACTGAAAAACTAAATGTTTTTATAGGTTCTTCTTTTTCTTTTCCTAATACTATATTAAACGCTTTCTTTATATCTTCTAGACTACTTTCATAATAACCTTGAGCTGATGTATTTCTTCCTTGAGATGGAACATATACATTTAAACTATATGTTTCTAATGTTGCTTTTTGAATATTTAATGAGTCTTTACCAGATAGTTTATTTCCTAAAACATTTTTAGCAACATTATATCCTGAAAGAATTGTATCAGTTTCCATATTTGTGGCAATATTTTTACTTACGGCATTTAATATATCTTGAAATTCTTTAATACTATTAAAATGTAATACTTTATTTGCTAGAGCTTCTACGACTTGTTGTTGATGTTTTACTCTATCTAAATCACTACCAATATACATATGTCTACATCTTGCATATGCTAAAGCTTGTTCACCATTTAATACTTGACGTCCTGGGGCCATACAAACTAATTTATCTCCCCACTCTCTATCACTGTTTTGTTCACAAACTTTGCCATTATATTTATTGGCCATATATGTTGGTGCTTCAACATCAACTTCAATTCCATCTACAGCATCAACTAAATCTACAACACCTTTAAAATTTATTTTGACATAATAGTCAATATTTATATTTAAAAAGTTATTTATAGTACTTATTACGCAACCAGTTCCATATGCTGCAGATGAATTTATGTCCAATCCTGTTATTTCATTTACTTTAGCAAGTGTTTTTTCTGGACTTTTTTGATATAGTGCATTTATTTTATCACTTCCCGTTCCTGTTTGTGGATTTTTTCCGACAAATGTGTCTCTTGGAATTGATAAAAGAACTGAACTTAGAGTTTTAGGATTAAATGACATAAGCATTAAGGTATCTCCATTAAAGGCAGCATTAGCATTAAGCCCATCGCCTTCGGAATCTACTCCTAGAAATAAAAATGTTAATGGTTCATTAAAATCTTTATCACTAACTAAGTTTAAATCCTCATTTTTCTTTTTTTCACTGTATTCGTAAATTACTTTTGTATCATTAAGAATATTTTCAAATCCTTCTTCATTTCTAAACAAAGTCTCAAAGTTTCCCGGCACAAATACTGCATCAATCTCTTTATTATATAAATCCAATAACAATTTAATATAATCTTCATATTCTACAATTTCATTTTTTAATTTCTTATTTTTATATAATTTTGTTGATAATTCGTTATTATCTTTATCTCTTTTACTACTTATTAACCCTATTTTACTGTTATTATTAAATTCACTGTCTTTTAAAGTTAATAGATATGTATTATATGTTATCTTATCACTTTCTTGCATGTTATTTAAATTATTATAAACATAATTTATGTAGTATGACCCCACAAAAAAGATAAGTACAAATAATAAAGAAAATATTGTGCTTATTATTACTCCCTTGTATTTTCTACGAAGTAAATTTAGTAAATTTATAAATGAATAAAGTAAAAAATATATAATAAAAAATATTATTACTATAGTTCTTATCATTGTTTCTATGCCTGTTAGACTTAATAAACTTTTAATAAATAATACTAGTCCCACTACATAGAAAATCATAACTAAATAATATAAAAATCTTAATGCTTTATTTGATTTTTTTAACTTTCTAACCATTTTATTCATTTACTGCACCTGCTTTATACTCAACAACATATAATTTTTTATCTTTTTTTATCATTGTTATCGTGGCATTTTTGTCATACCCTAGATCTTTATCATATGTCCAATTTAGTGTTACTACATAACTTGGTATTTCTTCTTCATTTATTTTAAATGTACTTTCTTTTTCATTTGTAATTTCTACATTATTTACTATTGACAATTTTTCTGTTCTTTTCCCATATGTGTTATCTTCCATAAGTTTATAAATTGTATCTTCGACATTAGTCTTAAAGTTTTCTAAATTATCTGGATAAACGTATTCTAAACATGCTACATCATATTTATTTATTTTGTTATCCATAGTAAACAAATCTATAACAAATAGTTTTGCTAATACTTTTGCATATTCTTTATAGTCTATTTCTCTTTCTTTTAATATATTTTTTAACTCTTGGTAATTGTCTTTCATAAGTTTAGTATCTCTTTCATCTAATGTATATGAAAAATCAACGATTGAGTCTATAACTTTGACATTATTTTTAACTTCATCTTTAGCAAAAAACAATTTAAATAATATTAATCCCACTATTACAATAATTACTAAAATTAATAATAGCAAAGGATATTTATATTTCTTCTTCATATTACTCTCCATTCATTTTTTTGTTGTCTAATAAGTTATACACTATAATATCATTGGATATTTCAAGTCTTTTTTCACCTATTTCACTTAGATTCTTTATGTAATCTTCAGTAAAATTATCTTCTTTTAATACTTTATATTCACCCGTTGAATTATTATAGTAAACTTTATTTGTTAGGATATTTCCATTTGGATAAACTACAAGATTATCATCTTTAACTGTAAATATATCTTCTCCAATGTTGTATTTATTGTATATGCCATACATATTAAGTATTGTGGCTGCAACGTTATACATACCCATAGTATAAGTAACTTTTCCTGTAAATATACTTTGTAAGTCTTGATCTTTTGTCCAAATTATTAATGGTGTTTTCTTATTTAATTCATGATCATAATAATCATATTCTACATAATTGGGATTTGCATCATCATATACTTCTCCAGTTTCAGGATTTAAGTTATATAAATAATTTATTTCACTACGAGATAATTTGGCCTCATGGTCTCCATAGAATACAAAAACTGTATTATTAAAATAATCAGATGATTTAATGTAACTAATAAATTCTCCGAGTGCTTTATCAGCATAATTGGCACTTTTTATGTATTCACCTACTGCTGTAGAAGATAAATAGTCTTTTGTTGCTTCGGTAGTATTTCCTGTTGCATTAGTTACTTGATAATGACTTGATAAGTCTATATCACTATGTTTACTTGCTAATTTAAATGGTGAATGATTTGATAATGTAATTATCGTTCCCATGTAGTTTTGGTTTTCTTTTTCAATATTTTCTAATATTGGCATTGCTTGTTTAAAGAATAGTTCATCATTAATTCCTAGATTAATAATATCATCTTCAGTAAAATTAAATGATTCTCTAAAATACATTTTTTCATAACCTAAAGATGGATGGGCTTTATTTCTATTCCACATACTAGCTAGATTTCCATGCATACTAAAGGTAAAATAGTTTTCTTCTTTTAAATATTTAGGAATTGTAAAATAATTACGATCATAATAACTTACAAATACAGTTCCACTTGATGCAGGCATTAATCCTGTTAATAAGGTAAACTCAGTATCACTACTTGTTCCTGTTGATACCTGTGGATAAAAGTTTGTAAAATGCATTCCTTCTTTAGCTAACTTATTTAAGTTTGGCGTTACTTCTCTACCATTAAATGAAAGGTCCATTAAGAAACTTTGCATACTTTCCATATGCACAAAAACAATGTTTTTACCTTTTAATATACCTGTATATTCATTTTTAGCAGTTACTTTTTTGCTATCAAAGTATTCATTAAAACTCTCTAAGGCTTTTTCTTGACCAAATAGACTACTTAGTTGAGGTCTTAAAAATTGGGCAAAGTCATTAAATTGATACATGATAATACCAAATCTTTCAACAATATATATTCTATTCCATTGTTTTGTAAGTCTACTGTAATCAGAATTTTTAGCAACACCGAAAGTGTAACCTAAAAAGATTACGCCAAGTAAAACTGTAGATACAACCATCTTTTTACTTTTTTCAATTTTATCAATAAATGTATAATAAGATGATGATAATAGTTTTTTATGAATTAGATAAAAAATTATAGGGATTAAAATATAAATTCCATCAGCAATTCTTAGTCTGTCAAAAATTGAACCTGTTACAGTTTCCGTTTGTCTAACTGTTGCAAGTTCTCCGATTGATGCAAATGATGTAAAAAATCTATAATATATTGATGATATTAAGCATATTAAATTAAATATGATTAACCACGTAAAATAATATTTGAATTGATTTTTGGGCTTCACCAAATAACCTAAACCACCGATGACAAGGATAAATCCTAAATCTGTTAGTAATGGCTTAAGTTTTAAAGCAGAACCAATTGTAAATGCACGGACACATATTGTAGCAATTAGTGATAATACTACATATGATATGAATAAACGATTGGTAATTATATATTCAACAATTGATTTAACAGTTTTTTTATAACCATAATTATCTTTTTGTTTCATACTTATCCCTTCTTACTTAAATAAGTATAACAAAATTTAGATTTTTTATCAATTAGTGTTGCAAAAGTTTCACATATTTGATACAATTTATTTACGCAGGTGTAGTACAGAGGTTAGTATGCGACCTTGCCAAGGTTGAGACGGCAGTTCGATTCTGCTCACTTGCTCCAATTTGTAGCTAAAAATCAGTCGAAAATGACTGATTTTTTTATTAACTAGTAATAAAAAAGACAGATTGAGGCCGTTAAATGCTTTTAATCATCTTTTAGGTTTATTTTACTTGTTTATCAATTCTGGTTTCAATACGCTTTACTAGTTTTATACTTGATTCAACTTCATCAGTTGTACGTTCAGTAAATTCAGATATTTTTTTAACATCACTATTAGAAGAAAGACAATATCTTCCAGCATGAATGACCTTACTAATTGTTATCAATGCTACATTTTGATTTTGTTCATTAGAAATTGTTTCTCTTATAGTTTCTCCAACAATTTTAATTATTTTTTTAGACTCTTCAGCTAATTTTACGCTATCTTCAAGACTACTTACTTCACCCAAAGGATATAATTTATTAACTCTTTGTTCTAAATTTAACGATACTGGCATTTTTACTTTTCCCCATAGACTAAATCCATAATCATTTCCTAGAGAAATACCAAACTCTGCTAAAATAGACATCATTGTTTGAACTTTTATATTAATGTCTTTACTACTAAAATCAGGATTTTCATTATAGAATAATTTATATATTTCTATTAATGCTTTATCATCTGTATCTAAAACAACAGCTTTAGCATTTTTTAAATGATAAATTTGTTTCATAATTTCAGTAATTTCTTTTGAAACTAATTCAATACCTGGATAATCTGCTACATCAGTTTCATGATTGTTATAATCCAATTTTATACCATTAGTTGGTTCGTATTTAATTTTATATCTATCATAATATTCACTATTTTCTTCTCTTTTATTTTTTTCGTATAAGAACAAATTAGAATTATCATATTTAACAAGTTCTGAACCTTTTTCATCTTGATAAAAAATAACTAGTAATTTTTCTTCACAATTTTTTAATATTGTTCTTACGATACTAACATTTTCTATCATATAATTATGTCTATGGTTATTTATAAAATCTTCTAATAATTTGTCAATCTTATCTACATTGGCGTTAGCACTTGGTATGCCGTTGAATCTTACTTCTATACTACCTTTTGTAAAATTTAATACTTTTCTAATACTTATTGGATTCATTAAATCTCCTCCCCCTTAATCGTTATATATAATAACATAAATTAATTAATATTACAAATTTTTATTAAAAATATTTTAAAATATTGTCATAAACAGTAGGAATTGATAATTTATATGTTTCTATCAAAAGATTTCTTTCTTTTGTACACGCATTAATAATTGTTAGATAAAGCATATTATTTAAAAGAAATTTAGTATTAACCATATTTATTGAATTTAATTTATTTCTTATTTTAGTCCCATGTACATAGTAATTTCTTGTATTTATTATTGCAGAAATATATTTTTCACTTAAATCATTTTTTTCTAAATCATTTAGTTTATAAAATAAGTACCTTATTTTATCCCTTAACATTATATTTTCAAAATCATAAAATTTTTTAATGAATTTTTGTTGTTCTATCGAAATTAAATTAAATATTTCATTCATTTTAATATTATTATTTTTCAACTCTTCATTTGTTTCTAATGCGTATTCTCTTACTTTATTTACATACTTTTTATTAGAAAGTACCAATTCTAATGTATTAACAAGTGATGTAAATTCAAATATATTATCTAAATCATTATAAATATATTCATAAAACATATTTATTGCAGAAGTTATATGTTCATCTTCATAATAACTTTTTAAAATATCTTTTAATAATTGTTTTGAATTCAGATCTACGATATTAAAATCATCCAAAATTATTTCTTCAAATTGTTTTTGAAATATAGGTATTAGTGTATGATAATTGTTATCATTATCTAAAACATTAATTTCTATCAAATTCATCTTTTTATTTATAACAAATCCAAAACAATTTTCTATTTTTTTTATCTCTTCAAACATTTGACTTAAACTAATGACTCTTTTAAATTCCACATTTAAATTAGCTGGATTCGAGAATATTTTATGACCAAATTTATCTTTTTTTATTCCAGCAGTACGAGCATACCCAATTTTTAAATTATCATTTTCAAAAAGAATTTCATTTTTAAATTTTTGTATTATTGTAAATTGAGTATCCATATTTTCTATATCTGTTTTATATTTATCTTCTACAAAGAAATAGTCTAATTCTTTATAATATAGGTTTATATTTTTTATTAATATTTTCGTTTCATCTATATATTCTGAAATGACAAAGTTTGCTTCATAAGTATATATATAAATATCTGGATTATCTTTATGTATTGAAACAGATATGTTTTTATTATAAACAAGTGTTAAATTACCTATGTCATTATAAAATCCTTTAATATTAGTTATAACGTCATTTAACTTTATATTTGATGGAACCTCAATATCGGCATAAAATTTATTTTGGTTTCTTTTTATAACTCCTATAAGTGTTAAATATTCATCTCCATCTTTAACTATTACATTCATTTTTACTTCTAATTAATGTTTAACAACAATTACCTTTACATTCCCTGAATTTTCTATATCTCTTTTAAATTCCAAAACATCTGGAATAACACCAATGTCATAAACTAAAAATATTATTTCATTATAAACTTTAGTATAAGCAGTTATATCAGCATTGATTTCTTCAATCATTTTAGATTTTTTACTGGTTTCTTTTAATAATTTTGCTTCTAAGCAACATTTCAAATTTGGAAATATAAAATCTGGAATATATTCCCTACCAGAAAAATTAAATTTTCCTGTTTCTCGATCATAATCTACACCCTTATTCATATTGTTTCCAATAAATAGTCTTTCTAAATTGTCTTGTACTTCTTTTTCATTATTTGGTTTCTCATTGAACATTAATCTTAATTTTAAAGATATAAAATTTTCAAGTATATTTAACTCATCTTCTACATAATCATAATTTTCTTCTAAAGTAGCAATTAATAATCTTATTGAGGTTAAAACAGATTGAAAAAGAGTCATTTGCTCTATACCAGTCATATCAAAAATATTTTTTAATTTGCTTGTATCATAAGAATTATAAATTCCCGGTAAATGAATATATTTTTTTGCTTCTTCCGCAACACATTGATATTGTCTTACAAAATCATTACAAGATGAATAATTAAAACTTATATCTTTACCAACCTTATTTAGTATTTGTTCCATGGTTTTTTCTATACTTTTAGCTTGGTGTATTAAAATTTTTAACTCTCTTCTTTCTTCTTTAGTATTTTTTGCCATAAAATCACCTCTAGATAATATTTTATCATATATTTTACTTTTTCTGCCACATTTACCCATATTGAT
>OGDY01004095.1_pt1 | contig 10428 bp, 6 predicted proteins | sample 1570341 | NCBI WGS metagenome assembly OGDY01 (sample SAMEA2581972, study PRJEB24529) | metagenome | biome: Human gut stool | place: China | collected 2011 | reverse complement strand
CAGGCTATGATTTAATGGTAATAACTGATATAATGGGAAATTTGAAATATAATATTTATGGACCGGAATGGAAAGAAAATCCGACTGCAACTCATTACTATAGTAAAGTAGCATTAGCCAAAGATAAGATTATCGCTTCATATTCAGGCGGTAACAAGCGAACCGATGATTATTATCCTACAAAATTCTTTGTTTTCGATATCGAGGGAAACTATCTTAAAACTTTAGATATAAATCGGAAAATAACAGACTTTTGCTATGATGATAATAGCAATAGAATTATCATGTCGTTCAATGATGATATACAGTTCGGATATTTAGAGTTGAATGGCCTAATTTAATTATAAATAAAAAAATAAGCCATGCGATAAATCTCATAGCTTACTCTGTACAATGAAATATATATATTTATATAGTCTGCTAGTTATAGCCGCCGGAATTGCAGGTTGCACGCCAAAAACAGGAAGCCACTCGCCTTCATTAATTACAGAAATTAACTGGGAAGAGATGACTGAAGAAAGAAAGCCATTGCCTCAGCCGCTCCCACTGGTGTGTGATATAGCAGAAATGACAACCTATGATTCCATGATTTTATTAAAGAGCGATAAAACAGCTCCCGCATTCAACATACTTCCTACCGATTTAAAGAAAAGTACCGCATTTGGCACCTATGGCAGGGCGCAGGAAGAGTTATCGCTGAATGTACAGATGATGCATAACAGCGGAAAGGAGCTCAAATTATACGATAACTACGCCATAAAGGAATTCAAATACGAAAACGACAGTGTAGTATATCTAAAAACGACGAACGGCAAGACCACACCGAATTTCTATCAATATATATGCTCGGTGAATGACACATTGTGTTGCGTCTACAAACTTGCCCCAAAAGAAACCGGAGTCCATTTGGTGAATCTCTTAACGCAAGAATCATACGACAGCATCAGTGTAGCCCAAGGATATTTCGACAATAAAGATATTCCCTATGACTTGGTATGCCACGTATACAGAGACAAACTAATCATAGGACGCAGCAAGTTCAACCAGATAGAGCTGTATAACATCAATACGACCGACAAAAGGCTGGTTCCGGCCTCTGTCATCAACTACAAGAATGCTTCTGCCGAGAATTACATCAAAGAGGGAGCCTGCTACATGTATAATATAAATGCTGATGAAAAATATTTTTATATGCTGAATCAGGATACTGATAAGTTTGGAGAGAAAACATATATTGATGTGTACTCTTGGGATGGGAATCCTGTAAGACGTATCGAGCTCGATGATTTATACCTGATGGGAGTATTAATAGACAATACTTTCTATCTGAAGAAATACACCGATGATGATAACTTATATATTTTGAAACTATAAGATGGAGTACAAAGATTTGATTAGAAAAAAAATAGGACGGATAGCAGACAGACTGTTAACCGTATTATTCAGTATTTGTATTCTGATTATAGTCTTTATATCGTTTCAGGTCACCACTTTCACTACCTTCCATATTCCTTCCGACTCCATGTATCCCGCTTTACAGGCAGGCAATAATGTGTTGGTGAACAAATGGATAATGGGAACCCGCATCTTCAATATCTGGGATGCATTGGAAGGCAAGGAGGTGAAGATTCACCGGTTGCCGGGAGTCGGAAAGATTAAGCGCAATGATGTGCTGGTCTTCAATTTCCCTTATCCTGCCAAGAAAGACTCCCTGGCGATGGATGTCATGCTGTATTATGTAAAACGCTGTATCGCCCTGCCGGGAGATACGCTGGAAATAAGGAACGGATTCTATAGGATACGCGGAACAGGGGAAGAATTAGGAAATATGGCCGCCCAAAGACGCATCTCCGCCCTGACGGAAAACGATTCACGGGGAGTGGTTATGGAGAGTTTTCCGTGGAGCAAACGGTTGGGATGGACGATAAAGGAATTCGGTCCATTGCCTGTCCCGGCAAAAGGGCAGGTGGTATCATTGGATAGCATTTCAATATTATTTTATCAACATATCATAAGGTACGAACAAAAAAAGGAACTTTCATTGAGGGATAAACTTATTTACTTGGGCGACAGCCTGATAAGGGAGTATCGGTTTAAAGAGAACTATTACTTTGTATCGGGCGACAACATGGAGAACTCCCGCGATTCGCGGTATTGGGGACTGCTGCCCGAAAGCTACATAGTGGGAAAAGCAACAAGAATATGGAAATCGAAAGACCCTGCCGACGGACATATCCGCTGGGACAGGGTATTTAAAAAGATAGAGTGAAATGAATAAAAGGATACTTTTTCTTGGTTTATGGGTGGTGTGCCTGTCGCTGGTGATGGCCTGCAGCCGGAGGAACGGCATGGAGGGCACTCTGGAACGCGCCGGTAAGAACAGGGCCGAACTGGAGAAAGTGCTGGAGCACTATGCCGGCGACGAGCTGAAATACAAGGCGGCCTGTTACCTGATAGAGCACATGGAGAACTGCTACTTTTATGCCGACCCCCGGATTGATTCCCTGAAGAGCCTGAGATGGATGGCTACGGTATATCGCGAAGGCCCGTGGCTGGATTCGGTGAAAAGGGTATGGAGTCATTTTTCTTATAGAGACACCCGCAAGGTATATGATGCGGAGGTCATAACAGCCGACTATCTGATAGACAATATCGACCATGCTTTTGAAGTGTGGGGAAAACGTCCGTGGGCAAAATATTATTCATTTGATGACTTTTGCGAATATGTACTCCCATACCGCATTGCAAACGAGCCTCTGGAAGCATGGAGAAGGGTCTATTATGACCGGTATGCCGCAACCGTCGATTCGATGTATGGCGGCAGCGATGTGCTGGAGGTGGTAAAGGCTGTCCGTAAGAAGTTTAAAGAAGAGGGATTTATATGGAATACCCACTTCAGCCTCCCGCATTGCGGCGGTCTGTTCCTGCTCGACCACCACACCGGGCAATGTCCCGAATCATGCGACATCACGGTCTATATCCTCCGCGCATTGGGCATCCCTGTAGGTACCGACTGCTACATTGCTTCACCTTATATCAGCGGGGCGCACTCCTGGACTATATTAAGGGATACCACAGGGCTGTTTGTCCCATTCTGGATTACCCAGACGGAGCCGGAAAGAGGGGCGGATGACGGACGTCCCAAGGGAAAAGTTTTCCGTAAGCAGTATTGGGGACAGCTGGAAGATGTGACGGCTGAATATTTCGGCAAGAACAGCGCAAAGGTAAAGATACAATGTCCGCCCGAGGTGAAAGAGGTCAGTCTCTGTATTTTCTCATGCGGGGCAATGACGGCTGTCGACAGGGCCGAACGTGCCGGACAGGAAGTGACTTTCCACAATCTGGAGCCGGGCATCCGTTTTCTTCCCATGTATCAGAAGTCAAAAGGAGGGGTTTATTCAGCTGCCGGATACCCTTTCAGCCTGGATAAGGATGGAAAGGTGCATACCTATGTCCCCGATACTTTACATACCCGGACAGCAGAACTTTTCAGGAAGTATCCCCTCCACATCCAGATGAAGGAATACGTGGCGGCCCTGACCGGAAGTATCATAGAGGGGGCACGTTCGGCGGACTTCCGGCAGACGGTATTGTTGGCACACATCAAGGATACAATCAGGACAAACTATGTGTGGCTGGACTCACTTCCCGACAGTCCCGTCAGATACATACGCATCACTCCTCCGGGAGTAAGATATACCGAGATAGCCGAAATCGCCTTTTATGGGAAAGACGGACTGAAACTGGATGCGGAACTGTACCGGATTCCGGCTGCCATGGACTTGAGGCATACAGGGAACTATATGACGGATGGGGATATCCTGTCCTATTATCAGTCCAAAGAACAAAACAGGGAACCGATAACCGTTGATTTGAAGAAAGAATGCCGGGTGGACAGGATTCATATTGTTCCCCGCAACGATGATAATTTTATCCGTCCGGGCGATGAGTATGAATTGTTTTACCAGAATGGCGCAGAAGGCTGGATATCGTTGGGAAGGCAGACAGCGGTGACAGACAGGCTGAAGTATGACCGTATTCCTTCCGGTGCCGTGTTGTGGTTGCGTGATTTGAGCCGCGGACGTGAGGAACAGTTATTTATATTGAAGGAGCATGGAGAACAGTTCTTTTATTAAGAAGGCATTGCATGGCATACCGGTTTTAATCACCTGGCTCTTCATCCTTGCCGGTGCGGTAGAAGCGGTATGGGGGCTTGCACAGGTATATGGCTTTACCGTCTCCAAGCATTCGCTCTATGCCCTTACCGGCTCTTTCTACAATCCGGGACCTTACTCCGGTTTCCTTGCCATGACGCTTCCGGTCTGTCTGTATGAATGGCTGAAGCGTAGGAAGGAAAAGAAAACGGCAATCTATTATATAGCCTTATCCGTGTTGGTACTCCTTATTTGTGTGTTGCCGGCCGGAATGAGCCGCTCGGCATGGATGGCCGGGGCGGTCTCGTCGGCATACATCGCATATATGCATTACCGGAAGGGGATTCACGCCTACATCCGTTGTCACCCGAGACGGACGAAAGCGGGAACAATTCTGCTGATATTGCTCGCAGGAGGGATACTTGCCGGTGTTTACCTGATGAAGAAGGACTCGGCAGACGGAAGGCTGCTGATGTGGAAGGTGTCCGTGCACGCCATAGCCGGACAACCGTGGCGCGGATACGGCTGGGACGGCGTTCCCGGTGCCTATGGGCAGGCGCAGGAAGATTATTTCTCGGCGGGCAACTACACGGAAACCGAGGAACGGGTGGCGGGGTCACCCGAATATGTGTTCAATGAATATCTTCAGGTGGCGATGGCATGGGGAGTTCCCGTGCTCCTGATGGCGTTGCTGGTGGTGGGCGGAAGCGGTTATGCCGGGCACAGGCAGAAGGAGTACGGGCTGTGCGGTGCACTGCTGTCTTTGGCCGTGTTCTCCTTTTCTTCCTATCCGTTCCAGTTCCTTCTGTTTGTCGTTGCCCTGGCATTGCTGGTAACAGGGTGCGCGATAAAGACCCTTTCCTCCCGACGCCCATTGGTTTGCATGGCGGGAACCGTGTTCTTATTGTTGTCGGCGGGCTATGGGTGTTACCGGGTGTATCGGTGGAAGGAGGTGCGTGAGACGGCTTCGTCGGCATGGCACCGGAAACAGATGTTTTACCGTTCGGGGGCTTATGAACAGGCGGCGGAAGTCTATGCGGAGATATACGAAGACATGAAATGGAATGCCCGCTATCTGTTTGAATACGGTCATGCCCTGCACAAACTGCACAGAAATGAGGAATCGAATGTGGTTATGAAGGAGGCGTTGAAGGTGAGCGGCGACCCGATGATACTGAACATAATAGGCAAGAACGAGCAGGAGGCGGGTAATTATGCAGAGGCGGAATATTGGCTGATTCGTTCCACCCATCGGCTGCCGGGCAGAATCTATCCTTATTTTCTGTTGGCAAAGCTATATGCGGAACCGGGGTTTTATCAACGGCAAAAACTGGAACAGGCCGCAAGGATGGTAATGGAGAAAGAGCCGAAGGTGCAATCCACGGCCATCAGGCAAATGAGGGAGGAAATAAAGAAATTACTTTGATATTCCTATTTGTACTGAATTGTATAAATGCCTAAAAAAGAAAATTTAACAAAAAAAGAAGAGGGAAAATGAGTTTTATTCAAATATAATATTTTTATTTGTCTTTTAAACAAGAATAACATGACTATGAAATTACACATATTGGCTTATGGGCTGGTGCTGGCCACTACAGTGGCAGCTTGTTCTGATGAAAAAAAAGATTCTAAGGAAAAAGAAGGTGTGGAAACTGTATTGCCCTCATTGCCCAATGAGGTGACGGTGGTGCCGCTGGAAAAACGAGTATTCAATCATGAACTGATCAGTAATGGGAAGGTTACGGCAAAGGATTATGCCGACTTGTATTTTCGCACTGCAGAAGTAGTGGCCCATGTTTGGGTGAAAAATGGAGATGTGGTGCGTAAAGGGCAGAAAATAGCAGAACTTGATTTGTTTAAGTTGAATAATACGTTGGCACAGCAGAAAAATGGATTGGCCCAGTCCACACTGGAGATGCAGGATGTATTGATAGGACAGGGGTATGCACCCGATAATTTGAAAGCTGTGCCGGCCGATGTATTGGAATTGGCAAAAGTAAAAAGTGGTTATGAGCAAAGTAAAGCCCAATATGAGTCTGCCAAATATGATGTGGAACAAGCTACACTGGTGGCACCTTTCGATGGTGTTGTTGCCAATCTCTTCGAAAAAGAACATAACATTCCAAAAACGTCAGAAGCTTTTTGCCGGGTAATTAACGCCGGTACGATGGAAGTTGATTTCACTGTGCTTGAAAGTGAGTTGCCTCTGATTAAGGTAGGGGATAAAGTGGAAGTGACTCCTTATGCTTCCGCTGCCGGTGTACGTCAGGGAAATATCAGTGAAATCAATCCGCTGGTGGATGAAAATGGTATGGTGCGTGTAAAGGCGCGGGTGAATGGAGGCAATAAACTTTTTGACGGGATGAATGTCAGAGTCAGTGTGAAGCGTTCGGTAGGAGAGCAGTTGGTGATTCCTAAAACGGCTGTTGTTCTGCGTTCGGGCAAGCAGGTGGTATTTACGCTGAAAGACGGTAAGGCTATGTGGAATTATGTGCATACAGGGCTGGAAAATATGGAAGAGTATACCATCACAGACGGTCTGGAGGAAGGAATGGAAGTGATAGTCACCGGTAATGTAAATTTGGCTCATGAAGCTCCTGTCAAGGTAATTAAGAATTGAGAATTGTCATTCTGAATGAATTGAAGAATCTGAAAAGAATTAGCAAATGGTAAAGTTCTTATTACAACGCCCTATAGCCGTGCTGATGGCGTTCACTGCCTGTTTTATTATCGGGCTGGTGACGTATTTCTCATTGCCGGTGTCTTTGTTGCCTGACATCGCTATTCCCCAAATTACCATTCAGGTGTCGGGAGAAAACTCTTCGGCGCGTGAGTTGGAGAATACAGTCGTTACACCGGTGCGCAGACAATTATTGCAGGTAGCGGGATTGAGAGAAATAAAAAGTGAGACTCGTGACGGTGCAGGTGTTATCCGCATGGAGTTCGAGTTTGGTGTCAATACGGATTTGGCGTTTATAGAGGTCAATGAAAAGATTGATGCTGCCATGAACAGCCTGCCCAAAGAGGTGGCGCGTCCTAAAGCAATAAAGGCAAGTGCAACGGATATTCCGGTTTTCTATCTGAACATGACACTGAAGAATGACCGGCCTTATGAGGGCACGAATGAGCAACAGTTTCTGGATATGTGCGAACTGGCGGAAAATGTGGTCAAACGCCGCATCGAACAGTTGCCTGAGGTAGCAATGGCTGATATTACCGGTGTCCCCGGAAAATTACTTCAGATAGTTCCCGATAAAGATAAACTGGCCATGACGGGTATCACGGTGGAGGATATCGAGAATGCATTGGCTTCCAATAATGTGGAGCCGGGAAGTATGTTGGTAAGGGATGGGTATTATGAATATAATATCCGTATTGCTACGTTGCTCCGTACCACCGAAGATGTGAAGAATATATATATCCGTAAGGGAGACCGTATTTTGCAATTGAAGGAACTTTGCAAAGTGGATGTCGTATCACAAAAAGAAAGCGGGCTATCCGTTGCCGGAGGTAAAAAAGCGGTTACTCTGGCTATCATAAAGCAGAGTGACGAGAATATGGATGAAATGAAGGAGAAGTTGAAAGAAACGACTGATTATTTTGCTTCTCTTTATCCTGATATTGAGTTCAGTATAAGCCGTAACCAGACGGAATTGTTGGATTATACCATTTCCAATTTGCAACAGAATTTGTCTTTAGGATTCTTGTTTATTTTCATTGTTGCCATATTGTTCTTGGGAGATATCCGCTCGCCGTTGGTTATCGGTATCAGTATGGTGACCTCTATTGTCATTACTTTTTTCTTTTTCTATTTCTGCCATGTTTCATTGAATGTTATCTCATTGTCGGGCTTGATTTTGGCTGTGGGTATGATGATTGACAGCTCTATCATTGTGACGGAGAATATTTCTCAATATCGGGAGCGGGGATATTCATTGAAGCGGTCATGTGCTGTGGGAACTACGGAAATGATTACTCCGATGTTGAGTTCGTCACTGACTACCATTGCTGTCTTCCTGCCGTTGATATTTATGAGCGGGATTGCAGGTGCTATCTTTATGGACCAGGCTTTCTCCATCACAGTGGGATTGATGATTTCGTATGTCACCGGTATTATGCTTTTACCTGTGCTTTATCTGTTATTCTATAGATTAGGCATACGGAGCAAAAGCTTCTTGTCCAAGAGATTTGATAATCTGTTGAAAAACGAATGGCTGGAGGGTTTTTATGATAAAGGTATCGATTGGGTGTTTTCTCATAAGAAAATTAGTCTGTTGGGCACTTTGGCCACTTTGCCTGTTTGTGTGTTCTTCTTTTATTTTATGGAAAAGGAAAGGATGCCGGAGATAGACCAGAACGAACTGATAATGCGTATCGAATGGAATGAAAATATTCACGTGGACGAGAATAATCGGCGGGTGGATGAGCTGATGAAACTGACAGATGATAAGGTGACTGAACATACGGCTTATGTGGGTATGCAGGATTACATATTGAATGGAGGAAGTGAGTTGTCTTCAACCGAAGCGGAACTCTATTTTAAGACCGGGACACCCACAGAGATACTTCCATTGCAGGATTTGTTGACGAAGGAAGTGGAAGAGAAATATCCTTTGGCTGTGATATCTTTTTCTCCTCCCGAAACTATTTTTGAGAAGTTGTTTGTGACAGGGGAGGCAGATATCGTGGCAGAGCTTCATGCTGCCAATAAATCAAAAGCTCCCGAAGCCGAGCAATTACAGCAGTTGGAAAAGAACGTTATTCAGGCAACGGGAATGACTCCGACGGGTATTGCTTTCCGTAATCAGTTGAATTTGGTGGTGAACCGGGAAAAGTTGCTGTTGTATAACATTGCTTACGAGGAACTGACCAGGGTGTTGCGCACTGCTTTTAAAGAAAACAAAGTGTCTACCTTGCGTTCTTACCAGCAATATTTGCCTATCGGCATTGCCGGAGAAGAAAAAAGCGTGAACCGTATTCTGAATGAAACTTTGGTTCAAACTCAGCCTGATAAGAACAGACAGGTGAATTATATTCCGCTGAGTGAGCTGGTATCGATTGTTCCGGCTGAGGATTTGAAGAGTATTACGGCCGGTAAGAACGGAGAGTATATTCCGTTGAGTTTTTATGATGTTGAAAACCCTACACGACTTATGAAGGAAGTGAAGGAAACGGTTAAAGAAAAGAATGAGTGGGAAGTGGATTTCTCAGGCAGTTTCTTTTCGAATGAAAAGATGATGGGAGAACTGACTGTTATTCTGTTTGTGTCGCTCTTGTTGATGTACTTTATCTTGTGTGCACAGTTCGAGAGTTTCTTGCAGCCGCTCATCGTGCTGTTGGAGATACCGGTAGATACAGCTTTTGCATTGATTACCTTATGGGTGTTTGGACATACGCTGAATTTGATGTCGGCTATCGGTATTATTGTAACTTGCGGTATTGTGGTGAATGACTCTATTCTGAAACTGGATACTATTAATGAGTTGCGTAAAACCGGAATACCTTTGGTTGAAGCTATCCATATTGCCGGTAAGAGACGTTTGAGAGCTATTATCATGACGTCGTTGACTACTATTTTTGCAATGGTGCCATTGTTGTTTACTTCGGATATGGGATCGGAATTGCAAAAGCCATTGTCTATTGCCATGATTGGTTCGATGGTAGTGGGAACATTGGTCAGTTTGTTCATTATTCCTTTGATATATTGGTTTATTTATAGAAAACATGATAAAAATGAAGTACGTTAGTATATGGATCATAGGCTGTCTTTTATCGGTTGGCGTAAAGGCACAGCAGACGGTGAAATTGGATTTGCAGCATACGATAGAGATTGCGAATGACAGTTCGTTGTCGGCATTCAGATATCAAAATATGTATTTATCGGGTTATTGGGAATTCAGAACCTATAAAGCGAATCGCCTTCCCAGTTTGACACTCGACCTGACTCCGGCAAAGTATTACCGGTATATCACTCAGCGTTATGACTCTAATGAGGATATGGACGTATATCGTGAACAGCAGATGTTCAGTGCCGGTGGCGGACTGAGCATCAGGCAGAATCTGGATTGGACAGGCGGTACTTTCTATATAGATTCGCAACTTGACTTTATGCGCAACTTCGGTGATACGAAATCTACCCAATATTCCAGTGTGCCTATCCGGGTGGGCTATCAGCAGAGCTTGTTGGGGTATAATGCATTTCGTTGGGACCGTAAGATTGAACCGCTGAAATATGAAAAGGTAAAGAAAGAGTATATCTATAATGCCGAACAGG
>OGDY01004070.1_pt1 | contig 10518 bp, 4 predicted proteins | sample 1570341 | NCBI WGS metagenome assembly OGDY01 (sample SAMEA2581972, study PRJEB24529) | metagenome | biome: Human gut stool | place: China | collected 2011 | reverse complement strand
TCCTTGAGCTGCCCAAAGCGACCTGTCTGCTTCTCTCTTTGGCAAAAAATGCTGGCCTTTCTGCAAATAGTTCCAGTGAGCTGACATATAAGGGAAAGGAATTCCTTCTTGACGCTTATCAGATAGCGCTGAAAAATAAAACGCTCCAAATCAATATCCAAAAGAACAAAATCACATTTCCGATGGAGGAACCGGACAGCGGATTTCATGCAGTTGGTGTGTTGACCCGTTCGCCTGCTTGGGAATACGGATGGAAGTTTAACTATCTGACTGAGAATACATCCGGTGCAGAAAAGTCCGAAGTTAAAGAAAAAATCCCTCCGAAGCCTTTGACCGCATTGGAGCATCTGGAACGCTGTGGGTATAGAATCGTTCAGCAGGTCGTACCGAAAAAACTTCCGCCGATTGCCGTTCAGCGGATGGCATGGAAAACAGGCGAAGCTCTTTGCGACCCGGTAGTGGTGGATTTCTTGCAGTTTATTCGGACACATATGCAGAGTGACGGCTCTTTTTCGTTTCGTATCCCAAAGGGTACTTCCAAGAATTCGTTTGCCACACTTTCGGAAATCGCTCAGACGTGGGATAAAATGGGACTTTTTGCATCCATTGTGATCTATCCGCAGAATATCGTCTATGAGCTTGCGCAAAATGAGACTGTCCGGCATTTCCTGAGCGGGAAGTGGCTGGAACTTTTTGTGGAGCATCAGGTTCAGCAGATTTTGAATCGCTATCAGGAGGAGCAGGGCGCAGAAGTTTCGCTTTGCTCCAATGTGATTCTTTCAGAAGCGGCATCCGCAGGGAGCACGCATGAACTGGATGTTGCGTTTTCCATCAACGGAAAATTCTTCTGGGTGGAAGCCAAATCGTCCAGCCGAAGCATTGATTATGGAAAATATGCTGCTCTGTGCGAAAAGCTGAAAGTAACCTCCGACCGACTGCTTTTGGTCAACAGCGATTTGTCCGTTGAGGAGTGTGAAGGCGTTTCTTACTTCTGGAATTATCGTGTTGCAAATTGTGCAACGATTACGGGGGAATTGGAAAATATGGTTGCCAAACAAATTGAAACTGCCGGAAAAGCCGTTCCAAGTACAGACTGAGCAATAAGCAAAAAAGACCCTGAGAACCCTGCCGGATAAGCGGCAAAGTTCTCAGGGACTGTTTTATCGGATCTGCTCGACTTGCTTGGAGTCCTTTTCCTCCGCAAAGAACAGTTCCACATTCTTCTGTGCTTTTACGATTTCCTGCATCTCATCCCGTGTCTTTCGGTACTCTGGGTAGAGTGCTTTTTTCTTGGTGAGCAAAGCCGAATACTCTGCATTCAGGTCTTTCACTTTGGGCAGCTTTTTCAGGCCGGATTCATTGAAAGCGGCTTTCGCCGTCTTATGCAGCGTGACTTCTTCCCGGTGCGCTTCCAAAAATTTGGAGCTGTACCCGGATTTGCGGTAAGCATCGTATACAGGCCGGGTCTTGGCATAGTTGACGATGTGCGCCCGGAGGACGGCGATTTCTGCCATACGCTTCTCGGCGGCCTTGATGGAATCGCCCAGTTTGTGATAGCGAGAAAGTGCAGCATCAGCACGCTCTTTCAGCTCATCCGCACTGCCGATTTTCTGCTCCTGCAAAAAAATCAGCGTTTTGGACATCTCTTTCAAGTTGTACTTCTTCGCCCAGCGTTCGTAGCCGCCACCTTTGCCCTCGGCAAGTTTTGCTTGAATGTCAACCAGCAACTGGAACGGCTGCTCTTTGGGAGGTTGCTTCTGATGTGGGCGGTGTTCGGCTTTTCCGGCAATGACTGCTTTGATTTCATCCTCGCTGTACCCGGCACCCAGTGTCTTTAACCGGATAAAGCGTTTCTGCCGTGCGCCTTTAACGGAAGTGTATTTGCCGCGTTTGATTTCATAGCCCTGCTGTTCCAGCTTTTGCAGAAAATCTTCGTAGTCGGTGGGCTTCTGCTGCAAAATCTCGTCGATTACACTGCACAGCCGGTCGCGGTTGCTCTCCTTTGGTGGGTAAGTGATGCGCTTCTGCCGTTCCCGGTAAGGCTTCTTTTCAATGACTGACAGCTGATGCTCCAGACAAATCAGGTCGCTCAACCGCTGCACTGCCAGACCGGAAAAGAAAAAATCCCGGAATTTTCTTGTGCCGTCCAGAGTGGTCGAGTTATAGATAATGTGATTGTGAATGTGTTCCCGATCGGTATGCGTTGCAACGATAAAAGCGTGTTTGCCTTTCAGAAACCGGGAGGCCAACTCATAACCGATGCGGTTTGCTTCTTCAGCCGTAATTTCACCAGGTCGGAAAGATTGCCGTATCTGATAGGCGATAATGTTACTTTTTTGGCTGCGCCCGGTGGCCTGCTCGTACAGCTTTTTTGTGAGCATGAACTCCTCGTCCACAGTAAGCGGGCTGCATTGATAGCTGCTGACAAGTTCGCCTTTTTCAGTCTTGTCAGGATTCTGTGCATAGTTGGTGCGGTCTTTCAGGCAGGCGGCAATAGATTTTCCTTTGTGCTGATGCAGTGCGATCAGACGAGTAGCAGCCAGAGCAGATCACCTCCTAAATGAAAAAGCCGCCCGAAGGCGGCAAGAAGATTCAAAATCAAATCAGGTCCCGGAGCCAACCGCTGAATTTCTCAACGCCCTCCACCATTGCAGTTGCGCCGACAAAAAGGACAAAGCAGAGAAATTCGGCAACCAGCAGAATCAGAAATTGATCCCAAGTCTGGCGGTAGACGGTGTAGATGCCGCAGCCAAAGATATACAGCATCAACGGCGCGACAACATAGCTGGACAGAGTAAGCAGCCACTTTGCCATCAGAGCCAGAAAAGCCACGAACAGAGAGATCGGGGCAAGCATCATCTTGAATAAAAACCTCATATCAAACACCAGCCTTTCTTTTTCGCCCCTATTATAAAGGTATCGCCCCTTGCCTTGCAAGGGTGTCAACCGTTATGTAAACCCGCAGCCTCCTACTGCGGGAAATTTTTTAGAGTTCGGTGAGTTTGGCGAGAAGTTGCTTGCCAATAGCTATCAGCTCATCCAACCGACTACGCAAGTCCTCTAAATCGGCGGCATAGAGCTGCCCGCTTTCACTGGCCCGTTTCGCCACCTGATTCAGGTTGTTGCTGCAATTCTGAAGAAGGTACGCCATCCGACGCAGCTGTGGTAAATCAAGATTCAGGCAGTAACCATCCAGAGCCATTTTTCGCAGATAAGAGCCAATGCTCAAAATACCGCAACTTTCCATCTTCTGACGAATGCGTTCCAGTTCGACTTTGCTGACACGAAAATGGATCTGCTGGTCACGGTGCTCCGTCACCGGGCATCACCATCCTTATCCAAGTAAGATTTGAATGGTCGGACAGGCTCCACTTTATCAGCCTTTTCTTCCAGAGCTGCCAGCACAGAGGGGCGGGCATCCGGCTTTTCTTCCGCTTCGGGTTCTGTCCGGCTGGACTGATGCTCCATGTTCAACAGCGCATCCAATTCTGCAAGGCGGGCAGACTTGGTTTGCAGTTCTTCCTCCTGCGCAAACGGCTTGGCGATTTCAACCTCTGCGGCCTGCTTCTGCTGTTCCAGAGAATCCAGTGCGGCATCAGCATCGGCAATGCGGTCGGCAAAATTGCCGATGGCATTGTCCAGACGGACGATGTTGCCGCGAGGGTCATCGCCCAGCGGTACCGGATAACTCAGCTCGCCGCGGAGAACGATTTGATGCTCATTCTTGAAACTGTCAAAGCGAATGTTCAGCTCAAAGCCGCGATAGGTGCCCAGCAGCATCATATCCGCATTCGGCATCTCCTTGCAGGCGAGCATCAGCCGCTCACCAGCTGCTTTTTTCTCATCGAACACCATGCCCTTGATCGTCATGCCGCAGAAGTTCTCCTTATCCTGCGGGTGTGCGTCTGCGATTTGGGCATCGTTTTTCAGAGCCGCAATACGGTTCTTCGCTTTCTGAATTTCCTCCGGGTAATGCTTGAGCAGCTTATCTTCCAGACGATATTTCTGGTTCTGGTAATCCGAGCGCAGCACCTTGAGCTTTGCTACCTGCACATCCAGATCCATCTTTTCCCGGATGCGCGGGTCGCCTGCGCATAGGGCCTTGACCTCGGCATACGAAAGAGCCTGCTCATCCACATCATCACAGGAGCGCATCGGAGATTTGCTCGTCATGATCTGCGAAATAAACTTCTGCTTGTTTTCCAGCGTTTGCCAGAGGTAGGCGTCGAATGTCCCCTCCGTGACGTAATTATAGACGTAAACTTGTTTGTTTTTGTTGCCCTGACGGATGATTCGGCCGTTGCGTTGGGTCATATCGGACGGTCGCCAGCCTACATCCAGATGATGCACGGCCACCAGCAGGGTCTGGACATTGGTGCCTGCGCCCATCTTTGCAGTGCTGCCCAGCAGGACACGCACCTTGCCGCTGCGGACTTTGGAGAACAAATCCGCTTTCTTACCTTCAGTATCAGCGTTGTGGATGAACTCGACCTCCGATTCCGGCACCCCGGCGGCAAGCAGCTTTGTGCGAATATCATCGTAGACATTGAACGAGCCGTCTCCCTTGGGCGTGGACATATCGCAGAAAATCAGCTGCGTCAGATTATCCTCTTTGGTTTCGTTCCAGATACGCAGAACATTGTCGACGCAGGCATTCAGCTTGCTGTCCGGGTCATCCGGGGTGAGCGGATTCATCAGCCGCTGGTCAAGGCCGATTTTACGTCCGTCCGAGGTGATCTTCAGCATATTGTCCACCGAGGGGTCAACCGCACCGCTATGCACCTCAGCAGCACGTTCGCTCAGGGATTTCACCATGTCCTGCTGGATTTCCGAGGGTTTGACCACGACAGTTTCAAACTTGGCTTCCGGAACAGGCAGATGCAACTGGTCGGAAGTCTTGATGTCCGCTGCCTCCTTGAACATATTCATCAGCTCCGGCAGATTAAAGAACTTGGCAAAACGTGTGCGCGCACGGTAGCCGGTTCCTTCCGGCGCAAGCTCAATGGCCGTGGTGGTCTCGCCAAACGTAGAAGCCCATGCATCAAAGTGGGTCAGTTGTTTCTGCTGGAGAGTGCTGTACTGCAAATAGCGCATCAGGGTGTACATTTCCGTCATGGAGTTGCTGATGGGCGTTCCCGTTGCGAAAATCACGCCGCGCCCGCCAGTCACTTCATCCAGATAACGACACTTGCCGAACATATCGCTGGACTTCTGTGCTTCGGAGGTAGAAAGGCCAGCAACATTGCGCATCTTGGTGTAAAGATATAGGTTCTTGTAGTTCTGGCTCTCGTCCACAAATAACCTATCTACGCCTAATTGTTCAAATGTGACCACATCATCCTTGCGGTCGGTGGACTGTAGCTTTTTCAGTTTCACCTCCAGTGTTTTCCGTGTCTTTTCCATCTGTTTCACGGTAAAATGCTCACCGGACTGTTCTTTGGCCTCTGCAATGGCTTTTTCGATTTCCTCGATCTGATCTTCGATGATCCGTGCCTGCCGTTCCGCAGAAAGAGGGATTTTCTCAAACTGCGAGTGGCCGATAATGACGGCATCGTAGTCGCCGGTTGCGATGCGGGCGCAAAAACGCTTTCGATTGGCGGGTTCAAAGTCTTTCTTGCTGGTAACGAGCAGCTTTGCATTGGGGTATAGCCGCAGGAACTCGCTGGCCCACTGCTCGGTCAGATGGTTGGGTACCACGAACAGGCTTTTCTGACACAGGCCCAAACGCTTAGATTCCATTGCCGAAGCTGCCATCTCAAAACTTTTGCCGGCACCCACCTCGTGGGCGAGCAGGGTGTTCCCACCATAAAGCACATGAGCAACTGCATTGCGCTGATGTTCCCGCAGATTGATCTCCGGGTTCATACCGACAAAATGGATATGGCTTCCGTCATACTCGCGGGGCCGGGTACTATTGAACAATTCGTTATACTGCTTCACCAGCAGATTCCGCCGCTGCGGGTCTTGCCAAACCCAGCCTGCAAAGGTATCCTTGATGGCCTGCTGCTTCTGCTGGGCAAGCATCGTCTCCTTCTGGTTCAGGACACGCCGCTCTTTACCATCCTCCTCAATGGTATCATAAATGCGGCAGTCCCGCAAATTCAAGGTGTCCTCCAAAATCTTGTAGGCGTTGGCCCGGTGGGTGCCGTAGGTTTCGGTGGACATGATATCATACATTCCGGCGGCAGATTTGTTGCCGATGCGCCATTCGGACGTAAATGGAGAGTAGCGGACTTGGATCAGGTTGTTATAGCGGATGCGGTAGGGCGGCTGAAAAGTCTCCATCATAAACTGCTGCACAATGGCGGGATTCAGCCATGTGGCACCCAGTCGGATGTCGATTTCTGATGCTTCAAGGTCCTTCGGCTGCGCTTTGGTCAAAGCCTCCACATTGATCTTGAACTCCGGGTGGCTTTCAGCGGCAAGCTGAGCCATGCGCAGTTTATTCCGCACATTGCCGGAAAGATACTCGTCCGCAGGTTGCCAGCCGGCTTCCGGGTCGTCTGCATCGGCGGCGGGATCTTTGAAAATCACACCGGACAGTTCGGTGGTAATGCGCCTGTACTCGCCGGGTGTGCCCAGCAGTTCTGCCATATAAGGCAGGTCTACTTTGCCGTGTTCCCCGATGGACACTGCCAGTGCTTCACTGGGGGTATCCACGCTGGTGACAACACGCTCTGGCCGAATCGTCCGCTTGGTGAACATATCTGCCTTGGACTTAAGATTTTTATTCTCGTCCAGATTCTCCAGCGAGCAGAGCAGATAGTAGGAACTGTCATCATCGAACAGGCGGGCATTTTTCTTGTCGTTAATCAGGCCGTATTTTGCAGTAAAGGCATCGTAGGCGGCGTTCAATTTTGCTTGCGATGCCTTAATGTCCTCGTCCGGGAAGTCGTTCAGCTGCTGGTCAATCAGTTCGTTGACGATCTGCCGCAACTCCACCATACCAGCTACACGGCCTTTGGCGTTGTCGGACAGTTCGATCTGCGTCATGATAGAGTTCTCTCGGTAGTAGATCTCGCCATCAACAACCGTATAGCTAAAATTCTTCACAGTCGGGTCTGCGGGCAGCGTTTTGCGCTGTGCTTCCGCATCTGCGACGTCCGGGGCAGCAATCTCCACCGCAGTGTAATTGCCCTCGATGTGCTGCACCGCCTCGGCAAGCTGGTCTGCAAGGCTGGTGCCCTCGATGGGTACAACGGTCAGGTTGTGACCATATTGGGTGCTTTCCAGTTCCAAATTTCCCAGCACCATTTCCGGGTGGTCCGCAAAGTAGCTGTTGATAGCGATGCCGTCTGCCGTCTTTCCCAGCTGCACCCATGCAGGTTCAATATCCGCAGGGCGGTCACGCTTCTGCAAAAAGATAATATCGCTGACAACATCCGTGCCTGCATTTGCCTTAAACGCATTGTTGGGCAGACGGATAGCCCCCAGCAAATCGGCTCGTTCTGCCATGTGCTTGCGGGCAGAAGAATCTTTACTGTCCAGCGTGTAACGACTGGTAACAAACGCCACCACACCGCCCGGACGCACTTGGTCGATGGCTTTCGCAAAGAAATAATTGTGGATGCTGAAGTTCAGCTTGTTATACGCTTTGTCGTTGACTTTGTAATTGCCAAACGGTACGTTGCCGACCGCTAAATCGTAGAAATCCCGCCTATCCGTGGTTTCAAATCCGGCCACTTTGATGTTGGCCTCCGGGTACAGCTTTTGGGCAATCCGGCCCGTGATACTGTCCAGTTCCACACCGTACAGGCGGCTGTCTGCCATGCTCTCGGGCAGCATCCCGAAGAAGTTGCCAACGCCCATGGACGGTTCCAGAATGTTACCGGTACGGAAACCCATGCGTTCTACTGCATCATAGATAGCCCGGATGACAGTGGGGCTGGTGTAGTGAGCGTTCAGAACAGAACCGCGGGCAGCTTTGTATTCCTCCTCGGAGAGCAGCCCTTTCAATTCGGCGTACTCCTTTGCCCAACTGCTCTTGTCCGGGTCAAAGGCATCCGCCAAACCGCCCCAGCCAACATACTGCGAAAGCACCTGCTGTTCTTCGGCAGTCGCACCGCGGTGCTCCTGTTCCAGAGTGAACAGCGTTTTGATGGCTTTGATATTCCGGGCGAACTTCTGTTTGGGACCGCCTGCGCCGAGTTCCTCATCCGTAATACGGAAATTTCCGGCGAGCTCCGGAGCACCTTCCTCATTCAGACCTTCTTCTGCAGCGGCCGCCTCCGGGGTCGTCGGCACCTCATTGGCTTCTATCGAAACGGGCAGCTTATTCGAATCTTCACCGGGCAGCCCCAATCCATCCGAGCCCAAAACCGGCGGTTCCGGTTCCTGCTCATACAGTTCCCGTACTACCGCCAGCGGTGCTTCCCGAAAAATCGGCATCCGCAGTTCTGCAAGTGCCATGTCCTGCAGAGTAACACTGTCCTTGTCAAAATCAACCTTGTCTACCCGGAACTTTCGGCCTTCCATGTGGACAATGGAACCGACCGGCAGATAATCCTCTCTGCGCAGATATTTGGTCTGATGGTGCGTGCCATCTTCATTCAGGCCGGCAAGGTAGATATTTTCACCGCACTCCCACAGCTGCTTGGCACGATACACCCACTGCTCCCTGGGAAACCCGGTAACCAGAACAGTTCCCAGCGCCGTTTCTCTTTCCAGCAACTTTCCGCCGGTCAGTTCACAGATTTTCCTGGCATCCTCGCCGTAGAACTCGAACTGTCCGTTTTGTTCAAAACCTACCAGTGCATCCGGGTACTGTTCTTTCAGAGCATTATATTCGGCGGCACTGTCGGCATTTAGTTCAAAATACAGTTCAATAGCGCTTTTTTCTTTATCTGTCAGATAGCGGTCGGCCTGCATCATCAGATCAATATATTTTTCCACCTGATTCCAGCGAAGAAATATCTTCTGATGGTCCGGATAATGTTCAAATGTCAGCCCCTTGCTGTCGTGGTCAAGCCAGCCACTGCTTCCGTCCAGATAGGTGTGCGAACATCCACCGGGACCGTGCGGTGCATATTCTTTGGCAAGCGCTTTTGCCCGGAGTTTTCGGTCAGGCTGTGTCTGATAAATCTCCCAAATCCGAAGCTTGCTGTTTTCAAAGTTAGAACCTCTCCGCAGTGCTTTTTCAATATCAGCCTGTGACAAAACAAAAGCGGAGGACGATTTCTCGCTCTCCGCTTGGTCGATGGATTCGATTTGCTGTGCTTCCGTGGGGACGGCCGCCTCCAGAAAATTCAGCTGTAAATCAGCTCGGTCAGGATCATTTCCTCCGCCTGCGCTTTCAGGCTGTTCATGTGCTGCACCCACGCCATCTGTTTTTTCTCCTTGTCCGGAGCCGGGTTTCTCTCCAACAGTTCTTTCATCAGCTGTTGCATCCTGTTTTCTGCCGTCTGTTCCACCTCCCACAGGTGCGGGTACAGGGTCCCGTTCAGCAGCATCGTGCTGTACACCACCGGGCGCTGCTCCATCAGATAGTTCCGGCGCATCCTGCCGTACCGGTTCAGCTGCTTCCGGGGCTGATTCAAGATCAGGTTCGGCAGAAAATAATCTCCGGTCTTCGTGTAGTTCAGATTGCTGCTCATATTCTTCTTGGCTCCTTTCGATATTTCTGCGGCGAATCGTCGTTTTAACGGTGCGCTCAATCTGACGTAAGACTTCCCGGCTGCAGTCGCTGACGGCGGTTCCCAGCGCATAGACGGCCGACGGCGTTGTAAAATCGTAGACTGCCTGAAAATCTTTCTCATCAAACCAGCCTGCAGGGTCCAGTCCGCACCGCTCCAGCAGCATATAGGTAACGCCCATTGCTGCTGCACTTTTGAACTGCAGTTCCCGCCCGGCATCATCATAGCTCATCAGGTACGAGCCGTCAACGATGCCGAGGATGTCACTGCTGTTGTTGTCCCAGTAGAACTGCACAAGTTTTCCGGCCACATCCGCCAGTTGCTGGCCAAAACTTTCGCTGTAAACGCCATAGTTTTCTGCTAACATAGACCTGACCGGCTCTTTCAGAGAGTCATTGATCTGCCACAGGTCCGGGTACAGGGCGTTTCGCCGCGGTGCCGTATCAGACACATCAAAGACATAGTGCAGGCGCGGGTATCCGCCGGATTCATCCAGCAGTGCAATGCCCTTGGAACCACGCCGGACGTAACGGTTCATTTTATTGTTCCATACATCATACTCGGCACAGGCCGTGGCATCCGGTCTTTGGGCATAGATCATCAGCTGATCCGGGTAACTGTATTTGTACAGCCGTGCCGCTGTGATCAGAAATTCTGCCCAGTGCTCCCACTGTCGCGAAAAGCTGTCTGCCGTTTTGCAGGCAAGTGCAAGATATTCTTCGGTTTTGTTTGGCATTTGAAGCCTCCTTTCGGTTTCAGGGTACAAAAAGAGCGGGCAGCCGTTTCATCGCTGCCCGCAGAGGTATGGAATGATTTACTTATTTGATAAACTGGAAGTTAGCGATTTCTTTTTCCGGTATTCTCTGTCCCACGGATTTCCTCATGA
>OGDY01004058.1_pt1 | contig 10555 bp, 11 predicted proteins | sample 1570341 | NCBI WGS metagenome assembly OGDY01 (sample SAMEA2581972, study PRJEB24529) | metagenome | biome: Human gut stool | place: China | collected 2011 | reverse complement strand
TTCAAACTATTAAAATAGACAAAAAGAAAAGTATCTATTTTCTAGATACATATTTGCCATCTTTAGTAGATACAATTATTTCTTCTCCCTCTTCAATAAATAGAGGTACTTTAACAAGCATACCAGTTTCTACTATTGCATCTTTAGTAGCATTAGTAGCAGTATTACCTTTAATTGCAGGTTCAGTCTTAGTAATCTTATAATCTATCTTTTCAGGTAAATCTATTCCAAGCATTTCTCCTTCAAAGAAGATAATAATAACTTCTAAACCTTCTTTTAAATACTTAACTTCATTTTCAATTTGCTTTTTATTTAATTCCACTTGCTCATAAGTTTCCATATTCATAAATGAATAAGTATCCCCATCAGAGTATAAAAATTGCATTTTTTGTTTTTCAACATGAGCAGTAGGTACTTTAATACCAGCATTAAATGTATATTCAGCAATTGATCCAGTTCTTAAATTTTTAAGTTTAGCCTTTACAATAGCAGCTCCTTTACCAGGTTTAACATGATTAAACTCAAGTACCATATATAAATTACCATCATAGTTTATTGTTTGGCCTGACTTAAAATCATTAACATTTATCATTTACAATCCTCCTACTTCTTAGTTTCTTTGTGCTTAGTTGTCTTACGACAGAACTTACAATATTTATTTAATTCTAATTTCTCTGGAGTGTTTTTTTTATTTTTTTCTTCAGTATAATTAATATTTTTACATTCTTCACACATTAAAGAAACTAGTACTCTATTTTCGTTTTTCTTAGCCATAATAACTCCTCCTCCTAAAACATCCACTTAATTATATCATACTTTTATTAATTTATACAACTATTTTTTATTTTTTCTTTCTTTTTTATGTCTTTTTCTAATTCACCATTTAAATAATTAATAGCCATAATTTCTTCAATTCTATCTAATATATCATAGGATGTAGTCTTATATTTTACTGCTAATGCATTAACAAACTTCATATATTCTATATATTCATCGTTTTCATGTTTTAATGCTTCACTTAATATTTCATTTCTAGGTAATAATATTGCTCTATTTAAATAATCCATTTCTATTTTACTAAAATTATATTTTTTAACTTCTTTTAATATTTCATTTTCTGTATATTCTTCTGGAGATAAGCTTGATTCATCTTTTAAGAAATCTCCTAGATGTGAATCATCTTCTTCTCCAATCGGAGTTTCTAATGATACTGGTTCTTGACTAATTTTTAATACTTCTCTTACCTTATCTACACCGACACCCATTTTCTTGGCAATTTCTTCTTCACTTGGTTCTCGATTTAATTCTAGAGTAAGTTGTCTTTGAACTCTACTCATTTTATTGATAGTTTCTACCATATGAACTGGAACACGAATTGTTCTTGCTTGATCCGCTAGAGCTCTTGTGATAGCTTGTCTAATCCACCATGTTGCATATGTTGAGAATTTATATCCTTTATCATAATCGAATTTTTCAACAGCCTTCATTAACCCAATATTTCCTTCTTGAATTAAATCTAAGAAAAGCAATCCTCTTCCTACATATCTTTTAGCAATTGATACTACTAGACGAAGGTTAGATTCTGCTAAAATTCTTTTAGCTTCTGGATCATCTAGAGCTACTCTTTTTGATATTTCCATTTCTTCTTCTGAAGATAAAAGTGATATTCTACCTATTTCTTTTAAATACATTCTGACTGGATCATTGATATTTACATCTTTTGTTATATCTTCATCACTTAATATTTCTTCTTCAACTGGTTTTTCTTTTATTCTTGTTTCCCCATTTGCTGTATCAACATCTGCTTCTGCTACTATAGCAATCTTATTTTCTACTAATTTATTATATAAATTATCTAAGTCATCATTATCAATATCTAATCCTTTTAATTCTAATGCTAATTCTTCATAGGTTATAAAACCTTTTTCTTTTCCTTTTTGAATTAAATTATTTTCTCTTTCTTCTAATGTTTTAATAGTTTCCATTATTCACACTTCCTTTTTAATTCAGTAAACTTTTTAATTAAATTTTCTTTTTTAGTTTGGTCAAGTTCACTAGAAATTAATTCTTTAATTTTTAAAATCTCGTCTTTTTTATATAAATCTAATATTACTTTTACACATGTATCAAACTCTTCATCATTTATAGAAGTATTCCCATTTTCACTTAATATTATTTCCAAAAATCTGTATTCTTCCTCTTTGTTCATTAAATATGTTGTAAAATCTGCAATATTAATATTTCCTACACTATTTTTATAATATACTATTTCACTAGCTAGTATTCGTTCATTCCTTTCTTTAAAATAACCTAAAGTATTTTTGTATAAATTAATATATTTTTCATCCATTAACATATAATATAATACTTTATGACTTGCTTTTTGATATTTTGACAATTTAATTTCTTCAACATTCTTTTTTACCACTTTTGTTTCTTTGGGCTCTTCTTTTATATTTTTTTTCAAAATATCGACATCAATTGCATAATCTTTGCTTATTTTAGATAAAATTAGCTCTTTTGTCAAGTCATCTTGATTATTTAGGCTACCTATTACTTCTTTTACGTATGTAACAATATCTTCAACATTATTTAAATTCTTATTTTTCTTTAAATATTCTATTTTAAAATCAATGTATTTTATAGCGTTTTCAATATTATTTTGCATAGCTTCAATGCCAAATTTCTCTAAATATTCATCAGGATCTTTTGCCCCAGATAAACGAACTACTCTAGTATCAATTCCACTATTTACAAGATTTTCTCCATCTTTTACTGTCGCATCTTCTCCAGCATTATCGTTATCTAGCATTAAGATAACTGGTACTTTTAATCTTTTTAAAATATCTATTTGTTCAATAGATAGCGCAACTCCCATTAAAGCAACAACATTTTTAAACCCTTTAGCACTTAACTTTATGGCATCCATGTTACCTTCAACAACAATAACACTTCTTCTTTCTCTAATAAAGTTTTTAGCATTATGATAATTAAATAATAAAGCGCTTTTTTTAAATATTTCTGTTTCTTTAGTATTTAAATATTTAGCTGTATTATCTTCACCGTTAAATATTCTTCCGGTAAATCCTACAACTTCACCTTTTAAATTTTCAATTGGAATAACTATTCTATTTATAAATGTATCATAAATGTTTTCATTTACTTTATTAATCAACCCTAATTTATCTAAAGTATCTATATTCCAACCTTTTTTAATCGCTAATTGATAAAATGTATCTTTTGAAGCACCAGAATAACCTAATTTAAATTCTTTAATTATGCTTTCTGTTATTCCTCTTTTTTGAAGATATTCTCTGGCTTTAGTACCATCAATAGTATTAATGTTATTTAAATAATATTTCATTGCATAATCATAAATTTCATAATCAATTTTATTTTTTGAATCTATATTTGATGGCAAATCTTTAATTTTTAAATCATAACCAATTTTTTGAGCCACTATTTTAATGGCTTCTAGAAAGGAAACGTTCTCGTATTTCATAACAAACGAAAAAACATTTCCACCGGTTCGACACGTAAAACAATTAAATATTTGCTTTTCTGGTGAAATTATTAGACTTGGTGAGTGGTCGTTATGAAATGGACAAAGGCTAACATAATTTTTACCTTTTTGTGAGACTTGTAGATAACCTGAAATGATATCTACAATATTTGCACGACTTCTAATTTCATTTATTTCTTCATCTTTTATATAAGCCATAACATTCCCCTTTATCCCCTTGTTAAAAATCGTACCTATTATACCACTTTTTCTCATTATATGCAAACAATTTCACGCATTTTTTTGATATTTTTCAAAAAAAGATAACCTTTATTTGGTTACCTTGTAATTTATCTTACTTTAAACTTTCTATTTCAAATTCTACAACAATATCTTTATTATTAATTTTTTTAACTATTCTGTAATATCCATCGCTTAAAGTTCCATAGTTCTTTTCCCAATTAAGTTCTTGCTCTAACTTTTTATCTTCTTCTTGTTGGCCTGCTACAACATTTACTTTGTTCTTACTTTTATCTTTTAACGTATACCATTTTCCCCCTCTTTTTTGATCAATTCGAAATTCTTTACTAAATGTGTTATTCTTCCCAGATAAATCTGTAATAACTATGGTTGCCCCAGTTTTTGTAAGGGTTCCTTCCTTAATTTCCATCGTAATATTTTCTGCTAAATCTATGGGTTCTGCATAATTTGGAATAAAAACAATTGCACATGTAATTGCAAGTACAAAAACTACTAAAGAACTTAAAACTATAATAACTCTTTTTTTCATCAATTCACCATTTTTATCTTAATGATACTATATATCGATTTTTTTAGCAAGTATTTTTTCATATATAATACTTAATATTGTTGTACTTAAAACCATTCCATAATAAGGATTTAAATATTTCAATTATAATCTTTAAAAATAATACTTACTATTATAAAACTTAATAAACCACCGATTACAACTAGATATTTGTAATTGTTTGTAAATATTAATATAATGCCTATTAAAATACCTAGTATAATTGATGTTGATCCCATACCACCAATATTTCTTCCCCATAACAAATCCCAAGTACTAAAAGCATAAATATTTGCCTCTTCTGCAGGATTTTTAAAATTATTAAATAATGATAATATCAAAATAATTAAGGCTACATTATAATATTTTCTAAATAATAATGATATGGATATTATTAAAAAATATAAAATTATATTAATATGATATGGCATAAATAAAGGAATAATAAATAAACTTAAGAAAACTAAATCAAAATTTATTTTCTTCTTTAATATCTTATTAGTTAAAAAGTAGGATATTAAACTAAGTATTAATAAATAAAATATTTTAAACATACTTAGAAATGAAATATAATCTTTATTATATAAAACTATTCCATTTTTATAAAATCCATATAAATACAAAGGTATTAAACAAATTATATATCGTATAATATATTTTTTTAAATCTAATTTTTCATGAAAGTATACATTCATATTATCTTAACCTTTCCCTTAAATTTATGTTACATGGACAAATATAGCTACATAAACCACAATCTATACATTTATCTTTATTTCTTAAACTAAGAGGATTTACTCCTTCTGGACATATACTTATACACTTTCCACATTTAATACATTCATTTTTAATAATATCTTTCTTTTTCATAATATTAATACTGGTTATATCTTTAGTTATGATAAAGTCATCTATGTTTTTTATTATAAAACCATTCATTAAACCATTTATTATGATGTCATAATCTTCATCTATAATATTAATAAATTTATCTAGTACATCCTTTAATGAAGTATTAATCTTAACTCTCAATACTTTATTTTCTTTTATAGCATCTCCGGATATAGTAATTAATTTGGTAGTTTTGACATTTCCTTTAAATAAATTATATATTTTTAATAATTCACTTACTTTTAAATATAGAGTATTACCTTTTAGTTTTAAATAATTACCTAGATATTTACTATTTTCAAGTAAATATTCATCATGTATTAATGTTAAATTTATTTCCGGATAACTTCCAATCGTATTTAAACATTCTTCTATAATAGAACTATCTGTATTTTTTATAACTAGCATATTATTATTACAACCATACATAGTAAATAATTTATCATAAAATTCTAGAATATCATTTATATTTTCTTTTAATAAAAAGACTTCATTATATATATATGGATTATCATTTATAGCATATACTACAATATTATTAAATGTTTTGCTACTTTTGAATTTGTCTAGTAATTCTTTTTCATTGCTTAATACTTTAAGCATATTTGGTATAGTTATTTTTTCTTTTTTATTTGTTTCTTTAAAATATTCTCGATAATCATTTTGAATAACTAATGTATTTTGCATTTTACCCATTATATTACATTTTTTTATTCCTAATACATGACCTGATATTGATGATGAATTAGTATCTGCCACTATTTGATTTTTATAAACGTATTCATGATTTTTTACATATATCTTTTTAGCAGGCACGTATATATAATCGGGATTTAAAAAGTATGTTATATCAAGACGTGGTACAATACTTTTATTTTTTACTAGCTCCATCACTATCCCTACTTTCTAAATATTCTTTTAAATTAATGGCAACATTTTCTGGTATAATTTGTGATAATTCATGAATACTTGCCTCTTTTATTTTTTTAACACTGCCATATTTTTTTATTAATTCTTTTTTTCTAATATTACCTATTCCATTTATATTATCTAAAATGCTTCCGATAGAACCTTTGTCTCGAAGAGTTTTATGATAAGTTATCGTATACCTATGGACTTCATCTTGAATTCTAGTTAAATAATGGAAAACATCACTCATTCTTGGTATTTCAATTACTTCAAGAGTATCTCCATCCACTAATTCGTTTGTTCTGTGGTGGTCATCTTTTCTAAGGCCACATACTTTTATATTTATATGCAGTTCATCTAGAATACTTTTACAAGCATTTATTTGTGATACTCCACCATCTACGAGTATTAAATCTGGCATTTCTAAATTATCAACTAAACATCTATAATATCTTCGATAAATTACTTCTCTCATAGTGTTATAATCATCATTCTTATCTACACTTACTTTATATTTTCGATATTCATTTTTAGCTGGTTTGCCATTTTTAAATACTACCATTCCTGAAACTGCATATGAACCAAAAAGATTTGAGTTATCAAAAGATTCTATTCGATCTAGTACTTTTAAATTTAATAACTTTCTTAGTTCATCGTTGGCTAAAACACTTCTTCTTTCATCATTTTTTATAATAGTTATTTCTTGTTCTAGAGATATCGTAGCATTAACATGAGCCATTTCAATTAAATTTTTCTTCTTTCCTTTTATTGGTATTAAGGCTTTAGTATTTAAAATATTACTTATTATACTTTCATTTAAGCCTTTATCTAATAATAATTCTTTTGGTATTTCATGTCTTTCATAATACTTTAATATATATGAATTAACCTCATCTTCAAGATTATTCATTAAATAAAATTTATCATTATTTCCTCCGACAATTTTACCATTTCTTATAAATAATATTTGGACTGATACTATACCATCTATAGCATCATACCCTATGACATCTCTATTTATATAGTCATGAAGTTCTACCCTTTGCTTATCAAGAACCACTTTGATATAATCTAATTCTTTTTTTAGCTCTAGAGCAGCTTCAAAATTCAGATTATTACTAAAAACATTAATTTTCTTAGTGATTTTATCTATTAAAATCTTATCATCACCTTTTAAAAAGTCTAAAATATCTTTTTCCATCTTTTCTAAAGAATCTTTATTTACATTCTTTTCGCAATATCCCAGACATTCTCCGATATGATAATATAGACAGACATTCTTAGGCATTCCTTCACATTTTTTTAAAGGATATAATCTATTTATTAAATTAACTATTTTTCTGGCAGCATAAGCGTTTGGATAAGGCCCAAATAACAATTTCTTGTCCCTTTTTTTAATACTTAAGTATCTTGATACCTTTAATTTTGGATATGGTTTACTTATGTATTCTATATATGGATAACTCTTATCGTCTTTAAGTAATATATTGTATTTGGGGTCGTACTCTTTTATTAAATTTAATTCTAGGATAAACGCTTCTTGTTCAGTCTTGGTGGTAATATATGTAAAATCTACGACTTCACTTACCATTTTGGCAGTTTTTCCAGTTACATTGCCTTTGAAATAACTATTTACTCTTTTATATAAATCTTTAGCTTTTCCGACATATATAACGGTATTATTAATGTTACGCATTTGATAAGATCCTGGCAAATGAGGAATTGTTTTTAACTTTTCTTTTAGCATATGTACCTCCATCAAATATATTATACTACAAATTTCTTTATTTTTAAGTTATAATTATTAAGAAAGGAAAATTTTTATGAAATTACTAAATACTAATACAATAGAAATTAAAAAATCTAAATTTGTTGCTTATCTTTATGATATTGATGAAATAAGCGAAATTAAAGAAATTCTAGAAAATATAAAATATGAACATAAAAAAGCTAAACATATCGTTTATGCTTATAAGTTTGGAAGTACTGCTGGTAAAAGTGATGATAAAGAACCAAGTGGAACTGCCGGTACTCCACTTTATAATTTATTAGAAATGAATAATATTAATAATAAATTATTAATTGTAGTTAGATATTTTGGAGGAGTTAAGCTTGGAGCAGGCCCATTACTTAGGGCATATAAAAATGCTGGTGTTAGTGTTTTAAACTAAACCAGCATTTTTTTTGCTTTTTGCTAAAGTTAATCAAACATTAAAGAAACAACATCAGTAATACTATAACGTAAATTGTAATCAACAGCAAGTAATCCTACAGGATCATCTTCTTCGAATTGAAAACCATCAACGTCAAAGATTAAAAATACATCGTCATTAATTTCTTCTTTCAAAAAAGTAACTTGTAGTCGACCTTCAGATCTAAAAGTTATATTATTATAATCTTTAATTTCATATAAATTCAATAATTCTTTTAGTCTAATTCCATGATATCTATAATAATCTTTATAAATGCCATCATTCATGACTGCATCTATTTCATAAACTGGTAAACTGCTTATACTCTCGTTAGTGACTACTTCGTTATATATACCATCAAATTTTATAGCAAATTCTGGCAATTTATACTCAACATTATCTACTCTGTATAGTCCTGCCTCACTAATTAAATTTGTATATTTTTTATGATTGACACTATTATATATTTTTACCCCTAGTAAAGATAAGCTTACACTAATTATCACTGAAATAATAACTATTATAATTGTTTTTTTTATATTCACACTATACTCTCCTTTCTATTATCTATGTCCTCTACGATTTGTTTGAGATGAACCAGATTTATTTCCACTATTTTTATTGTTTTTATTATTTTTATTATTTTTACTATTGTTGTTTTTATTATTTTTGTTGCTGCTTTTGTTTTTATTATTTTTGTTGCTGCTTTTGTTTTCACTTTTTGATTTGCTATTATTATTTGTCTTACCACTTGTACTCTTGCCTGAACCTGAATTTGTATTTTGTTTTTTTGAATCATTTTTCTTGTTATCAGGATTATAAGAGAAATTGCCGCAGAATGTGCCTCCACAATGGATATCTAAAACATTACTTCCTTTTTTACTGTTATCTTTTTTATTATTTTTGGAACCATTGTTTGGCTTAGTATTGTTTCCCTTTTTTGAACTGTCTGGTTTTTGTGGTTTTGTTGGTGTGGTTGGCTTTGTTGGTTTTGTTGGTTTTGTTGGTGTGGTTGGCTTTTCTGGTTCTGGATCTGGTGTTGGTGGAGTATAACTTCCTCCACTACTACATCTTTTATAATAACTTACATTATTTAGTAATGTATGGTCATGAATTTCAGATTTATTTCCAACAGCATCAACAGCATAACTATATAATCTGTATGTTACTCCACATGAATAATTGTAATTTGTTGAATTCGAGAAACAATCACCTAAAGAATTGATATTAGTTGAAGAAGAAACACATGTATATACTTTAACACCACCAGAGCCTCCTTCATTATCTTTATAAGTAGGAGTAGATATAGCTCCAGCTCCAAGAGAGCCTCCCATTTCATATATTGGAGCAATATTATCTATTTTCACAATATAGTTATTAATATCACTACATAGATTTGCTTCATTACATGCCTTAACATATAGTGTTTTTCTACTGTAATCAGAATTAATATTAATACTATCTCCTAAAAATATCAAATTGTCTTTATTCCAACCATAAAAGTATTCTATTTTACTAGTGTTATTCTCTTTTTTGCTTTCAAAAGTTAATATAAAATCATTTATATGCCATTTGTCACTTTCAATTTTATCATTAGATACAATATTAGGTTTGTCTGGAATAACCCCATCAATTTTATCAATTACAACCACATCGCTTGTAATATTGCCTGCTTTGTCCTTAACACAATACTTATAACTTCCATTAACAGTTATATTGAATGTATTTGACTTGCTAAAACTGCTACATTCTTCTTTTTCACTAACTAAAGAATATCCATCTATTCCTGAACCGGACATATCAGATGCTTTTAATGATATACTTTTATTAGCAGACCAATTATGGTCATATAAAATATCATAAACATTTGGCTGTTGTTTATCAATATTTACTTTTTTACTTGTCTCACCTACGATATCATTTAAATCAACCTCAACTCTATAAGTGTTTTGACTTACTGAAGAAGTAGATGTTTCTATTGTTTTTTCGTCACTAGCAAAACCATTTGTGCTGACCCAATGAATTTTAATATTCTCATCTGCCAATAATTTGTTTTCCTTATCGTTGCTATATTTAATACCAAGAACTAAATCATGATTAAACCATTCATAGGAATCGATTGATAAACATTTTCCGTTCTCTACACGACAAATTTCAAATATACTTGTTTTATCAGGTTTTTTACAAGAATTATTTTCATCAACTAACTATCACCAATTTACAATAGATATAACTTTGGGTCTTCATATTTAT
>OGDY01004057.1_pt1 | contig 10557 bp, 5 predicted proteins | sample 1570341 | NCBI WGS metagenome assembly OGDY01 (sample SAMEA2581972, study PRJEB24529) | metagenome | biome: Human gut stool | place: China | collected 2011 | reverse complement strand
TGCCTCTGCACTGGTAGTGATTATTGCTGTTGCGTTAGTACTTTTATACGGGTTAGTAAGGAGCTTTATGATATGCTTGCTTTCTGTGTAGAATGTTATACTCGAACTGACGGATGTTTCGATGTTACTATTCATTCGGCTAACTATACACGTAATTCTATCTATAGTATTCAACTCTCACCTCAGGAACATACTCTCTTCTTTTTGCAACCTGGAGTGACTATCAATCTTTCCGGTTTTTTGAAAGGATATGCTTTGGAGAAGATACGGGAGCTACTTCAGCAATATGAAATAGAGAATGCATTGGTTAATATGGGGAATAGTTCTGTATTGGCTTTGGGGCATCATCCATTGGCTGATGGGTGGAAGGTTAACTTCGGACAAAGTGCTGTCACGCAAGCGAAAGAATGGCCGGAAATATTTCTTAAAAATGAATGTCTCACAACTTCGGGTAATGATTCGCATGAGCGGAAACATATTATCGATCCTCAGAGTGGAAAACTGGTAGAGGGGAAAAGGGAAGTAGCAGTTGTTACGGCTAACGGAGCTGTAGGTGAGGTGTTGTCGACTAGTTTATTCGTAGCTGATGCTCGTCAGCGTGAACTTTTGAAGGTAGAATTCTGCCCACGTTTGATTCTTGATCTTTAAAATCTTTCTTTGCTTTGATATATATGCTATTTCTATCATAGTATAAAAGACATGACAAACAAAAATGGTGGTATAAGAAGAGAAATGTATACTCCTGAAAAGTAAGAATTGCGTCAGAAAAAGTAATTATCCAGTCAAGAAGGCGTCCTAAGATGTAATTGACGTAATTATTCCATACGTTGAATCTTTTCTGTTATCCTATGTGTTTTCGATTCTCTACTTTTGTATCACCATGAAAACATCAATTTTATGAAAACACATTTAATACTTTTCTTATTGTTTTTTATATGGACGTCTTGTGGAAATTCTACAAAGCCGTCTGCTTCTACATCAACAGATGACGATTTTGAAGTTCTGGAAGAACGTTTGCCTATAGCAGACCCGTATGTACTCTTTTACGAGGATTGCTATTATGCATATGGAACAAATGTCCGGGGGTTCGAAGTTTATACTTCTACCGATTTAAAACATTGGCATCGGAACCGCAATTTAGCTTTGGCACCCGAAGATTCTTGGGGGAATAAAGGCTATTGGGCTCCTGAAGTTTATTATGTAGAGTCGTTGAAGAAGTTTTATATGTTCTATACTGTAAACGAGCAAGTTTGTGTTGCTACTTCCGATTCGCCTGAAGGACCGTTTGTGCAGGATGTGAAGCAGCCTCTCTTTGGTAGTGAAAAGAATATTGACCCTTCTCTTTTTATAGATTCCGATGGTAAAGCATATCTCTATTTTGTCCGTTTCACGGGTGGAAACGTCATTTGGTGTGCGGAAATGAATCCTGATCTGAAAAGCTTGAAAGAGGAAACATTGACGAAGTGTATTGAAGCACAGGATGAGTGGGAGCGTAAACAGGCTACTGTAGCTGAGGGACCTTCCATATTGAAGCAGAATGGAGTCTATTATTTGCTTTACTCAGCCAATCATTTTGAAAGTAAGGATTATGCTGTAGGCTATGCCACCTCGGATTCTCCTTTCGGACCTTGGGAGAAATATAGTGGAAATCCCATTCTCAGGAGAGATATGGATCAGACTGCGAGGTTGTCGGGTACTGGCCATGGTGCTCCTTTTATCTGCGAAGACGGAAGCTATAAATACATATTTCATGCTCATGCCAGTGAAGAGAAGGTACAACCTCGTTCTTCCTATATCAAGGATCTTACTCTCTCAGATAAGGGGATAGCATCAATTCATGGAACAGTTATCCGACCTGTAGTTGTGAAATAACTAATGAATAATTAAGATAAACTTTTGGATTTTATGAAACGATTGATGACGCTATTGCTGGGATTTGCTACCTTGGCGGGATGTACCTCACCCCAATCTGAGCAGCATGTGAAGAATGAATTGCGTGCGCCTGCCTATCCGTTGGTTACTATTGACCCTTATACGAGTGCATGGGCTTTTCAAGATAACTTGTATGATGGTGCAGTGAAACATTGGACCGGCAAGAGCTTTCCTCTGATTGGCGTAGCTAAAGTAGACGGACAAACTTACCGTTTCATGGGAGCGGAAGAACTCGAATTGAATTCTGTGGTTCCCAATTCGGAGCAGGAAGACTGGGTAGCGAAATATACAGTGGTACAACCGGCTGAAGGGTGGCAGAATATGGACTTTAATGATAGTCGATGGAAAGAAGGCAAAGCTGCTTTTGGAACCATGGAAAATGAGCATACTGCCAAGACGCAATGGAGTGAAAAGTATATTTGGGTACGCAGAACTATAGATCTTCAGGAAGATTTGGCTGGTAGGAGTGTATACCTTGATTATTCACACGATGATGACGTAATTATTTATATCAATGGTGTCAAAGTGGTGGATACAGGTAATGCTTGTAAGAAGCATGCCCAGGTGAAACTTTCGGATGAAGTGGCCGCTTCTTTGAAAAAGGGAAAGAATCTGATAGCTGCGTATTGCTACAATCGTGTGGGAAATGCCTTGCTGGACTTTGGACTATTGGTTGAACAGGAAAACTATCATTGTTTTGAACAGACTGCAGAACAAACTTCGGTAGATGTACAAGCTATGCAAACCTATTATACATTTATTTGTGGGCCAGTTGATCTGAAACTGACTTTTACAGCTCCTTTGTTTATGGATAATCTGGATTTAATGACTCGTCCGGTTAATTATCTCTCGTATGAAGTTGTTTCCAGAGATGGTAAAAAGCATCAGGTGGATTTGTATTTCGAGGCCTCTCCGCAATGGGCGGTTGATGTACCTCATCAGAAATCTATAGCTGGTAGTTTTGAAGAAGGCGATTTGCTGCTTTTACGTACCGGAAGCCAGAGTCAGGAAATTCTGAAAAAGAGAGGGGATGATGTCCGGATTGACTGGGGCTATTTTTATTTAGCTGGTAAAAAGGATAATGCGACTTATGGTATCGGCGATGGCAAGACTCTACGTAAGAGCTTTTTGGAGAATAAATTAGATGCACCGGCTACTGATGGTTATGATAAATTAGCCTTGGTATGTTCGTTAGGTGAAACAAAGAATGCTGATGGTTATCTGATGCTGGGATATGATGATATTTACTCCATCCAATATTTTGGTGACAATTTGCGTCCTTATTGGAATCGCTCAGGGAAAGAAACTATTGTATCTCAGTTCCAGAAAGCTGCGGTTGACTATCAGAAACTGATGAAAGATTGTGCTGCTTTTGATAAGAAATTGATGGAGGAAGCTACTGCAGTGGGCGGTCGTAAGTATGCTGAACTTTGTGTATTAGCTTATCGCCAATCTATAGCTGCCCATAAACTTGTAGAAGCTCCGAACGGTGAATTATTGTTCCTTTCTAAGGAGAACTTCAGTAACGGTTCTATTGGAACTGTTGATATTACATATCCTTCGTCTCCTTTATATTTACTTTATAATCCGGAATTGGCCAAAGGGTTGCTTAATCATATTTTCTACTACAGTGAAAGTGGTAAATGGACAAAACCGTTTGCTGCCCATGACGTAGGTACTTATCCGTTGGCTAACGGACAGACATACGGTGGCGATATGCCTCTGGAAGAGAGTGGTAATATGTTGTTGGTGACTGCTGCCATTGCTGCCATAGAAGGAAATGCAGACTATGCAAACCGTCACTGGGCTACATTGACCACCTGGACTGATTATCTGGTAGAATATGGTCAAGATCCGGGAAACCAACTCTGTACAGATGATTTTGCAGGACACTTTGCTCACAATGCGAATCTTTCTATAAAAGCTATATTGGGTATTGCTGCTTATGGTTATTTGGCCAATATGCTGGGAAAGACTGAAGTCGCTGAGAAATATACAAATAAAGCAAAAGAAATGGCTGCCCAATGGGTAGAGATGGCCGATGATGGCGACCACTACCGTTTGACATTTGATAAGGCAGGCACTTGGAGTCAGAAGTATAATTTGGTATGGGATAAATTGATGAATTGGCAGATATTCCCGGAAAAAGTAGCTGAAACGGAAATTGCATACTATCTGACCAAGCAAAATCGCTATGGTTTGCCACTTGACAGTCGTGAAACATATACCAAGACTGACTGGATTATCTGGACAGCCACTATGGCTAAGGATAAGACTACTTTTGAAAGTTTTGTTGATCCGGTTTATAGCTTTATGAATGAGACTGTTGACCGCATTCCAATGTCTGATTGGGTCTTTACAGACAGTCCGAAACAACGAGGCTTCCAAGCCCGTTCGGTGGTAGGCGGATATTTCATTAAGATGCTTGAAGAGAAACTGCATACTAAATAGTATGCAGTTTTATCAAAAGTTTCGCTATTTAGAAAATAGATATTATAGTCTTGTCGAGAAATGTCTGTATGGGCATATTTTGGTTTTATAATTGCATTTCTTGAAAAGATCGTTCTATTGTTTTTTCTTATAAAGAGATAATTTTGCTTCGTGAAAAACAAAAATTTCGTTTAATGTAAATCTAATAATAAGCCTATGGTATAAAGAGAAACAATTTTTGATTGATTTGATTTGCTAGCTAAAATATGCTTGCAAGACACTGTATTAATAAAAAATACGGAATATTCATCTTCCGTAGTATTTCTAATCTAATATCTATAAAACATGTCTAAGAAAATCTTATTTTTATTTTTTTGCGTGTTTGCACTTGCAGCACATTCTCAGAATGTTGTAATAAAAGGTTCTGTAACGGATGTTAATAAGGAACCTTTGTTGGGTGTGAATATTAAGGTAAAGGGAACTTCTACAGGTACCATTACCGGTATCGATGGTAACTTTTCAATAAATGGACCAAAGGGTGCTACACTTGTAATTTCTTATATTGGTATGGTGACCCAAGAAGTGGAGTATAAAGGACAACCTCTGAATGTTGTATTGAAAGACGATTCTCAGGCTCTGGAGGAAGTGGTAGTTGTAGGTTATGGTTCGATGCGTAAGAAAGACCTTACGGGTTCTGTAGTACAAGTACGTCCGGACAAGATAGCTAATGATAATCCCAAGACAGTACAAGATGTCTTACGTGGTACACCAGGTTTGACGGTAGGATATGGTGAAAGTGATGCCGGTGCTAAAGGTGGTGGCTCAATGAAGATCCGTGGTCAGCGTTCAGTTTATACCGATGGTGGGCACAATGACCCGTTGCTTATTCTTGATGGAATGTTCTTTTATGGTGAGCTTTCTGAAATTAATCCGGATGACATAGCACAGATTGACGTGTTGAAGGATGCTTCTGCTGCTGCTGTTTATGGTGCACGCGCTGCGAATGGTGTTATCATTATTTCTACCAAAAAGGGTAAGCAGGGTAAACCGACAATCAATTTTACAGCTAGCATCGGATTGACTCAAAAAGCTGCTTATCGCGACAGGTGGCAGAGTCCGGAAGCATATCTGCAACATTATGTAGACTGGAAAGAAAAAAATACGTATGGTGTAAATGCTGAAACCGGTGAATATGCCGCTTACTCAAGACCGGGTAATGAATATACTTCAAAACCGGGTTACTTCCGCAATCCTAATAACCTTGACGATGTGTCTTTGGAAGCATGGAGAGGTTATACTACCAATGATGAAGGGGAATCAGACCTGAGTATTTGGGCAAGACGTTTGGGATTTAGACCTAATACAGCTTTGATGGATAATCTTTTGTCCGGTAAGGTAATGGACTGGCAGGATAAAGCATTCCGTCTGGGATTCAACCAAGATTATAATGCTAGTATCAGTGGTGCAGGTGAGAAGATTGACTATTATATGTCATTAGGTTACTTGCGTAATGAAGGTGCTTTTGTAGATGATACTTATCGTGCTATTCGTGGTAATTTCAAATTGAATGCAAAAGTGACTGATTGGTTTGAAATAGGTGCTAACATCAATTTCCAGGATCGTTCAGATGGTGAAATTGGTATGAATAAAGGTGGTTTCATGGAAAATAGTCCATACGCAGTATTTAAGGATGATGAGGGTAATTATGTACAAGACCCTTTGATGTTCCAGTATGACCGTAACAATCTGACAAACTGGTATTACGAAAAACAGTTTTTGGAATTGCAAAAAGGATATACTACATTCAATACGATTTTTAATGCGAAATTGAAATTACCGTTTGGTATTACTTATACATTCAATGCTGCTCCGCGTCTTCAGTATTTCCATGACCGTTACTTCATGTCTGCTGAACGGCCGAATTCTAAACCAACTGACCGTGGAGTGAATCGTGAACAAGCTAAACGTTTCGACTGGTCTTTGAATAATACCATTACTTGGGATCATACTTTTGCCGATAAACATCATGTTATTTTGACACTGGCACAAGAAGCTGAAGAACGTCAGTATTGGTCAGACCGTATTGAAGCCCGTAACATTTTGCCATCTGATGTACTTGGATTCCACAATACACAAAATGGTGATAAGTCAGCAAGTTCGTTTAGAAGTGATGACTCACATCAGACTGCTGATGGTTTAATGGGGCGTGTGTTCTATTCTTATGATGATCGTTATATGGCTACTTTCACTATGCGTCGCGATGGTTATTCGGCTTTCGGTTCTTCTAATCCTTACGCTTACTTCCCCTCCGGTGGTTTGGCATGGACTTTCTCTAATGAAAAGTTTTTCCAGCCGTACACTCACATCATGAGTACTGGTAAATTGCGTGTATCTTTCGGTAAGAATGGTAACCGTTCGCTTGCTAATCCTTATGAAGCTCTTGCTAACCTCTATCCGGGTGGTGGAAAGATGCAGGGCTATATTACATCTTCTGGCGATTTATACTTGATGCGTTACTTAATGGCTCAACGCATGGAGAATCCGGGGCTACAGTGGGAGAAGACACAGTCTTGGAATTTTGCCTTAGACTTTGGTTTCTTGAATGATCGTATAACCGGTACATTGGAATATTACCGTATGAGTACCAAAGATATGATTATGGGACAGCGCTTGCCTAACTTTACAGGTTTTGAAAGTATCACGACCAATTTGGGACAAGTTGATAACAATGGTTTGGAAATTGCTTTGAACACGTTGAATATTGATAATAAGAATTTCCAATGGAGCACAACATTTAGCCTCTCATACAATAAGAACCGTATTAAACATCTATATGGTGATTATGAAGATATATTGGACGCTTCAGGCAATGTGATTGGTAAAAAAGAAGCTGATTACGTGGGTAATGGCTGGTTTATTGACAGACCTATCAGTGCCATTTGGGACTATAAAGTGACCGGTATTTGGCAGAAAGATGAAGTAGAGGAAGCAAAAATATATGGTCAGGTTCCGGGTGATCCAAAGGTATGGAACAATCCGGCTAACGATGAATATGATGCTGATGGAAATCTGAAGAAGGTTATTTATAACAATGATGATAAAGTATTCCAAGGACAAACGGCGGCTCCCGTAACTTGGGCATTACGTAATGACTTTACTTTGTGGAAAGATTTGACATTATCTATCAATATTTACTCTCGTATGGGTCATAAGAGTTTGGAAAGTATGTATCTGAACAATGACGACGATGGTGGTGGTATGACTTACCGTTTAGTGAATAAAGAAGCTAAAGAGTATTGGACAGTAGATAATCCAAGCAATAAATATGCGCGTATTGAAGCACAAGGTCCTGAAGGCGCCAGAGGAGCCCGCAGACTTTATAACCGTTCTTTTGTCCGTTTAGAAAATATTTCAATAGGCTATACATTGCCCAGACAATGGACAAAAAGAGTAGATATTGAACGTGCTAAGGTATATGCTACAGTTCGGAATGCTGCTGTATGGGGCTCTAAGGACTGGGAATATTATGGTGACCCGGAAACAGGCAATTATGCTTCTCGTATTTGGACACTGGGACTTAACTTAACATTCTAAATCTTTTAACTCAAGAATAAATATGAAAAACTATATTCAAAAATTTATGTGCAAGGGATTTATCCTGATGGCCGGAGCTTCAATGGTACTAACCGGTTGTAAAGAAAGCTTTTTGGAACCTGATCCGCAAACCATGTTCAAACCTAGTGAAGTGTTTACTACAGAAGATGGTATTAGGTCTGTGTTGGCTATCTGCGATCGTCAGTTGAAGAGAAACTATGTGAGTGAAGATTCTCGTGAAATGATGGCGTTGGCTACAGAATACACTTTCTCTGATTTGATGGTACCTGCTGCGACTGATAAATCAGGATTCCTTGATAATGTAGATAATATGTTGCGTTCGAATAGCGATCAAAGTACAGAAAAAAACTTAGGTCGTACAAACAGCATCTATTTCTTTTGGCGACAAGGGTATGAAGGTGTTCGAAATGCCAATACAATACTTTCATTTATAGATGGTGTCCCTATGGATGAGACGTTAAAGAAAGAATATATTGGTCGTGCCTATTTCCATCGTGCTTATCGATATTATGCATTGGTATTTCAGTATGGGCATGTGCCTTTACTTACTAAATTGACATCATCTCCTAAATTGAGTTACCATTCTACTCACAGGGATGCAATTCTGGAGAAGATGGCGCTTGATATGGAATTTGCAGTTCAGTGGGTGCCCGACCAGAAGGATATGCAATACATCGGTATGGTGAATAAGGGAGCTTGTCGTATGTTGCTTTCCAAGTTATATCTGGCTCTGGGTAGATATGAGGATGCAAAGAAACAGCTGGATATTTTGATTGACCAGTCCGGTTATTCATTAATGACTAATAACTTCGGTACCTTCTTTGAAGGTGGTGAACCTACCTCTTGGCCCATTACGCGCAACGTGATTTGGGATTTACATCGTCCTGAGAACAAGTTGATTACAGCTAACAAGGAAGTTATTATGGGTATGCCCAACCGTGGTGCAGCTGCCGAATCGTTTATCCCGATGCTGAGTATGCGTATCATGTATCCTTTCTTCTTTGATGGTAGAATCAAGATGCCTGACGGTAAACAGGCGTTGTATAACCTTGACCGTACTAATAGCAAATACCGTGTGGAATATGATTATATGCGTGGCTTGGGTCGTGGTATTGCAACTTTCCGTACCAGTACTTTCTATCAGGATGGATTGTGGGCTGTAAATGGCAAGATGGATGAAACGGATTTGCGCCATAGTTCAGAAACTGGAAACTGGATGCACATGGAAAATTTGCGTTGTAACAATGTAGACTCCGAATTCTATGGACAGAACATTATGCTTCATTCCGACAGAGATTTTTGGGGTAAAGATAAAGATGGAAATCCCGTGTTGGTTACCGCAAAGGGACAATTATTATGTTCCGATACAATTCGACGCTGGTATGATGTGCCTCATTATATTTTCTGTCTGGATGATGTTGTCAACCAAGCTTTGATTAAAAATAATGGTCTTGAAGGAGCTACTGAGGGTAGTGTTGCCGATTGGTATCTCTATCGTTTGGCAGAAGCATACTTACTTCGTGCTGAAGCTAAATTCTACATTAATCCGAGTGATCCGACTATCAAAGATGACCTGAATATCATCAGAAAACGTGCACAATGTTCTGAACTCTATACTGGCAATGTGACTATCGGTGATATCATGGACGAACGTGCACGTGAACTTTTCTATGAAGAGTGGCGTAATGTAGAGTTGACTCGTGTATCTCTCTGTCTGGCTCGCAGTGGAAGACCTGATGAATGGGGCAATACCTATAATGTGGAAACTTTTGACAAACAAACCGGTACAGATCTGGAAGGTGGTAGCTATTGGTATCAACGTTGTGTACGCAAAGGTATGTACAACAAGGGCGTAACGATTCGTGTTGATGCCACTAAAACAGACATTAACTTCATTATGGGTAAACATAATATTTATTGGCCGATTCCTTATAATGCTATCGAGGCTAATAAAAATGCCAAGCTGTGGCAGAATGTAGGTTATACAGAATACGACCCTGCTACTCCTATATGGAATACTTGGGAAGAAGCCGTAGCTGATGAAGATAAAATTTAATCAATCACTTTCGCTATAGTGCGGAAAGAATATTGGAGGTATATAGATCGGCAAAGTCAGAATGGTGAATCGCTGTGAGAAATATACCTCCATTTTCTTTTTATCATAAATATTTGTTCTGATGAAAAAGTTCTTTATAATATCGGCATTATGTTGCCTGACGGCATGTTCTTCATCATCGTCAAAAGCGGAAGATGATCCGGTAGATCAACCGAAGAATGTATATTATAATCCGGTTATAAACTATAGTTTGCCTGATCCTTCTGTTATCAAAGGAGAGGATGGCTATTTTTACTTATATGCTACCGAAAATATTCGTAATCTGCCTATTCATCGTTCCAAAAATTTAGTAGATTGGGAATATGTAGGTACGGCTTTTACAAATGATACTCGCCCGGACTTTGAACCAAAAGGAGGATTATGGGCGCCTGATATTAATAAAATAGGCGATAAATACGTGCTTTATTACTCCATGTCCGTTTGGGGAGGCGAGTGGACTTGTGGCATCGGATGTGCTACTGCCG
>OGDY01004055.1_pt1 | contig 10564 bp, 9 predicted proteins | sample 1570341 | NCBI WGS metagenome assembly OGDY01 (sample SAMEA2581972, study PRJEB24529) | metagenome | biome: Human gut stool | place: China | collected 2011 | reverse complement strand
CCGGGAGCAGCCGCTCGATGTATTTGCAGAGGAGTTCGTGGTAGAATGCGGGCTGAGCATCGCTCCAGCCGAATTCGCTGTAGTCTGTTGTCATGGGGATCGGGGGATTGTGCGGACGCAGTTTCCACAAAGATAAACAATTTTTCCTTGCGGACAAGCGAACCGGCCGCCGCGTACGGGGCGGCGGCTTTGCGACTTTCCCGCCTGTTTCATTCCATTTTCGTTTTTTATTTCTATCTTTGTTCTGGTCTATAAAAAACATCCATGAATGAACAGTGACAAATACGTGCTTCAGGAGGTCGTCACGCCCGCGCTCGAACGCGAGTGGCTCGACCTCCCCAAGAAGATTTACAAGGGCAACCGCAACTGGGTCTGCCCGCTCGATACCGATATCCGCAAGGTTTTCGATCCGGCCCGCAACGAGCAGTTCGCCGAAGGCGAAGCCGTCCGCTGGGTGGTGCGCAACCGTGCCGGCGAGGTCGTGGGGCGCATCGCGGCGTTCTACAACCGCGAGAAGGCCGCACTCGAAGAGCAGCCCACGGGCGGCTGCGGATTCTTCGAGTCGATCGACGACCAGCAGGTCGCCGACCTGATGTTCGACGCTTCGCGCATGTGGCTGGCCAGCCGCGGCATGGAGGCGATGGACGGCCCGGTCAATTTCGGACAGCGCGACGCGTGGTGGGGCCTGCTGGTCGAGGGCTACGAGTTCCAGCCGCTGTACGAGAATCCCTACAACCCGCCTTATTACAAGGAGCTGTTCGAGAACTACGGATTCCGGAACTACTTCAACCAGAACACCTACATCTGGAAAATCTACGACGACGACGTGAACGCCATGGTCCACGACCGGGCCAAGCGTCTCTTCTCGACGCCGGGCTACGGTTTCCGCCAGATCGACATGTCGCGCATCGAGGAGGAGGCCGAGAACTTCCGCATCATATATAATAAGGCGTGGTCGCTCTTTTCGGGCGTGAAGCCCATGACGCAGGAGGAGGCGATGAAGATCATGGAGACGATGATGGCGAAGAAGAAGACCCTGAGCCAGCTCTGCGAGGGCTTCACCTTCTATCCTCAGGTGCTGAAAAACGTCCGGGTGGCCGACAAGGCCGCGGCGCAAGCTGACCCCGACGTGCAGAAGGCCGTCGCGGAGGTCACCGCCAAGCTGGGCGACACCGGGCGCATTCTGGTGCGGGAATCCGGCACCGAGCCGGTCGTCCGGGTCATGGTGGAAGCCGAGAGCAAGGACGTCTGCGAGCAGTACGTGGATTCCGTGATCGAGGTCATCCGCGCCAAGGGTCACTGCGTGTAACCAAAAGTTCAGCCCCCAAACCATCGGTTTGGGGGCATTTTCTGTCTTTATGGAATTGTCGAATAGGTGCCGCCCGTTATGGCGTACCCCTCTCCCGGCTTTGGCTGCCACTGGTAGCGGTTCTTCCCTTCCTCCGGGAAGAGACTGGCCATGATCGCGGCAATGACGCCGCCGTGGGTCACGATCACCGTGTTTTCTTTCCGGCTTTCCAGTGCCTTGTACGCTGCCAGAACGCGCCTCGTCATCTGTTCGCCGCTTTCGCCGCCGGGGGGCGGGTTGATCTCCGGGTCGCGGGACAGCCAAGTCTGATAGGCCGGTTCGTCTTTCAGCATCTCATAGCTTTTCATCTCAAACGCGCCGAAGTCGATTTCCCGGAAGTCGCGCACGACCTCATAGGGGACATCGCCGAACAGAATCGCCAGCGTTTCATTGCACCGCCGCATTCCGCTGGTGATAAAGCGTGCCGTTCCCACGTCAATAGGAGGGCGATTCGTCAGCGCTTCCCTTCCCGCTCTGGATAATGGCAGGTCGGTGCTGCCGCAGTAGAGGTGCTGCTCATTGGCAAGGGTGCGGCCATGGCGAATGAGAAAAATGGTCATTTCAGCCGTTCCTCCAATCCGCAGAACAAGCGGCTGACCCGGGCTGCTTCTCCGGACAGATACCGGCAAAGCAGCCCATTCATCTGCCGCCACGCCCGCATTTCCGCCCCCATGGGTACCACGCCCGCGGAGATATCCTCACAAATAAGAATGCTGTCTTGCCACTGCTCCCGGTGGGACTGGAAAAACGCCACGGCGTCCACCCCCGACTGCACGCACCAAAGGGTAAATTCCTCGATATGGTCAATGCACCGCTTGGAAAAATCGATTTCTCCGCCGGTGCAGGTGAAAATGTCGCTTTCGCTCAAATCAAAGGTGGATTTCGCAAAATCCAGCTTTCCCTGATAAGCGCCGCCGATGATCAAAACCATAATACCCTCCTACAAAAGCGCGTAGACCGCCACGGCGCACAGTTCGCCGATGGTCAGCGCGTACCCTGCAATGTCGCCGTTCATGCCGTCCAGAGACTTGTACCCCCGGCGCAGCGCCAGCGTATACCCGGCGACGCACCCCACCGGCGCAAAGCCGTACTTCCCGCAAAGCAAAAATCCCCCCGCCAAAAATACGGCCAGCATTCCGGACAGAATCCACAGCTGCGCCTTGGGCTTTTCCTGCCCGGCGTACTGGCTGGAGGACATGGGGCGAAGCCCCGTCACCGCCAGCGCCGAGCAGCATCGGCTGACCGCCGGGACAAACAGCAAAATCCGGAAATTCGCCCTTTCGGGGGCAGCGGAAAAGAGGGCAAACTGGCTGAGCATCAGCAGGCACAGGCCGATCACGGCGAAGGAGCCGACGTGGGAGTCCTTCAGGATCGCCCGGCGCTTTTCCAGATCCCGCCATGATTTCACCGCGTCGGTGACGTCCATGAATCCGTCCAGATGGATGAACCCCGTCAAAAGGAAGGGGCACGCGCACAGCGCCAGTCCCCCGACCAGTGCCGGGAGCTTCAAAAATCGTACAGCCCATGCAAGCGCCGCCCAGACAAGCCCGATTTCCAGCCCCACAACGGGCAGAAACAGGAGCATTTTTCCCCTTGCCTTCTCGTCCCAGAGCCGTCCGGGAAAGGGAATCGCGCAGAACATGGACTGGCACATGGCAAAGGCGCAAAGATAGGTTTTCACAGCGGCAATGCCCCCTTGTAAAGCTTCGGATTCCCCGCCGCCACCTCGGCGACAACGTCGCAGGCCGCCGCCAGACGGCGGTCAATGGCGGCCAAACACTTACGGTAAAGCTCCGTGGTCTCGTCGTACCGCTGGGCGTCGGAGTAAATAAAATCGCTGACGACCACCGCGTTTTTCACGGTTTTCACAAAGGCGATCAACTCGTCGGCGCACCGGTTCGCCCCGTCCAAATCCAGCTGCCAGTTCTTTTCCGCGGGAAACATGGCGTTTTGCAGCAGCGCCGTGGCACTGTCCACCAGGAACGTGCCGTCCCTGCCCGCAGTATCCAGACAGGACAGCATATTTTTGCTGCACTCAATGGTCTCGAAGCCCAGCCCGTCCCGGTCGGCAACGTGCCGCCGGATGCGCGCCAGATCTTCCTCGTCCGTGGGGATCATCGTCGCCACGTAGTAGCGCTTTCCCGCCCCGGACAGCTTCACCGCAAGTTCCTGCGCCAGCGTGGATTTTCCGTTTTTCGCGCCGCCGGAAAGGAAAATCGTCATGCTTTCCCCTCCACGGTAAACTGGTCGCCCTGACGTATCTCGTCCAGATACCCGTCGTCTATCCCCGCCTGATCGAAGGTCGCCATGTCGTTCATAACGGCGCAGGCGGCGGAAAGCACCTGAAAGGCCAGCGGACACCCGCTGCCCTCCCCCAGACGCATTCCCAGCAGGAACAGAGGCTCTAAGTTCATAGACTCCATGGCAAGGCGGTAGCCGATCTCAAAGGACGCATGGCTGGGGACGAGATAATCCCGCACCCGGGGACACAGCCGCACCGCGCACAGCGCCGCCACGGCGGAAATAAACCCGTCAATGACCACCGGACGGCGGGTCGCCGCCGCCCCCAGAAACGCGCCGCACATGGCGGCAAGGTCAAAGCCGCCCACCTTGCTTAGCACGTCCACCGGGTCGTCCCGGTCGGGACGATTCACTTCGATTGCCCGACGGATGACCGCTTTTTTTCTCATAAAGCTTTCGTCGGTCACGCCGCCGCCCCTGCCGGTGACGGTCTCCACCTCCGCCGAAAGCAGCACCGCCAGAACGGCGGAGGACGTAGTGGTGTTGCCGATGCCCATTTCCCCCACGCCGAGGGCATCGGCGTCGGTCTCGGCGGCGAGCTTGGCACCGGTGAGGATGGCCGTGACCGCCTGTTCCCGGGTCATGGCGGGGCCGCTCGCAATATTCTGCGTGCCGTAGGCAATTTTCCGGTTCAGCACCGCTTTTTCTTTGATATCGGCATTGACGCCCACATCGCAGACGGTGATGCCGCTGCCGAAATGTTTCGCAAGAACGCTTGCGCCGGTTTTTCCACGGGTCAGATTCACCGTCTGCATCAGCGTCACGGACTGGGGTGCGCTGGACACGCCCTCCGCCACCACGCCGTTGTCGGCGGCAAATACCAGAAGGTGGGTCTTCTCCATCTTATTATGCACCTGCCCGGTGATGCCCGCCAGCTGGACGGACAGGTCTTCCAGCCGCCCCAGACTTCCGGGGGGCTTTGCAAGCTGCGCCTGACGCTCCCGCGCCTTTTCCATGGCGGATTCGTCCAAAGGAGAAACTGCGGAAAGCAGTTTGTTCAGTTTTTCTTCCATGTTCACCCCTCCAAAATCTGTTCTGCCAGCATCCAGTTGACCGCCGGCGCCGTCTGAAGCACTTCCAGTGTAAAAGTCGCCTCCGGGCAGAGCGTCTGCGCCTGTCGGAGCAGCGCGGCCATGGAGATCGTTCCCTCTCCCGGTGCGCAATGGGTATCCTGAGAGCCGTCATTGTTGTGGATATGGAAATGGGAGAGAAATTCCGCGCAGGCGCTCACCCATTCCTCCACGGGAACCGGGGAGTAAGCGTTCACATGCCCCACGTCCAGACACATCCGCAGCCGGGGGTTGTCCACCTCCCGGAAAATCTCGGTCATCATCTCCGGCTGCTCCTCCAGCACGTTTTCCAGCACGATGTCCACGCCGGGGTCTTCCTTCAAAAAATCCTTCCAGAAAACAATGGACTGCTCCGTATACCAGCAAGGGTAGTACAATCTTTCGTTGAAGCCCCCGTGAATGATGATCTTCCGGGCATCATACCGCCGCGCCAGCGCGATCGCCTGCCGGTAGCGGAGCGCCGCCAGCTCCCGGGCTTTCGGGTCAACGGCACAGGGGAAAAGCTCGCTGAAGGGCGCGTGAAGCAGCCTTCTGCCCACGCCTGTTAGTTCCTCGGTCACAGCAGCGTGGGTCGTCTCGAACTGCTCATCCATGTTCCACGCGGTGCAGTATTCCGCGATTTCCAGCCCCAGGCCGTACCGCCGGGCTTCCTCCGCGGCGTCCGGGGCAATGGTGGAAAGAAACAGCTGGTTTTTTTTCATGCTTCCTTCCTCCCCTCATCATCCAGAATTCCGTATTTTGTCTTGATCCGGTCAAGCTTTTCCAGAAGGGGGTTTCCCAGTACCAGCAGCACGATCGCCGTGGTGCCGGCCTGCCTCAGATTCACCGGGAACCCGGAAATATAGAACGCCATCGCCCCCTTGAGGGAGATTCTGGACATCACCAGAAACACCGAACAGGTATCCAGCAGCGGCCCGACAAAAAACGTCACCGCCAGAAATCCGAAAATCCCCATCACCACCGGCTTGCGGGGAAGTCTGCCCTCAGCGAACACAAAGCCCGCCAGCATCCCGCCCGCGCCGTAGGCCATCATCTGCCAGGGGGTGTAGGGACCCTGGCTGTAGAAAAAGTTGCTTGCCAGTGCGCTGATTGCCCCCACCAGAAAGCCCGATTCCGGGCCAAAGGCAATCCCCGCGATCATGATAATGCCGAAAATTGCCTTGAAGCTGGGGATGGGAATGGCGACCCGCCCGGCTACCGCCAGCGCGCACATCACTGCCAGCACCACCAGCTCCCGCGCCTGAGGTCTGCGCCCCTCAAAGGCCAGAAAGAAGGGGATCAGCAGCTCCACGATCACCAGCGTGCTGGTGACATAAAACGCCCGTCCGGAAAGTCTGCTGCCCACGATCAGCGTCAGGGGAATCAGCACGAAAAAAACGATCAAAGTGGCAATATGGGACTTTTTCATGCCTTTGTCTCCCGGTTTTGTTTGTAAAGATCCACTACATCCTCCGCCGTGACCGCGTTCCGGAACACATGGCGGCTCATACGGTTTGCAGCAGTGGTGTAGAAGCTGTTCGCGCCGAAGAACCGGCGGGGCGTGTCCGTGGTCAGGACCTGCCCGTCAAAGAACATGCTCACCTGATCGGCATACTTTGCGCAGAACTCCACGTCGTGGGACACCATGACGATGGTGATGCCCTTCTTTTTCAGCTCCGTCAGGATGGACGCAAAGGTCTCCTTGAAGAAGCTGTCGATGCCCTTGGTCGGCTCGTCCAGCAGGAGCAGCTGCGGCCGGGTCAGCAGCACCTTCGCCAGCGCCGCCCGCTGCTGCTCACCGCCGGACAGATCGTAGGGATGGCTTTTCAGCAGGGACGTGATCTGACAGATTTCCGCCGTTTCCCGGATATCCTGCTCGTTTTGCGTCATTTCCTGCAAATCTTCCAGCACCGTTTTCTTGACGAACAGGCTCTTGGGGTCCTGAGGAAGCATGGCGAGGCAGCCCCGGAACAGCTCCTGCGATTTGTATTTTTCCACCGGCTTTCCCAGCACCTTCACCTTGCCCCGGTAGGGTCTGCAAATGCCGCAAACAGCTTTCAGCGTCGTGGATTTTCCCGCGCCGTTGCCGCCCACGATGGCGTGAAGGCTTCCCTTCGCCACCTCGACGCTGGCCCCCCGGAGAACGTCCGGGCTGTTCTTTTCATAGCGGAACCACAGTTCCTTCAGGGAAAGGGCGATTTCGCCGTCTTCTTCGGTCTGGGGCTGTGCCGGAAGCTCGGTGATCTCCGGCTGCGTTGGGAAAGCGTCGCTGAGCCAGTTTCTGCCCTCCCGCACGGTCAGGGGACACGCCCCCACCCCGCCGCTGCCGTAAAACACCCGCACCGGCGTGGGCATGGCGGTAAACATATCGTTCTTTTCCTCCCAGAGCCGCTTACCGATGTTCCGGGGGGTGTCGTTGGCGATCACTTTTCCGCCGTCCATCACGATGGCGCGGTCAGCGTAAGGGAAAATATCCTCCACCCGATGCTCCGTAATGAGGATGGTCGTTCCCAATTCCGCGTTGATCTTCCGCAGGGTGTTCAGAAAATCGGAAGCCGCAATGGGGTCAAGCTGGCTGGTGGGTTCGTCCAGAATCAGAATTTCCGGCTGCATGGCCATGATGGACGCCAGATTGAGCAGCTGCTTCTGTCCGCCGGACAGATTGGCAACGTCTCTGTGGAACCAGTCCTGAATGCCGAAATAGCAGGCCATTTCCGCCACCCGGGCGCGCATGGTCTTCTGGTCGCAGCCCAGGCTTTCCAGCCCGAAGGCCAGCTCATGCCAGACCTTGTCCGTCACGATCTGATCGTCCGGATTCTGCATGACGAAGCCCACCTTCGCGGCCTGATCCCGCTGACTCATATCTTTCAGCGAAACGCCGTTGATGCGGATGTCCCCGCTTCGCTTTCCGTGGGGCGCAAGCACCGATTTCAGGTGCCGCAGAAGCGTTGTTTTGCCGCTGCCGCTTTTGCCGCAGAGTACCACATACTCCCCCCGCCGGATGGTCAGGCTGACGTCGGACAATGACGGTCTGCTGGCGGAAGGGTAGGAAAAAGTCAGATTCTCGATCTCGATATGTGCCATTGAACGGCCTCCTTCATGTGTAGTGCAGAGGGGATAAAGAGGTAAGCGCAGTAGGCAATAAAGCCCGGCGCGTAAATGCCGGTAACGGGCTGAATGGCAAGCTTCGGCGTAAACTCCGCCGCCGCGCCGCCCATGGCGGCCGCCACTGCGGCCACACCCGCAAGGGTGAGCATCACTGCAAGAAGCGTCCAGTCCAGCGCCTTCATCCGGTAGATCTGAAAGCTTGTGCGTTTGGCTGTGCCGTAGCCCCGGGCGCGCATGGAGTCCCCGGTCACGATGCTGCCCTCCAGCGCCCAGTCCGTCAGGGCGGACAATGTTCGCATTCCGCTGGTGAGTTTTTCTTTCATGGTGCTGTTCTCCCCCGCGCCGAGGCCAACGGACTTTCTCGCACCCATGATCTGCCCCGCCTTGCGGATAAAGCTGGGGATCATCCGCAGCACCATCACCAGCAGCAGGGAGATCGCCGGGATCAGATTTCCGAACAGGCTCGTAAACTTGTCGCTGGTCATGACCGCGTTGTAGCAGCCGAACCAGAGCATCATCACCAGAAACACCCCGGCAATGGCCGCGCCGTAGAGCAGCGCCTCCACCGTGTAGGGTCTTCCGAACACATGAAACAGCACCCGCTCGCCGTAGGTATTGAACAGCGGGTTCACCACCGTCAGCGCGAGAAACATGGGCAGCAGCATGGCAATTCGCTTCCAGCCCGCCCTGCCGCTGAGCAGCAGATAGTAAGCCGCCGCGCCGATCGCCCCCGCGATCAGGTACGCCGGGTGCTGGATCAGCACGCTGAAACCAATGGCTCCCACAAAAAACAGGAAATTCACCGCCGGGTGGCAGTTGGAAAAAGCGTCCGCAGTCATAGCATCCCCCAAAAAGAAAAAGTCCCCAAATGGGGACTTCACAAAAACCTCCGGCAGGCATCCCCAAGAGCCTTCCGGGAAAAACGTCAGGTCACCGTGTTCCGGCTCTGGACGCCATTTGCCGAAGGTCTTCTCAGGATGCCCCAATGACCTTCCGCGGCTCAACTGTCCATCTACGGCGGCTTGGTACCGCTGGGATTGCCCCATTCCAATGTGTTGCCCGACTTTATTAAGGAACCTCTGAATAAATCGTCTTCGGCTGACAGCGGATCTTTCACCCCCAGCCTTCGGTATGAAAAATGGGAAATACATACAGTATTCCCGCATTTTCCATACCTTGTCTGGAGGCAAAATCTCTCGCTGTCAGCTCTCGTCGATTTAATCAGAGCTTCCTTTTCTATTCTATGCAGCATATTCTATCATAATCTCCGAAAAACTGCAATGTCTTTCGGCCGCGCATCGTGATTTTTTCCGATTGAAAAAAATGGGAAGCTGTGCTACAATATCCGCGCTGTTTGTGAATACCAAATAGCGAACCCCTTCACGCAGCCGTTTCAAGGCAGGCGGGAAAGGAATAACATGATAGGAGAATTGTTATGAACAAATTCAGCATGAAAAAGCTGCTGTCCATCCTTCTGTGCATCGCGCTGATCGCGGCATTGGCGCTTTCCACCGTTGGATGCAGCAAGAATGACAACACCGCGCCTGCTACCACTGCCGAGGCTTCCGGCGTCGTTTCCATGGGCGAGGGCGAGACCAGCTTCCTCTTTAACGTGGTGGATCCCGAAGGCAAGGAGAGCCATTTTGAAATCCACACCGATGAGAAGACCGTCGGCGCGGCGCTGCTGTCCCTTGGCCTGATCGCGGGCGAGGACAGCGAGTACGGCCTGTACGTCAAGACCGTCAACGGCGTCACCGTGGACTACGATCAGGACGGCAAGTACTGGGCATTCTATGTGGACGGCGAGTATGCCGCCACCGGCGTAGACTCCACCGACATCACCGCCGGCGCGACCTACACCTTCAAGGCAGAGTAATTTCCGGGCACAAAGCAGCCGGTAAGATGGTTTTAACCGTCTTACCGGCTCTTTTCTGTTGCAATTCGGGAAAATCATCGTATAATGGTAGTGATATTTTACGGAACAGGAGAAAACGCAATGGAAAACGGCGCGGTGTATCTGAAAAAGGGCGAGGGGCGCAGCATGAAGGCGGGCGGCCCATGGGTATATGACAACGAGGTGGAGCGCATCGAGGGCGAGCCGCTGGACGGGGACGTGGTCTCCGTCCACGACTACAACGGCTTTTGCCTGGGCAAGGGCTTCTTAAACCGCCGCTCCAAGCTCCGGGTGCGGATGCTGACCCGGAACCGGAATCAGGAAATCGACGAGGCTTTTCTCAGAACGCGGGTGGAAAATGCCTGGGAATACCGGAAAAAGGTGGTGGACACCGGCAGCTGCCGGGTGATTTTCGGCGAGGCGGATTTCCTGCCCGGTCTGGTGGTGGACAAGTTCTCCGACGTGCTGGTGGTGCAGTCTCTGGCGCTGGGCATGGATCGGTATAAGTCCTTCATTCTGGAAACCCTGAAAGAATTGATGGCGAAGGACGGCATTTCCATTCGGGGAATTTACGAGCGCTCTGACGCAAAAGTGCGGGAGCAGGAGGGAATGCCCCGGGTCAAGGGCTTCCTGTCCGACCCCTTTGACACCAAGGTGGAAATCGTGGAAAACGGCGTTAAATATTTCGTAGACGTGGCAGAAGGGCAGAAAACCGGCTTTTTCCTCGATCAAAAATACAACCGCAAGGCCATCTGGCCGCTGTGTCCCGGCGCGGAGGTGCTGGACTGCTTCACCCACACCGGCTCCTTTGCCCTGAACGCGGGTCTCGCCGGGGCAAGCCATGTATTGGGCGTGGACGCTTCC
>OGDY01004047.1_pt1 | contig 10583 bp, 10 predicted proteins | sample 1570341 | NCBI WGS metagenome assembly OGDY01 (sample SAMEA2581972, study PRJEB24529) | metagenome | biome: Human gut stool | place: China | collected 2011 | reverse complement strand
GGGTCGGTGCCGTTGCCGTTATCGCCGCCGCCGTTATCGCCGCCGCCGTTGTTGCCGCCGCCGTTATCGCCGCCGTTGTTGCCGCCGCCGTTATCGCCGCCGCCGTTGTCGCCGCCGTTATCGCCGCCGTTGTTGCCGCCGCCGTTATTGCCGCCGCCATTGTTGCCGCCGCCGTTATCGCCGCCGCCGTTATCGCCGCCGTTGTTGCCGCCGTTATCGCCGCCGTTGTTGCCGCCGTTGTCGCCGCCGTTGTCGCCGCCGTTATCGCCGCCGTTGTCGCCGCCGTTATCATTGCCCTCGCCGAGGATGACAACGATATTGATGTAGTGCAGACCGAAGTTCGTGGCAAACGCCTTGATGGTATTCGTGCCCTTGACATGGATGCCCGTGCCGCCGGGGTAGGTGATCCCGCCGACGCCGACGATGGTGGCCTCCTGAACATCGGCATCAATGCTCCAGTCGTAGACATGGTGGTTGGTGCAGGTGATGGTCACGGGGGACCACGCCGTCACTTCCATGCCGGCATGATAGGGCTTCGTGTGCGTGCCGAGCGCGTCCGTGTAGGTCACGGAGAAGGCCGCATCGTGGTCATAGTCGCGCAAGACTGTCAAAAACAGGTGCGTGCTCACGCCCGCCACGTCGCCGGCCGCCGCCGGGGTCGTGCCGAACGAAAACAGCGACAGCGTGAATGCCAGCAAGAAGATGGCAATCATGAGTGCCTGCTTGCGATGAGTTGCTTTTTTCATGTTGATTACATCCGCCTTTCGCATTAGCTGGTGATCGATAAAAAGAAATCGCGCGGGGGTGCGGGGGGAACGGTTGCTGTGGGTGACAATTGCATTGTTTACAGTCTATTCATAAAATAACACATTGATAATCGCTCGTCAACAACTATAATGCATGAGACGCGGAAAATGTTGCATTATTTTGCAAATGTGCCGAATTTTTTCCCCGTTTGCGCATTTTTTTCACAGAGCGGCGCCATGTGTCCTGCAGTGGTGCAGCGAGTGAAAAAAAGCATCGGATCAAAAGCGCAGAAATCCCATAAATTAGGTTTGACAATCGCCGGGCGGAGTGTTAACATTACGAAATGCTGATTAACGGGGTTAACAAAAAGGAGGCGGCATCATGGAACTGCAGCAACTGACCGAGCAAATGCTGCTTGCGGTCACTTCTCTGAACCGTTCCTGCATCCCGCAGAGTGTGCAGGAGCCGCTTAAGGGCGAGAATTTTCTGTTGGACTATCTCAGCGCGCAAAACGGCTGCAGCACGCCGGGCACGCTGCGTGAGGTTCTGGGCGTGAGCGCGCCGCGCACGGCGGCGATGCTGCGAGCGCTCGAGGAAAAGGGAATGCTGTGCCGCTGCGCCGACAGTCATGACCGGCGCCGCGTTGTCGTGCAGCTGACAGAGCTCGGCCGCCGGACGGCGGAGCAGATGCATGCGGCGCTGTGTGCGCACGTTCAGCATGTTCTCAAGCAGCTGGGCGAACAGGATTCCCGCGAGTTGATCCGGCTGCTGGGCCGCATCACGGAGATCGAGGCAGACATCTGAGCGAACAGGTAAGCGCTTTTTTGCGCTTTCATATACAAGGAGACAGTTTTATGAAGAAATATATTCAGGAACACAAATATGTGCTGCTGGTGTTGTATTTGCCCATTTATCTGATCTGGTTTGCGCTGGTCGAGCGCATGGTGCCCTCGACGGAGGGGTGCTTCGTTTCGTATCTGCCGCTGGACGACAAAATCCCGTTTTTGCCGGGATTCATTCTGGCGTATGTGCTCTGGTACCCGTTTTTGATCATTCCTGTCGTTGTGACGCTGCTCAAGGACGATCGCCGTGCGTTTATTCGCTATGCGGCGTTCATCATCGCGGGCTTTTCCATCTCGCTGACAATCTGCATGATCTGGCCGAACTGCCAGCTGCTGCGTCCGTCGGATGTGGATACGAGTACGCTGTGCGGTTGGCTGGTCAACGCGATCTATTCGGCTGACACGCCGACGAACGTACTGCCAAGTATGCACGTGGTCGGTTGCATGGCCGTTCTGGCTGTGACGTTTGACAGCAAGTATTTAAAAAAGGTGCGCATCCCGGCAGTCATCATTGCCGTCGCAATCTGCGCGGCTACGGTGTTCGTCAAGCAGCACTCCATTCTGGATGTGTTTGCGGCGCTTGCGCTGTCGCTGGTGCTGTATCTGATCATTTACGTAGCGGCACGCCGGGCTGTGGACCGGCGTCAGCCGTCGGCTGCCGCCTGAGAGAAACCGAACAGAGAAATGGATAAGCGAGGATAAATATGAGCGACCCGAAGATTCTGAAAAAGATTGAGCAGGAAAACCAGAAGTACAAACCGAAGCCGGCGGTCGTAGCCGTCTACTGGATCCTGCGTCTGATCGTGATCGGCGTTATGGTCATGACGATCATCCATAAAAACTATGAGAGCACGTTCGTATGCGTGCTGGTGCTGATTCTGTTCATGCTGCCGCGATTCGTGGAGCGCAACTTCCGCATCGAGCTGCCGAGCACGCTGGAGATCATTATCCTGATCTTCATTTTCGCCGCCGAGATCCTCGGCGAGCTCAAGAGCTATTTTATCACCTACCCGCATTGGGACTCCATGCTGCACACGACAACGGGCTTTATCAGCGCGGCGTTCGGTTTCGCCATGGTGGACCTGCTCAACCGCAACAAACCGCAGCATTTCAAGCTCTCGCCGGTGTTTCTGGCGCTGGTGGCGTTCTGCTTTTCCATGACGGTCGGTGTGTTGTGGGAGTTTTTCGAGTTCTCAATGGACTACCTCTTCCACATGGATATGCAGAAGGACACGATCATCCACTCTTTCGCCTCCGTGACGCTCGACCCGACGAACAACAATATTCCTATTTTGGTGGATAATATCACGGACGTGGCTGTGAACGGCAAGTCGCTCGGTCTCGGCGGTTATCTGGATGTCGGCCTATATGACACGATGCAGGATCTGTTTGTCAACTTTGTCGGTGCGCTCACGTTCAGCGTCATCGGCTACTTCAGCGTCAAGTCCGGCAACAACAAGATCGCCAAGCAGTTCGTGCCGGTGGTCCTGCCGGAGGAGCCGAAGGCGGAAAGCGAACCGGAGCAAAAGTCGGAAGCAATCGAATAAAAAATAAAGAATAAAGAAATCCCCGCCGGACGCAGTCTGCGTCCAGCGGGGATATTTGTTTGGGGCATTGGGTCAGAACCGGAACTCAAAATCGAGATCGTAAATGCTCACCGTGTCGCCTTCCTCGATGCCCATGGCCTCGAGCCGGTCAAACAGGCCGGACTGGCGCAGCACACGGTCAAAGTACATGCGCGACTCGTAGTCACCGAAGTTGATCGTGCCCATGAGCCGCTGCAGCCACGGCCCCTCGACGACCCAGAGATCGTCAAAGTGGCGGATCTGCAGCTCGTCGCTCGTGCCGACTTCCGGTTCGGGCGGAACATAGTCGGCCTCGTACGGCGGCACCGGCGGGATCTCGGCGAGTTTGGCCGCGCACGCCTGGATAAGCTCGCGCGTGCCGGTGTGGGCGGCGGCGCTCATTTCAAAGAATTCGTAGCCCTGTGCCTCGACGTGCGCGCGCAGACGGTCAATATTCGTGCGGTCATCGCCGAGCAGGTCGCACTTGTTGGCGGCGACGATCTGCATACGCGATGCCAGCACGTCGCTGTAGGCGCGCAGCTCGGCATTGATGGCCTCAAAGTCCTCGACCGGGTCGCGCCCTTCGCTGCCAGAGACGTCCACCAGATGCACCAGCAGGCGGCAGCGGTCGATGTGGCGCAGAAAATCGTGGCCGAGGCCGGCGCCGTCGCTCGCGCCTTCGATGATGCCCGGGATGTCCGCCATGACGAACGACGAACCCTCCGACACGTACACGACGCCCAGGTTGGGGAAGAGGGTCGTGAAGTGGTAGTTTGCGATCTTCGGGTGCGCCTTCGACACCACGGACAGCAGTGTGCTCTTGCCCACGTTCGGGAAGCCGACGAGGCCCACGTCCGCCAGCAGTTTCAGCTCGAGCAGGATCGTGTGGCTCTCGCCCGGCAGGCCGGGCTTGGCAAAGCGGGGCACCTGCCGCGTCGGCGTGGCAAAGTGCTGGTTGCCCCAGCCGCCGCGCCCGCCGCGCGCGGCCACAAACGGCTCACCTGAGGACATGTCGTGCATGATCGCGCCGCTGTCCGCGTCGCGCAGCAGGGTGCCGCGCGGCACGCGGATGTGCAGGCTCTGGCCCACGCGGCCGGAGCAGCGCTTGCCCTGACCGTCGGCGCCGTTGGCGGCTACATATTTGCGCTTATAGCGAAAATCCATGAGTGTGGACATGTTGTCGTCTACTTCAAAGATAATGTCACCGCCGCGCCCGCCGTCGCCGCCGTCCGGGCCGCCGGCAGCCACGTATTTCTCACGGTGGAAGGTCACCGCGCCGTTGCCGCCGTCGCCCGCGCGCACGGTGATGGTCACTTTATCAACAAATGGCGAAGCCATGGTCATTCCTCACTTTCGTTGCCGGGCAGCCCGGCGGGGGATAGAAAAACGGGGCGGGCGCGATGCCCACCCCGTTTGCGATTACTGTGCGATCTCTTCGTAAACAGAGACCTGCTTGCGATCCTTGTCCTTGCGCTCGAACTTCACGACGCCGTCCACGAGGGCGAAGAGCGTGTCGTCCTTACCCTTGCCGACGTTGATGCCGGGGTGGATCTTCGTTCCGCGCTGTCTGACGAGGATGTTGCCGGCCAGAACGAACTGACCGTCGGCTCTCTTGGGGCCAAGGCGCTTCGACTCACTGTCGCGGCCGTTCTTGGTGGAACCCATGCCTTTTTTATGTGCCATTTCGAATTACACCTCCATGTGTCAAAATCAGTTGCGGAAATCAGGCCTCGATCTTCGTAATCTCGACCTTGGTGTAGGGCTGTCTGTGGCCCTGTGTTCTGCGATAGCCTTTTTTCGGCTTCATCTTGTAGACGCGGATCTTCTTGCTCTTGCCGTTTTTGACGACATTGCCGGAAACGACGGCGTTTTCCACCACGGGGGTGCCGAAAACAGCCTTGTCCTCGTCGATGACAGCCAGAACGCGGTCAAACTTCACAGCCTCGCCGGCCTCGACATCCAGCTTCTCGACGAAGATGACGTCGCCCTCGGCCACGCGGTACTGCTTACCGCCGGTAACGATGATAGCGTGCTTCAAACTCGTTGCACCTGCCTCTCTGTAGAGTCTCGCTCTTGTGGGCGGGAGGCATGCCTCCGCTTGGTACCCACTCAATGCGGCCTTGACAGTTTATCATTCCGGACAGGTTTTGTCAACGGTTTTTCCCGGGACATGGCGAAGTTTTTCTCGGAAACATACAGGAAGCCACATTATACAATTTCAGTATGACCCGTTTTGGACGAGAAAAACCACGGCGCTGATTTAGCGCCGTGGTTTTGTGCTCCGGGAAACTCAGCCGCAGATGGCCTTCGTGTCGCGGGCGATGACGAGCTCCTCGTTCGTCGGGATGACGAACACCTTGACCTTGGAGTCGGGGGTGGAGATCATGATGTCTTCGCCGCGCTTGCTGTTGGCTTCCGGGTCGATCTTCACGCCCAGATAGCCGAAGTACTCAGCGATGGCAGCGCGGGAGGACTTGCTGTTCTCACCGACACCGGCGGTGAAGATGATAGCATCGACGCCGTTCATGGCCGCGACGTAGGAGCCGGCGACCTTGGCGACCCAGTAGTGGAACATGTCGAGCGCGAGCTGTGCGCGGTCGTTGCCCTCGGCAGCGGCGGCGTCGAGATCGCGGAAGTCAGAGCTGACGCCGGAGACGCCGAGCACGCCGGACTTCTTGTTGAGGATGTTGAGCATCTCGTCGATGCTGATGCCGTACTTGTTCATGATGAACTGGATCACGCCGGCGTCGAGATCGCCGCAGCGGGTGCCCATCGGCAGGCCGACCAGCGGGGTGAAGCCCATGGACGTGTCGACGCACTTGCCGCCGTCGATTGCGCAGATGGAGCTGCCGTTGCCCATGTGGCAGGAGATAAGCTTGAGCTCTTCGATGGGCTTGCCCATGAGCTCGGCGCAGCGGGCGGACACGTAGCGGTGGCTCGTGCCGTGGAAGCCGTAGCGGCGGATGCCGTCGTTCTGGTAGTATTCATAAGGAATGGCGTACATATAGGCCTTGCCGGGCATGGTCTGGTGGAACGCGGTGTCGAACACGGCGACCATCGGCACATCGTCGCCCATGACGGCGCGGCAGGCGTTGATGCCGGTGATGTTGGCGGGGTTGTGCAGCGGAGCAAACGGCGTGCACTCCTCGAGCGCGGCCATGACGGCGTCGTCGATCTTGACGGAGCAGGCGAACTTCTCACCGCCGTGGACGACACGGTGGCCGACGGCGTCGATCTCCTTCATGGAGGTGACCACACCGTACTCGGCGCTGGTCAGCTTGTCAATGACCGCAGCGATGGCTTCGGAGTGGGTGGGCATCGGCAGGTCTTCGTCAAAGACCGGCTTGCCGCCGATGAGCGGGGTGTGCTTGAGGTGGCCGTCGATGCCGATGCGCTCGCACAGACCCTTGGCCAGAACGTGTTCGGTCTCCATGTCGATCAGCTGATACTTCAGGGAAGAGCTGCCGGCATTGATGACAAGAATTTTCATAGTCAGATTCCTTTCTCATATAAAATATTGTAATTTTCGCAAAACCACAGTATTATGATGCCATAACACTCTTATTGTAATCATTTCGTTGGAAAACGCAAGTATTTTTCGAAAGAAGGTGCAAAAATGGGCAATGTCATCGGCATTGTTGCTGAGTATAACCCGTTTCACAACGGTCATGCACGGCTCATCGAGCAAACGCGCGCGCGCCTGGGGGCGGATTGCCCGGTCGTGTGCGTCATGTCGGGCGACTTTGTGCAGCGCGGCAGTCCGGCGGTGTATTCCAAGTTTGCGCGTGCGGAGGCCGCCGCGCGCTGCGGGGCGGATCTGGTGCTGGAGCTGCCGCTGCCATGGGCGCTGTCGTCGGCGGAGGGGTTTGCACGCGGCGCCGTGGGGCTGCTGGGCAGTCTCGGTGTCGTGACGCATTTGAGCTTTGGCAGCGAGTGCGGTGAGCTGGAGCCGCTGCAGCGGGTGGCCGAGGCGCTGCTCGATCCGCTGCTGAGCGAGGACCTGCGCGCCGAGCTGCAGGCCGGCATCCCGTTTGCGGCGGCACGGCAGCGGGCAGCCGCGCGGCGCGTGGGCGCGCTGGCGGAGCTGCTGCGGGCGCCGAACAATATTCTTGCCGTGGAGTATCTCAAGGCGATCTTTGACCAGCGGCTCGATCTGCATCCGCTGACGATCCTGCGCACCGGCGCGCAGCACGACCGTCCGGCGGAGGGAAACGTGCGCTCGGCGAGCGAGCTGCGCACGCGCATCGGCGCAGGGGAGAACGTGTCCGCCTTTCTGCCGAAAGCGGCGGCGGAGATCAGCGCACAGGAAAAAACACTTGGCCGCGGTCCGATACTGCCGGATGCACTGGAGAGCGCGCTGCTCTCGCGCCTGCGCATGCTGCCGCAGGCGGCATACAACACGCTGCCCGGCGCATCCGAGGGGCTGGGCAACAGCCTGTACCGCGCCGCACACGAGGCGCCGACGCTCGACGGTGTGCTGGCGGCGGCGAAATCCAAGCGCTATGCGCTCTCGCGCATCCGGCGCATGACGATGTGCGCGGCCCTCGGCGTTACCGCCGGCATGGACACAGGTACGCCGCCGTATGCACGTGTGCTGGCCATCGGCGCGCAGGGCAGAGAGCTGCTGCGCGCGATCGATGCGCGCACCTCGGTGCCGGTTATCACGAAGCCGGCCGCCGGACGGAGCCTGCCGGGCGAGGCCGGAGAGATCTTTGCCCTGACGGCGGATGCGCATGATCTCTACGTGCTCGGCTGCCCTGCCAGAGAGGAGCGCCGCTGCGGCGGCGACTGGCGCGCGAGCCCGTTTGTGCTGTGACTGTCATTGTGCGCAAGGTATTCGAAATTTTAATATGAATATTTTGTGAAATTGATATTGCATTCTTTGCAAAAAGATAGTATAATGCCGTCATATTCATTTGAAGGACAAATGTCCACGCAATGCGGACACCGTCCGGAGAAGAAATGATTGGAGGAAATACAATGAAAAAAGCGATTGCTCTGCTGCTTGCTCTGGTCATGGTGTTCGCGCTGTGCGCCTGCGGCGGCGACAAGGGCACGGCCGACAACGGCGAGAAGGTCGTTAAGATCGGCGTGTTCGAGCCCGCCAGCGGCGACTCCGGCGCCGGCGGCAAGAAGGAAATGCTCGGCATGCAGTATGCCAACCAGGAGACCCCGACCGTCGAGATCGGCGGCGAGACCTACAAGGTCGAGCTCGTCTACTCCGACAACGGCTCCGACTCCGCGAAGGCTGTCTCGGCGGCTTCCAAGCTCGTCAACGAGAAGGTTTCCATCGTGCTCGGCTCTTATGGCTCCGGCGTGTCCATCGCCGCGTCCGATACGTTCAAGCAGGCCGGCATCCCGGCCGTGGGCGTGACCTGCACAAACCCGAACGTCACGGCGGGCAACAGCCACTACTTCCGCATCTGCTTCCTGGATCCGTTCCAGGGCACCGTCCTTGCCAACTATGCTTCTTCCGAGCTCAAGGCCAAGAAGGCCTACTGCCTCGGCGAGAACGGCAACGAGTATGACCAGGGCCTGGTCACCTTCTTCAAGCAGGCGTTTGAGAAGGCCGGCGGCACGGTCGTCACCGACTCCTTCCCGAAGGACAACTCCGACTTCAGCTCCTACCTGAACAAGGCGAAGGATCAGGGCTGCGACGTTATCTTCGCGCCCGTGTCGATCGCGTACTCCACGCAGCTCGTCTCTCAGGCGGCTTCCCTGAACGTTGGCATCCCGTTCCTTGGCTCCGACACGTGGGATGACAACATGGTCCTGCAGGCTGCCAAGGGCACGAGCGTTCAGGCGTTTGTCTCCACCTTCTACGCAGAAGGCGGCAACAAGACTTTTGATGACGGCATCAAGGCCTATATCAACGGCAATGCCGATGCCAAGACCACCAACGGCGGCGACGACACCATCTCTGCTGTGACGGCCATGGGCTATGACGTTTACTATGTTGCACTTGAGGCGCTGAAGGCTGCCGGCTCCACCGATCCGGCCAAGGTCATGGAAGCGCTGCCCGGCGTGACCTATGACGGCGTGTCCGGCCACATCGCCTTCGACGAGACGGGCGACGCGATCCGCGACACCGCTTATATCAAGACCATCGACTCGGCTGCCAATGCGTGGAAGTTTGTGACACAGCAGAAGGCTTCCTGAGCTTCTGAATCGGTCTGAGATCAAGAATCCGGGGGGAGCTTCGGCTCCCCCTTTGGGATTTTGAGCCGCTGCGAAAGCCGCGGAAGCTCCACGGTTTTCGCGGCGGCTGAATGTCCGCATTTGCAAACGATAGAGAGGGAAACAGATGGAATTTCTAGTCGCACAAATTTTATCCGGCGTTTCGCTGGGCGGCCAGTATGCCCTGATCGCCATCGGTTATACGATGGTCTATGGCATCCTGCGTCTCATTAACTTCGCCCACGGCGACGTGTTCATGTGTGCAGGCCTCATGATGGTCTTCATGTGCGCGTCCCTGCCGGTGTACGTGTCCATTCCGCTCATGCTCGTGCTGACGGTGCTGCTCGGCTTCGTCATCGAGCGCGCGGCCTATAAGCCGCTTCGCAGCGCGCCGCGCATGTCGGTCATGATCTCGGCCATCGGCGTGAGCTACCTGCTGCAGAACGTGGCACTATATGCCACTGGCGGCCAGCCGCAGACGTATCCGTCGCTGCCGTTCGTGTCCGGCACGGTCACGATCCTCGGCGCGTCCACGCACTGGGTCACGGTCATCACGCCTGTGCTCGTGATCGTGCTCGTGCTGCTGCTGCAGTGGCTCATCAACCACACAAAGATCGGCATGGCCATGCGCGCGGTCGCGAAGGACTTCGAGACCAGTCAGCTTATGGGCATCCAGATCAACAAGGTCATCTCCGTAACGTTTATCATCGGCTCGTTTCTGGCGGCTGTCGGCTCGCTGCTGTACTTCACGAACTACCCGACCGTTATCCCCACCTCCGGCGCCATGCCCGGCCTGAAGGCGTTTGTTGCGGCGGTGTTCGGCGGCATCGGTTCGATCCCCGGCGCCGTCATCGGCGCGTTCATCATCGGTATCTGCGAAACGCTCATCAAGGGCACCAGCATGACGGTGTTCTCCGATGCGTTCACGTTCGCACTGCTGATCGTTGTCCTTGTGGTCAAGCCCACCGGCCTGTTCGGTGAAAAGGCCACGGACAAAGTCTGAGAGGGGGGATCACTGTGCTGAAAGCGAAAGACAAAGAAGCGCGCCGCGGCAATCTGATCACCTTTGCTATCGTGCTCGTGCTCACGCTCGTGACGATGGTGCTGGAGAATGTGATGTCTCCCGGCTCCCTGCTTTTTACGGTCATTAAAAAGGGTGCGGTGTACTCGCTCGTCGCCGTGTCCATGAACCTGCTTAACGGCTTTACCGGCCTGTTCTCGCTCGGTCAGGCGGGCTTCATGCTCCTCGGCG
>OGDY01004044.1_pt1 | contig 10592 bp, 10 predicted proteins | sample 1570341 | NCBI WGS metagenome assembly OGDY01 (sample SAMEA2581972, study PRJEB24529) | metagenome | biome: Human gut stool | place: China | collected 2011 | reverse complement strand
CTGGTCAAGATCACCAGCGCCATCAAGGAGACCCTGGAGCGCGCCCCGCCTGAGCTGAGTGCCGATATCATCGACCACGGCATCACCCTGACCGGCGGCGGTGCCCTGCTGCGGGGCCTGGATCAGCTGATCCAGAGCGAGACCGGCATTGATGTCCATGTTGCGGAGGACCCGCTGGATTGCGTGGCCAAGGGTGCCGGTGCGGTGCTGGATCATGTGGATGTTCTGCACGACGTGCTGGACACCGATGGAGCTCATATGTAACGATGTAACAGAGGGTGCGGACGGCTCTGGACTGTCCGCGCCCTTTTGCAATCGGAGGAAAACCCCTTGAAAGACTTTTTCGATACCTGGAAATTCAAGATCCTGGTGGGCATCGCGGTGTTTCTGGTGGGCATCATGGCCTACGCCGGTGCCAACGGCCGCCTGACTGCCGCTCCGCAGGAGCTGCTGAGCGTGGCGGCTGCTCCGTTCCAGAAAGTGGCTGCTGTGGTCAGCGGCGGCGTGGCCTCCCTGTGGGAAAAATACACCAGCATTGACGACGTGATGGCCGAAAACGAGACACTTAAGGCTGAGAACGCCGAACTGCGCCAGCAGATGGTGGATTACGACCGCGTCAAGGCCGAGAACCAGGCCTACAAGGCACTGGAAAGCATTCAGAGCCAGCGGCCTGAGATGAGCTATCTTTCCAGCTTTGTGGTCAGTGACCAAGGCTACCTGCTGGGCATGGTGGTGTAGGCCGAACCCACCAGCTGCAAGGTGATGACCATTCTTCACCCCAACTTCAACGCGGCGGGCGTGGTATCCCGCACCCGTGACAACGGCATCGTCACCGGCAGCTCCGAATACGCCGCCGATGGCCTGTGCGTGCTGACCAACCTTGCGCGCAACACCCTGACGGAGAAAAGCGACCAGGTGATCACCACCGGGCTGGGCGGGGTGTTCCCGGCTGACCTGCTGGTGGGCGTGGTACAGGAACTGGTGCCCGAGGTCAGCGGCAAATCGACCATTGCCGTCATCAAACCCGGTACCGACCCCCGCACGGTGCGCCATGCGTTCATCGTTACTAGTTTCTGAGGAGGGACCCTGATGGAATCACGCCGGAAACGCAGCCGGGGCCAGATCGTCAAATGGATCTGCTATGCGCTGCTGGGTCTTCTTTGTGCTGTTTTGCAGACCACGCCCGGGCTGTTCCAGTTCGGGGCGGCAAAGCCGCTCTGGCTGCTGCCGCTGGCGCTGGCGGTCGCCGTGTTTGAGGGCGAGTTCGCCGGGGCTGTCTTTGGGGCGGTCTGCGGCCTGATGTGGGACTGGCTGGCCGGGCGCATCGTGGGCATGCTGGCGCTGAAGCTGTTGCTGCTCTGCTTTGCCGTTTCGGCGGTGATGCAGCTATACTTCAAGAATTCGGCCGCAAACTTTGTGCTCATTGCGTCTGCTGCCGCCCTGCTGGTGCTCACGCTGGACTGGCTGTTTTTCTACTATATGCCCGGTTACAGCGGCGCAGCCGGCCGCTGGCTGTGGTTCGTACTGCCCACGGCAGCGCTTTCGGTGCCTGTCTGCTTCCCTCTGTTCGGGGTCGTGCGCCGCATCCACGAAGAATTTAAGATCGACAACGGCGTGGTGTAACGCACCCCGCGCCGGAAGGAGAATCCATGAACCAAGAAGAACGGAAAACCGCCATCCGGCGGATGCGTGTTCTCGTTGCCGCCGCCTGCATCCTGATGCTGCTGTACGGGCTGCGGCTCATCTTTTTGCAGCTGGTCAACGGGGATGATTTCAAATCCCAGGCCACCAACACCACCGACTACAAGTTTACGGTCACGGCGGCACGCGGTGACATTGTGGACAGCCGGGGGGAGCGCATTGCCACCAGCGTCACGGGCTACAACGTGGTGCTCAACAAGCTGCTGATGGGAGACGAAGATCTGGACGGGATGCTCCAGAAGATCGTCGAGCTGCTGCGTGCCAACGGTGAGGGCTGGAACGATACTCTGCTCATCAGCCAGCCGGATGCAGGGGGCAATTATACCTTTACCGCCGAAGCGGGCAGCACCAAGGATCAGAAAGTCCTTGCCGCCATGAAGGACAATCTTGGTTTACAGCAGTACGCAACGGCCAATGATGTGATGGAGAAGCTGGTGGAGGATTACGACCTTACCAGCTTTCCGCTGAGCTGGCAGCGCACGCTGGGCGGCATCCACTACGAGATGCAGCTGCAGGCGTTCTCCAATGTGAACAACTTCATCATGGCGGAAAACGTCAGCGAGGCCACAGTGGCGACCATCAAGGAGCACAGCCTTTCGCTGCCTGGCGTGGAGATCGTGGAAACGAGTACCCGCAGCTATGAGCAATCCACGGTGCTGCCCCATGTCCTGGGCCGGGTGGGCAAGATCACCGCTGAAAAGTGGAAGGTGACCGATGAAAACGGCCAGACCACCTACCCCCTGCGCGAAAAAGGCTACAACATGAACGACATCATCGGCATCTCGGGCCTGGAATCGGCCTATGAGGACGAACTGCGGGGCAAGGATGGCGTGGAGACCATCACCCGCAACTCCGATGGGGTCATTGTGGATACGGCTCTGACCACAGTGCCCGAGCCGGGCCACACCGTGCAGCTGACCATCGATAGCCGGTTCCAGAAGGCGGTGGACAAGGCACTGGCCGAGAATATCGACATGATCAACCGGGTCTACAACACCGGCAGCATGAAAGCCGCTGCCGGTGCCGCCGTGGTGCTGGATGTGAAGGACGGCAGCGTGCTGGCCGCATCCAATTACCCCAGCTTTGACCAGAACCTGTATACCACCCAGTACAGCGAGTACAGCGCGGACGAGAGTCTGCCCCTGTTCAACCGGGCGCTGCAGGGCCTGTACACCCCCGGCTCCACCTTTAAACCCTCGGTGGCAGTGGCGGCGCTGGACAGCGGCCTCATCAACCAGTACTCCACCGTCAACTGCACCGGCGTGTATACCTATTATAAGGATTACCACCCCCGCTGCACCCGCCACGGCCACAGCGGCAACATTGATGTGGTCACCGCTATCAAGTGGAGCTGCAACATCTTCTTCTACGATGTGGGACGCCGTCTGACCAGTGACGTCTACGATGCCTACGCCTACAAGCTGGGTCTTGGTCAGCGCACCGGTGTGGAGGTAAACGAGGCTCTGGGACGCCTGACCAAAAGAACGGATAAAAACTACACCTCCTCGCTGGATATTCAGGCTGCTATCGGGCAGGGCAACACGGTGGTAAGCCCCATCCAGCTGGCTACCTACGCCGCCACACTGGCCAACAACGGCGTGCGCTACCGCACCCACTTCGTCAAGGCCATTCTGGATACCAACACCGGCGAGGTACTCAGCGAGACCCAGCCGGAGGTGATGGATATCATCGAGGGCAACGGCAACACCTTTGAGCTGGTGCGGCAGGGCATGAAACAGGTGCCCAGCACCATCAGCGGCAAGATCTCCAGCTACCCCATTGCCATCGCCTGTAAGACCGGCACCCCCCAGCGCAGTGAGACCTACGCCTCTGGCAAGCACTACCTGAATGCCATGATGATCGCTTACCTCCCGGCAGACGACCCGGAGATCGCCATCGGCATCACGGTGGAGTACGGCGGCTACGGTGCCCGCACCGGTGATCTGGTGGTGGATATCGCCAACGCCTACTTTGCCATGAAGGACGGCACGCTGGAGGTAGACCCCTATGTGGACCCGCGCACCGTGGCACAGGAGGACGCCGCAGCATCGGATACCGCCGCCCAGACCGCTCCGGATGCTGCAAATGATGCACAGACCGATACCACAGCCGCGGAGCCGCAGCAGGCAACTGCCCCCGCAGGGGTGATAGAGGAAGAAAATAACGATGCACTGCTTGCGCAGTAAGGCGCAGCTGCGTGCAAAGCAGTGAATTTGAACGAAAATTTGAATATTGTGTCCAAAAACCTGTTGTAAATGAGTTGCGTTTGTGATATCATGTATAGCAAAGGAAATTTAGCAAGTGTTTTATATACAAATGTTTCAATAGAGGAGAGATCTACAGATGACGATTGCCCTGATCGCGCATGACTCCAAAAAGGAGCTGATGGTTCAGTTCTGCACGGCGTACTGCCGCATTCTGAGCCAGCATAAATTGGTGGCGACCGGCACTACCGGTAAACTGATTTCCGAGGCCACCGGCCTGCAGGTACAGCGTTTTCTGGCCGGTGTGCAGGGCGGTGACCAGCAGATCGCGTCCCGCATTGCCTGCAACGAGATCGACCTGCTGCTGTTCTTCCGCGACCCCATCAATGCCAAGCCCAGCGAGCCGAATGAGATGACTCTGCTGCGCCTGTGCGATGTGCACAACATCCCCATGGCTACCAACATCGCCACCGCCGAGGTGCTGATCCACGGCCTCGAGCGCGGAGATCTGGACTGGCGCGATATCGTGCACCCCCAGAACTAAAGTATGTAAAAAAGAAGCGCTGCATCGTACAGATGCGGCGCTTCTTTTTGCGTAGAAAGCGGTTGGCTCAGACCGTTCCGTTCACTTTAAAATCCTGTGCCATCTCCTGAACATCAGCGGCGGTAAACTCGCCCAGGGGCAGCAGCAGCCGGGCAAGGGTATCCTGCGGCAGCGCTGCCAGTGCGGCGCTCTCGTCCAGTGCAGCGTCCACAGCAGGGCAGACGGTGTGCACACCATCGCTGCCCAGCTCCACTCGGGCGTGGTGCCCGGTGGCAATGTACTGGATGCCCAGCTTGTCGGCAGCGGTCAGCAGGGCGGCAAACCGGGCGTCGTTGCCGCTGCCCAGCACCTCGGCGGGCTGGTCTGCCAGTGCTTCTGCCTTCAGTACGATGCACTCGATGCCAAGAGCCTCGGCAGCCTGCCGTGCGGCTGCGGCCCACGCGCTTTGGTCAGCGGCCAGCTGCACCACAGCCCCGGCCACGCCGAAGCCCTGCTGCTGCAAAATGCGTACCACAACGCCGCAATCTACGGAGCCGTCCATGCTGACAAGCACCTTGTCCTGTGTTTCGTAGGTGTCGAACCCGTTGCCGGGCAAAAATGCGTCGCTCATGTTCCTTGCCTCCCGCCATGTGCTTTGCTTTGTGCTACGGCCAGCTGGTCGCAGCGTTCGTTTTCCGGGTGGCCTGCATGGCCTTTTACCCAGACATAGGTGATCTTGTGCCGTGCCTCCTGCTCCAGTGCCTGTGCCCATAAGTCCGGGTTCAGGGCAGGGGAGCCGTCGGCTTTTTTCCAGCCCCGGCGCTTCCAGCCCTTGGCCCAGCCTTTTTCCAGCCCGTTGATGACGTACTGGCTGTCGGAGCACAGCCGCACCTCGCAGGGCTCCTTGAGCTGGCGCAGCGCCTCGATAAAGGCCGTCAGCTCCATGCGGTTGTTGGTGGTGCTGGCGTCGCCGCCGCTCAGTTCCTTTTCGTACACCTTGCCGTCAAAGCGGTAGCGCAGCACCGCACCCCAGCCGCCCGGGCCGGGGTTGCCGCTGCAAGCGCCGTCTGTGTACACCTCTACCTGTTTCATGGGGTTCTCCTTATAGAATAGAATACCTTTATTTAGCGCTATTTTGCCCGGGATGTCAAGAGCCAATGTATACGCCGGTCCAGTTTTGCCAAACCTTGGAATTGACAAAACCGGTGCGAGATACTATACTTAGCGTAACAAAATGCGTATAGGGGTGCACCAAAGGTGTGCGCCCGGCTGTTCCGGCAGAAACGCCACGGTCGCATCGAACAGATGGACTTACCTGGCCAAGAACCTCTTGCGGAACCAACAGCGCTGCTGCAAAAAGCACGCTGAACGATAAATTCTATACGATGCATCAACCGGAAGCCGATGCAGTTTCAGGTGCTTCCCCTGTGCAAGGTACGGCTGCTCTCCCCGGTGGGGGCGCGGCCTGGCCTGCAATTGAATCTGGAGGTAAAGAATGGCTCAAGCAAAAGAAAATAACCCCGCTCCTCGCGCAAAAGCCCCGGCAGCGCCCAAGGCAGCCGCCGCAAACGGCACTGCTCCCGCAGGGGAAAAGCACACCCGTCCCACTACCCGCCGCCCCTACTATAACCGCCGCCCGCGCCGTGCGCAGCAGCCCAAGGAGGCAGCGACCCCCATCCATATCTACCCGCTGGGCGGTCTGGGCGAAGTCGGCAAGAACATGACCGTCTACGAGTGCAACGGCGATATGATCATCGTGGACTGCGGTCTGGTGTTCCCGGACAGCGAGATGTTCGGCGTGGACATGGTCATCCCGGACTTCACCTTTGTGGTGCAGAACAAGGATAAGATCAAGGGTCTGCTCATCACCCACGGCCACGAGGACCACATTGGCAGCATTCCCTATCTGCTGCAGAAGTTCAACCTGCCGGTGTACGGCACCCGCCTGACCTGCGGCCTGATCAAAAACAAGCTGGAGGAGTTCGGCCTTGCCGGCAAGACCAAGTTTGTGGAGATCGTGCCCCGGCAGAAGATCAAACTGGGCTGCTTTACCGTGGAGCCCATCCATGTCAACCACTCCATCCCGGATGCCGTGGCCTTTGCCATCGACAGCCCCGCCGGTACCATCATCCAGACCGGCGACTTTAAAATCGACTACACCCCGCTGGCCTGCGGCGTGACCGACCTGTCCACCCTGTCCGAGTACGGGCAGCGCGGTGTGCTGGCTTTGCTGAGCGACTCCACCAACGCGGAGCGCCCGGGCTTTACTGCTACCGAGCAGAAGGTGGCCGCCGGTGTGCGCAGCCTGTTTGCCCGCGCCCGCAATAAGCGCATCATCATTGCGACCTTTGCGTCCAACATCTACCGCGTGCAGCAGATCATTGATCTGGCCGTGGAGGATGGCCGCAAGGTGGCCTTCAGCGGCCGCAGCATGGTCAACAACACCGCCATGGCGCAGGAACTGGGCTATATGCACATCCCGGAGGGCACCCTGATCAGCGTAGACGAGCTGAACCAGTACCCGCCGGAGCAGGTGGTGCTGGTGACCACCGGCAGTCAGGGCGAGCCTCTGAGCGCGCTGAGCCGTATGGCCTCCTGCAGCCACCGTCAGGTGCGGGTAGGCCCCGGCGACTTCATCATCATCTCTGCAAACCCCATCCCCGGCAACGAAAAGAGCGTGACCAAGATCGTCAACGGTCTGCTGCTGCTGGGCGCAGAGGTCATCTACGAGAGCATGTACGATGTGCACGTTTCCGGCCACGCCTGTCAGGAGGAGCAGAAGCTGATGCTCACCCTGACCAAGCCCAAGTACTTCCTGCCCGTGCACGGCGAATATAAGCAGCTGAAAAAGCACGCCCTCACTGCTGCAAGTCTGGGCATTCCCACCAGCAATATCCTGATTGCCGAAAACGGCTCCAACGTTATCCTCTCGCAGGACGAGATGAAGCTGGGCGAGCCGGTGACCGCCGGTGCCGTCATGGTGGACGGCCTTGGCGTGGGCGATGTGGGCAACGTGGTGCTGCGGGACCGCAAGCACCTCTCCGAGGACGGTCTTGTCATCATCGTGGCTACCGTGGACAGCAAGACCGGCAAGGTGCTGGCCGGGCCAGATCTGGTAAGCCGGGGCTTTGTGTATGTGCGCGAGAACGAGAGCCTGATGGACGGTGCCCAGAGCATTGTGGAAAATGCACTGGAGCGCTGTGTGGACGAGCACGTCCGGGACTGGAACAGCGTAAAGACCCGTGTGCGTGAGGCACTGAGCAGCTATATCTACCGGCGCACCAAACGCAGCCCGATGATCCTGCCCATCCTAATGGAGGTCTGATCCGGGCGCACCGCAAAGCGGTGCAGCGTCTGAGGAGGCAAAAAACCAATGAAACGAAAACCAAGATGGACACTGGAAATGCTCACGGCCAGTCTGGCGGTGCTGTGCGGCCTTTTGCTGCTGGTTCTGCTGGTGCAGCGCCCCACGGCATGGCCGCTGCTGGCTGTGCTGGTGGTGCTGTGGGGCATAGGGGCAACCCTGTTCCGTTGCAAGCTGCGCAGCTGGGTGGTGCGCTGGACAAGCGGCACCACCTTTGAAAAATCCAAGGTGCAGTTCAGTCTGGAGCCCCTTTCCCAGCCTGCGGCGCTGCTCTCCGGCGAGACGGTGCTGTGGTACAACAGCCAGTTCCGCACCCGCCTGCTGGGCGGGCAGGATGTGCTGGCCAGTCGGGTGCAGAAGCTGCTGCCCGGGCTGGATCTGCAGCTGTGCCGCAAGCGCGAGGGGCAGCTGCTGACCCTTGCCGACGGCTACTGGAGCGTGCACAGCTCCACCGTGCCCGGCGAAGCCGAAAGCGTGACCCTGCTGGTGCTGAACGAGGAGACTGAGCTGCGCCGCATCGAGGCAGAGTACAAGGCCAGCCGTCCGGGGTATCTTGCCTTTCAGCTGGACGGCTACGACGATGTGTTCGGGGATCTGATGGACAGCGAGCGCGCCCGTCTGCTGGAGGGCGTCAACCGTATTCTGGAGGATATGATCGGGCGCGGCAGCGGCTTTCTGCGCCGGGTAGGCAGCGGCGGCCGCTATATCGCCGTGGTGGAGGAGCGCCAGCTGGAGCAGTTCGCCAACCGCGGCTACGATGTGCTGGATAAGATCCGGGCACTGGACCCCGGCGTGAGCCTTTCGATGTCCATTGGTATCGGACGCGGTGCACGCACCCTGCGGGAAGCGCAGGATATGGCCGAGCACGCGCTGGATATGGCGCAGGGACGCGGCGGCGATCAGGCCGCTGAGATGACGCTGGACGGCTTTACCTTCTATGGCGGCGTGAGCCACGGCGTGGAAAAGCGCAGTAAGGTGCGCAGCCGCCTTGTGGCTGACCAGCTGGTCAAGCTGATCAAGGAGGCCGACCATGTGGTCATCATGGGTCACCGCATGAGCGATCTGGATGCCATCGGCGCAGCCGAGGGTGTGCTGCGCATTTGTAAGATCTGCGATGTGCCGGCGGTCATCGCCGTCCGGCGAGACGCTACGCTGGCGGCCAGTCTGATCGATGCGCTGTGCAAGGCGGGGCAGAAGGATGACTTCATCGACCCCAAGGACGCCCTGCCCATCATCTCCAAGCGCACCCTGTGCATTGTGGTGGATACATATCAGGCTGGCCTTGTGGAAAGCAAGGACATTCTGGAAAAATGCGGCAAGGTGGCCGTCATCGACCACCACCGCAAGGGCGTGGGCTACATCGAAAACCCGGCACTGGTCTGTCACGAGCCCTATTCCTCCTCGGCCAGCGAGCTGGTCACCGAGCTGTTGCAGTATGTGGGCGAGCGGGACGACAAGCCCAACCGCGTGGAGGCCGAAGGTCTGCTTGCCGGCATTTTGCTGGATACGCAGGACTTTACCCTGCACACCGGTGTGCGTACTTTTGAAGCCGCTGCTGCCCTGCGCCGCTACGGCGCAGAGACCGAGCGGGTGCGCCGATTGTTCGATGTGACCATGGTGGAATACAACGCCAAGGCCGATCTGGTGGAAAAGGCACAGATGTACAAAAACTGTGCCATCTCCATCGGCGGCGAAGTGGCTCCGGAAGCCCGGGTCGCCATTGCGCAGGCCGCCAACGACCTGCTGCGCATTCAGGGCGTGGACGCCAGCTTTGTGGCAGTGCAGGTGGGCAACGGCGTAAACGTCTCTGCCCGCAGCATGGGTGCCGTGAATGTGCAGGTGATCATGGAGTCGCTGGGCGGCGGCGGCCATCAGACCATGGCAGCAGCGCAGCTGAAGCATATCACCCCGCAGGCGGCACGCAGCCGCATTCAGGATGCCATCGACCAATATTATCTCTCCCAGAAAAAGACTACGCCGGAAGCACGACCGGCAAAAGGGGAATAAAACATGAAACAGTACGATTATCTCATCGTTGGTGCCGGTCTGTTCGGTGCCGTGTTTGCCCACGAGGCCAAAAAGGCAGGCAAAAAGTGTCTGGTCATTGATAAGCGCGACCATATCGCGGGCAATATCTACACCGAGAATGTGGAGGGCATCAACGTGCACCGCTACGGCGCGCATATCTTCCACACCAACAACAAGGCCGTGTGGCAGTATGTGAACCAGTTTGCAGAGTTCAACCGCTACACCAACAGCCCGGTGGCCAACTACCACGGCCAGATTTACAATCTGCCCTTCAACATGAACACCTTCAACAAGATGTGGGGTGTTGTGACTCCTGCTGAGGCCAAGGCCAAGATCGAAGAGCAGAAGGCCGCTGCAGGCATCACCGACCCGCAGAACCTCGAGGAGCAGGCCATCAGCCTTGTGGGCACCGATATCTACGAAAAGCTCATCAAGGGCTACACCGGCAAGCAGTGGGGACGCCCCTGCACCGAACTGCCCGCCTTTATCATCAAGCGCCTGCCGGTGCGCTTTACCTACGACGACAACTACTTCAACGCCCTGTATCAGGGCATCCCCAATGGCGGCTACACCGCCATGGTGGAAAAGATGCTGGCTGATACCGAGGTGCGCCTGAACGTGGATTATCTGGCCGACAAGGCTGCGCTGGACGCACTGGCTGAGAAGGTAGTCTACACCGGCCCGGTGGACGCCTACTTCGGCTACCGTCTGGGCGCGCTGCAGTACCGCAGCGTCCGCTTTGAGACCGAGGTGCTGGACACCGACAACTATC
>OGDY01004040.1_pt1 | contig 10599 bp, 3 predicted proteins | sample 1570341 | NCBI WGS metagenome assembly OGDY01 (sample SAMEA2581972, study PRJEB24529) | metagenome | biome: Human gut stool | place: China | collected 2011 | reverse complement strand
AAGGTATTCCAGTCACCGGATATGACCGCCTGGGCGGTGTTTTTCAAGGTTCAGAGGGATCATGAAAAAGATCCCCTCATGTGGTAGGCAGCGAGAACGCGATTTTTAGAACCATTTTTCAAAATTTCCTGAAATAATTTTTGAGTTGTTGAAGTTGCTTACCGACAGCTCTCTGGGAGAGACCCATTTCCGCTGCAATTTCCTGCTGGGTCTTGTCCTCAATGCAATACTTGGTCAAGAGCTCTTTCTCCGAAATCGAAAGCCTTTTCAGCACCCTCACCAACCGCTGGTCACCGATTCCCTCTATCCAGCCGTACCTTGACGCCATCGTGTAATCGTCCCAGCGGCTGACCGATTCCAGGAACTTTTTCATCAATGCGGACTTGTCCTCCTGCCCGGCGGAAGGCTCGCCAAAGATGCCGATGCCCAAGTCCTGCGTATGAAGGCGATAGATCCTCTCCTGTTTGAATACCTCCCAATCGAAGTCATGCATCTTCTGGATGGCAGCATCGGGCATCCCTGCCGCCCGATACTCACGCCGGAGTCTTGCCCACAGGGTTTCAAACTTCTTCTTTTCTGCCGCGTAATTAAAGCCCATATATGGTACCTCCGTATTCTGAAATTTGGTTGGCTGTAAATCTCAGAAACGGGTGGCGGGCCGCGGCAGCGGGGTTGCGCACAGGGCGCAAAAAAGCCCACAGCGACACCGCTGTGGGCATAAGGATATTCGAGGGTAACGATGGCGGACGGAGGCGGGGTATCCTCAAAAGGACGCAAAAAGTCAGGGCATCCGATGCCCGGCCATAGGTGAATGAAGGAGGGCTGCCATTCGGCAGCGACGACAGTACCGCGGATGTGAGGATACCCCATAAAAACCGCCTGTCCTGGCATTGAGCCAATGTTTTTTCATTGCCGTGCAAGTGAGGCGCCTGCGGATAAGCCGGGAGATCACGGCAGAAAAAAGGAGAGATTGCGATACAGCAATCTCTCCCGCTTTCGACATGATGGTTGTTCCGTTAGCTTGGACAGGGGATGCGTCAGCCCTTATGACCGCCGCACCGCCTGCAGTCGAACGCCTGCCGGATCTTTTTCAGGGGGTATCGTATTCCGTTTTGGTCTATTTAAGGCATCTCCGGTTCTGGAGCAAGGCGCACGGTGAAGTCCTGCGCTATAGCACCCTCCGGCAGCAGCTTCGCCATGAGGACGAGCCGCTGGTTGCCGGTATTGTACTCATCGTACTTCCGGCAGCATGTGGAAAGGGTCAGCACGGTGTCCTCCTCACCGAAGGTTACACCGTCAAACTCCAGCCAGTTCTTCCTTGCCACCTGCTCAAAGAAACTCGTCAGCTCCTCACCTGTGGGATCGGGAGCGATGTAATCAAAGTCAATGTCCGTGATGAAGCAGGCCGTGATCTGGAAGACCATATTCTCACCCTTCACCGAAAGGTAGATATACGGGTTCTCCTTCACATAGTCCGCATCCATATACCGATGGAGCTTCGTGAGCTTTGGTCCGTCCGGGTCACAGTTGCTGGCGGAGTGACCGAAGATGACGGTATTCCTGTCCAGCTTGCTCCGGCTGCTCAAACGGTTGTCACAGTGGGCGTAGTAGCAGCCCCATTCGCTGTAGTTCCCGTTCTCGTCCTTTTGCAGGTAGTAAGCGTTGTCCTTTGCCTGCACCACGGGGTCGTCCACCTCGGCGCCGGGCATATACAGCCATGCCACGGTATCGGAGTTATTCTTCTTGGCGGTCTTCAGCTCCTTTTGCCGATCCACGGTGGGGATGATCTCGCCGGTGGGCTGTGGCTCGGTCACTTCGGGTACGCTGGGATATTCCTCTTTCTGATGGCAAGCGGTGGCACTGATCGCCGTCCCCATCAGCATAATGGCGACGAAGGTGCAAAACAGAAATCGAGTGATCTTTTTCATAGTGTTTTCTCCTGCCGCGTGGGAAGGCGGCATGGCTCATGGGTTGTGAATGTCGTACAGAGTTTCCTGTGGCGAAAAAGGAACAGCGCGGAGGCCGGTGTTGTTAACCGTCCGCCGCGCTGTCCTTTGCCTGTTGTGGAATTATGCCAGCGTATGGATGATCTGGCAGTTGCTCGTTGCGGATAAAGAGTTATCTGCTGCCAATAGAATCATTCGTGAGAGTACAGAAGGGAGAGAACGCTTTCTGCTTTCGAGCATGATTGAAAGCACAGCACCGCAGAACTTCTGTCATCTTCCCAAGCCGTGCGCAGCGCAAAGGGCTCCGTGATAAACTGAATGTCTGGCAGCATTAGAAAGGTTACGGGGCAAGTCACCGTTAGGTCTGCTGTCAATTGGATTGTTCTGATAAGCAGGACCCGATCTCCTTTCTTAGCCCTCTCTGAAGGTTTTCCATGAAATAGCTTATACAAATCCATCTCGCTTGCCGCGAGGTGATAGCATTTCAGCGGGTGCATACGTCATCCCTAATTACTTGCTGTGAGCTCGGTACAGGAAAGTCACGATCTGCGCACGGGTACAACCCTCATCAGGACTGAAGGTAGATAGCGTTGTCCCGACCGTGATCTTATGCTTGACCGCCCACAGCACAGCGTCGATATAGTAGGCGTCCGCGGCTACATCGGTAAAAGGATTGTCCATTTTTACAGAGGGAGAATTGGCCGCTCTCCACAAGAAGGTCACAATATGTGCGCGGGAGCAGGTCAGCTCGGGGCTGAAGGTCGTTGCGCTCGTGCCAACGGTAATACCGTTCTCCACCGCCCACAGGACGGCCTCATAATAGTAGCTGCCATCCAGCACATCCTCAAAGACCATTGCTTCTGTTTTGGGTGTGGGGCTTCCGGCAACTCTCCACAGGAAGGTCACAGCCTGTGCACGGGTACAAATGCCATCCGGCGTGAAGTAATTATTGCCCGTGCCGGTGGTGATGCCCTTCTCCACTGCCCAGTCGACCGCTTCCTCATAGTAGCTGCCCTCCGGCACATCCACGAACACGCCGGTCTGGGGATTGCCGTTGGCCTTCATAAAGATGACCTCGATGGTGTGGGACTTCTTCACGTTCTCGAAGGTGTAGGACTTCACCGCGCCGATGCTCTTGCCGTCGATCTTGACGTTGGAGACGGCGTAGCCCTTATCCGGGGTGATGGTGAAAGTCTGATCCCTACCCTCACGGACGCTGACATTGCCGGAGGGAGAGATGGAGCCGTGGACACCTGCGGTGGCCTTGATGGTGTAGTAGCTGTAAGAATGGCCGCCACCACCGCCGCCGGTATATGTCCAACGGGCATACACGGTGGTATCTTTAGAGAATACAGTAGCAGTCGAGACCTTCGTGCCGCCGCTCTCTTCGGTGTACCAGCCATCGAAGCTGTATCTGCCGCTGCGGGTTGCGGTGGGCAGAGAGGTCAGCTTCTGATTGGTGGTCCACATACTGCCGACAGAGGGTGTGCCGCCGTTGCCGTTAAAGGTGATGGTGAACTCGGTGGGGACTGGTGTGTCGATCTCATGCTTTTCGCACGTCACCCAAATGGCCATCTGCTTGACTTCCTCTGCGGGCTTCCACATCTTTGCGGAGCTGTCGTACTTCACTACGAACTTTAGACCATCGGTGGTCTGCGCGGAGAGCAACTTGTGCATGATACCCGTGTCGCCGCTGAACTGGTTGCAGTACGCGGAGGGAATAAGGGTAATGGTGCTTTCGTACACCTTATCCGCATTGAGCGTGGGAACTGTTGAGGTAAAGCCGCCGTCAATCAGGCCGTAATACTTGCCGGACTGCTGACCGGTCGGAACATTGTTGCAGAGCACCGCGACGATCTGATCACCCAGATCGCTGATGTTGTCGGCCGTGGGATACATGGGCATTTCCGGGGTCGGGGTCTCATGATTGTCGCACGTCACCCAAATGGCCATCTGCTTAACTTCCTCTGCGAGCTTCCACATCTTTGTGGAGCTGTCGTACTTCACTACGAACTTCAGCCCATCGGTGGTCTGCGCGGAGAGCAACTTGTGCATGATGCCCGTGTCGCCGCTGAACTGGTTGCAGTACGCGGAGGGAATAAGGGTAATGGTGCTTTCGTACACCTTATCCGCATTGAGCGTGGGAACTGTTGAGGTAAAGCCGCCGTCAATCAGGCCGTAATACTTGCCGGACTGCTGACCGGTCGGAACATTGTTGCAGAGCACCGCGACGATCTGCTCGCCCAGACCGCTGATGTTGTCGGCCATGGGATACATGGGCATTTCCGGGGTCTCGTGCTGGCCGGTGCAGGTAAAGTGTAAGGTTTTATCCTTGGGCATCTCACCGTCAAGCACCCACTCGGTTCCTTCGTATTTCAGCTTGAACTGAATCGGATTGGTGAAATCAGCAGCATATGTCATATCTGGGGTATGCGCGCTGCCCGTGTCCTTGTCAAATTGAGCTTTATAGACGGATTTTTCGACAGAAATAATAACCGTCCAGACGTTCCCTTCCTTCGCAACCTTAGAAGCGGAAAAACCGTCCGTCAGTTGACCATACTGCTTGGTTTCGTTGGCCTTTGTGCAGACGCAGGTGACAAGATCGGTGGGAATTGTAATGCCCGCCAAATCCTTTGTTAAGTCAAACACAGGTGGATTCTGCGTTGCATGACCACCATTGCAGGTAAAGTGTAGAGTTTTATCCTTGGGCATCTCACCGTCAAGCACCCACTTGGCTCCTTCGTATTTCAGCTTGAACTGAATCGGATTGGTGAAATCAGCAGCATATGTCATATCTGGGGTATGCGCGCTGCCCGTGTCCTTGTCAAATTGAGCTTTATAGACGGATTTTTCGACAGAAATAATAACCGTCCAGACCTCCCCTTCCTTTTTAACTTCAGAAGCGGAAAAGCCGTTTGACAGTTGGCCGTACTGCTTGCTCTCGTTGGTCGTTGTGCAGGTGCAAGTGACCAGATTGGCGGGAATCATAATGTCCTCTAAATCCTTTGTCAGGTCAAAGGTCGGTGCAGGTTCCTCCGCCAGTGCCGTCGTTGGGAGCAGCGTCAGCACCATGCAGCAGAGCAGCAGGATGCTGAGAATTCTTTTTCTCATAATCTTGTTCCTCCGTTTTCTTTGTAATCGGTTAATATGGTCGCTGCAATTCTTCTGTTCCTTAACTCGTCTTCTACGCCCACCCCCTTTTCCTGCGGTACACTTCCGCAGCAACAGAATGGTGATTCTGTTGCATCACTGTGTCCGCTGCCAACAGCGTAGACCCTAAACGGCGGAACAGAGGGTAAAAATAGCGCACAAAATCAGGCCGGGAGAGAAGATTTTTTCATCCGGCCTTGTTGCCGTTATCGTTTTTTGACTTTTTTCGCTGGGTTTTTCAAATTTTTCTTGCTAATGATACTGGGTCTCTGTTATGATGTAGATGTAATATGGGGTTGTTGCAACTATTCCGCAACAGAATCACCATTCTGTTGCTGCGGAAGTGTACCGCAGGAAAAGGGGGTGGGCGTAGAAGACGAGTTAAGGAACAGAAGAATTGCAGCGACCATATTAACCGATTACAAAGAAAACGGAGGAACAAGATTATGAGAAAAAGAATTCTCAGCATCCTGCTGCTCTGCTGCATGGTGCTGACGCTGCTCCCAACGACGGCACTGGCGGAGGAACCTGCACCGACCTTTGACCTGACAAAGGATTTAGAGGACATTATGATTCCCGCCAATCTGGTCACTTGCACCTGCACAACGACCAACGAGAGCAAGCAGTACGGCCAACTGTCAAACGGCTTTTCCGCTTCTGAAGTTAAAAAGGAAGGGGAGGTCTGGACGGTTATTATTTCTGTCGAAAAATCCGTCTATAAAGCTCAATTTGACAAGGACACGGGCAGCGCGCATACCCCAGATATGACATATGCTGCTGATTTCACCAATCCGATTCAGTTCAAGCTGAAATACGAAGGAGCCAAGTGGGTGCTTGACGGTGAGATGCCCAAGGATAAAACTCTACACTTTACCTGCAATGGTGGTCATGCAACGCAGAATCCACCTGTGTTTGACTTAACAAAGGATTTGGCGGGCATTACAATTCCCACCGATCTTGTCACCTGCGTCTGCACAAAGGCCAACGAAACCAAGCAGTATGGTCAACTGACGGACGGTTTTTCCGCTTCTAAGGTTGCGAAGGAAGGGAACGTCTGGACGGTTATTATTTCTGTCGAAAAATCCGTCTATAAAGCTCAATTTGACAAGGACACGGGCAGCGCGCATACCCCAGATATGACATATGCTGCTGATTTCACCAATCCGATTCAGTTCAAGCTGAAATACGAAGGAACCGAGTGGGTGCTTGACGGTGAGATGCCCAAGGATAAAACCTTACACTTTACCTGCACCGGCCAGCACGAGACCCCGGAAATGCCCATGTATCCCATGGCCGACAACATCAGCGGTCTGGGCGAGCAGATCGTCGCGGTGCTCTGCAACAATGTTCCGACCGGTCAGCAGTCCGGCAAGTATTACGGCCTGATTGACGGCGGCTTTACCTCAACAGTTCCCACGCTCAATGCGGATAAGGTGTACGAAAGCACCATTACCCTTATTCCCTCCGCGTACTGCAACCAGTTCAGCGGCGACACGGGCATCATGCACAAGTTGCTCTCCGCGCAGACCACCGATGGGCTGAAGTTCGTAGTGAAGTACGACAGCTCCACAAAGATGTGGAAGCTCGCAGAGGAAGTTAAGCAGATGGCCATTTGGGTGACGTGCGACAATCATGAGACCCCGACCCCGGAAATGCCCATGTATCCCACGGCCGACAACATCAGCGATCTGGGTGATCAGATCGTCGCGGTGCTCTGCAACAATGTTCCGACCGGTCAGCAGTCCGGCAAGTATTACGGCCTGATTGACGGCGGCTTTACCTCAACAGTTCCCACGCTCAATGCGGATAAGGTGTACGAAAGCACCATTACCCTTATTCCCTCCGCGTACTGCAACCAGTTCAGCGGCGACACGGGTATCATGCACAAGTTGCTCTCCGCGCAGACCACCGATGGTCTAAAGTTCGTAGTGAAGTACGACAGCTCCGCAAAGATGTGGAAGCCCGCAGAGGAAGTCAAGCAGATGGCCATTTGGGTGACGTGCGAAAAGCATGAGATCGACACACCAGTCCCCACCGAGTTCACCATCACCTTTAACGGCAACGGCGGCACACCCTCTGTCGGCAGTATGTGGACCACCAATCAGAAGCTGACCTCTCTGCCCACCGCAACCCGCAGCGGCAGATACAGCTTCGATGGCTGGTACACCGAAGAGAGCGGCGGCACGAAGGTCTCGACTGCTACTGTATTCTCTAAAGATACCACCGTGTATGCCCGTTGGACATATACCGGCGGCGGTGGTGGCGGCCATTCTTACAGCTACTACACCATCAAGGCCACCGCAGGTGTCCACGGCTCCATCTCTCCCTCCGGCAATGTCAGCGTCCGTGAGGGTAGGGATCAGACTTTCACCATCACCCCGGATAAGGGCTACGCCGTCTCCAACGTCAAGATCGACGGCAAGAGCATCGGCGCGGTGAAGTCCTACACCTTCGAGAACGTGAAGAAGTCCCACACCATCGAGGTCATCTTTATGAAGGCCAACGGCAATCCCCAGACCGGCGTGTTCGTGGATGTGCCGGAGGGCAGCTACTATGAGGAAGCGGTCGACTGGGCAGTGGAGAAGGGCATCACCACCGGCACGGGCAATAATTACTTCACGCCGGATGGCATTTGTACCCGTGCACAGGCTGTGACCTTCCTGTGGAGAGTTGCCGGAAGCCCCACACCCAAAACAGAAGCAATGGTCTTTGAGGATGTGCTGGATGGCAGCTACTATTATGAGGCCGTCCTGTGGGCGGTGGAGAACGGTATTACCGTTGGCACGAGCGCAACGACCTTCAGCCCCGAGCTGACCTGCTCCCGCGCACATATTGTGACCTTCTTGTGGAGAGCGGCCAATTCTCCCTCTGTAAAAATGGACAATCCTTTTACCGATGTAGCCGCGGACGCCTACTATATCGACGCTGTGCTGTGGGCGGTCAAGCATAAGATCACGGTCGGGACAACGCTATCTACCTTCAGTCCTGATGAGGGTTGTACCCGTGCGCAGATCGTGACTTTCCTGTACCGAGCTCACAGCAAGTAATTAGGGATGACGTATGCACCCGCTGAAATGCTATCACCTCGCGGCAAGCGAGATGGATTTGTATAAGCTATTTCATGGAAAACCTTCAGAGAGGGCTAAGAAAGGAGATCGGGTCCTGCTTATCAGAACAATCCAATTGACAGCAGACCTAACGGTGACTTGCCCCGTAACCTTTCTAATGCTGCCAGACATTCAGTTTATCACGGAGCCCTTTGCGCTGCGCACGGCTTGGGAAGATGACAGAAGTTCTGCGGTGCTGTGCTTTCAATCATGCTCGAAAGCAGAAAGCGTTCTCTCCCTTCTGTACTCTCACGAATGATTCTATTGGCAGCAGATAACTCTTTATCCGCAACGAGCAACTGCCAGATCATCCATACGCTGGCATAATTCCACAACAGGCAAAGGACAGCGCGGCGGACGGTTAACAACACCGGCCTCCGCGCTGTTCCTTTTTCGCCACAGGAAACTCTGTACGACATTCACAACCCATGAGCCATGCCGCCTTCCCACGCGGCAGGAGAAAACACTATGAAAAAGATCACTCGATTTCTGTTTTGCACCTTCGTCGCCATTATGCTGATGGGGACGGCGATCAGTGCCACCGCTTGCCATCAGAAAGAGGAATATCCCAGCGTACCCGAAGTGACCGAGCCACAGCCCACCGGCGAGATCATCCCCACCGTGGATCGGCAAAAGGAGCTGAAGACCGCCAAGAAGAATAACTCCGATACCGTGGCATGGCTGTATATGCCCGGCGCCGAGGTGGACGACCCCGTGGTGCAGGCAAAGGACAACGCTTACTACCTGCAAAAGGACGAGAACGGGAACTACAGCGAATGGGGCTGCTACTACGCCCACTGTGACAACCGTTTGAGCAGCCGGAGCAAGCTGGACAGGAATACCGTCATCTTCGGTCACTCCGCCAGCAACTGTGACCCGGACGGACCAAAGCTCACGAAGCTCCATCGGTATATGGATGCGGACTATGTGAAGGAGAACCCGTATATCTACCTTTCGGTGAAGGGTGAGAATATGGTCTTCCAGATCACGGCCTGCTTCATCACGGACATTGACTTTGATTACATCGCTCCCGATCCCACAGGTGAGGAGCTGACGAGTTTCTTTGAGCAGGTGGCAAGGAAGAACTGGCTGGAGTTTGACGGTGTAACCTTCGGTGAGGAGGACACCGTGCTGACCCTTTCCACATGCTGCCGGAAGTACGATGAGTACAATACCGGCAACCAGCGGCTCGTCCTCATGGCGAAGCTGCTGCCGGAGGGTGCTATAGCGCAGGACTTCACCGTGCGCCTTGCTCCAGAACCGGAGATGCCTTAAATAGACCAAAACGGAATACGATACCCCCTGAAAAAGATCCGGCAGGCGTTCGACTGCAGGCGGTGCGGCGGTCATAAGGGCTGACGCATCCCCTGTCCAAGCTAACGGAACAACCATCATGTCGAAAGCGGGAGAGATTGCTGTATCGCAATCTCTCCTTTTTTCTGCCGTGATCTCCCGGCTTATCCGCAGGCGCCTCACTTGCACGGCAATGAAAAAACATTGGCTCAATGCCAGGACAGGCGGTTTTTATGGGGTATCCTCACATCCGCGGTACTGTCGTCGCTGCCGAATGGCAGCCCTCCTTCATTCACCTATGGCCGGGCATCGGATGCCCTGACTTTTTGCGTCCTTTTGAGGATACCCCGCCTCCGTCCGCCATCGTTACCCTCGAATATCCTTATGCCCACAGCGGTGTCGCTGTGGGCTTTTTTGCGCCCTGTGCGCAACCCCGCTGCCGCGGCCCGCCACCCGTTTCTGAGATTTACAGCCAACCAAATTTCAGAATACGGAGGTACCATATATGGGCTTTAATTACGCGGCAGAAAAGAAGAAGTTTGAAACCCTGTGGGCAAGACTCCGGCGTGAGTATCGGGCGGCAGGGATGCCCGATGCTGCCATCCAGAAGATGCATGACTTCGATTGGGAGGTATTCAAACAGGAGAGGATCTATCGCCTTCATACGCAGGACTTGGGCATCGGCATCTTTGGCGAGCCTTCCGCCGGGCAGGAGGACAAGTCCGCATTGATGAAAAAGTTCCTGGAATCGGTCAGCCGCTGGGACGATTACACGATGGCGTCAAGGTACGGCTGGATAGAGGGAATCGGTGACCAGCGGTTGGTGAGGGTGCTGAAAAGGCTTTCGATTTCGGAGAAAGAGCTCTTGACCAAGTATTGCATTGAGGACAAGACCCAGCAGGAAATTGCAGCGGAAATGGGTCTCTCCCAGAGAGCTGTCGGTAAGCAACTTCAACAACTCAAAAATTATTTCAGGAAATTTTGAAAAATGGTTCTAAAAATCGCGTTCTCGCTGCCTACCACATGAGGGGATCTTTTTCATGATCCCTCTGAACCTTGAAAAACACCGCCCAGGCGGTCATATCCGGTGACTGGAATACCTT
>OGDY01004039.1_pt1 | contig 10600 bp, 11 predicted proteins | sample 1570341 | NCBI WGS metagenome assembly OGDY01 (sample SAMEA2581972, study PRJEB24529) | metagenome | biome: Human gut stool | place: China | collected 2011 | reverse complement strand
AGGGCGGCGGCGAAGCGCTGGGCAACATAGCGGCTGTTGCCGGTGCCGGTGTAATAGACGATCATGGTGCTTCCCCCAAACATATGATTTTGCCCAGTATAGCACACCCGCGCCCCGATTTCCAGCCGGACGTTGTGTCCGCGCGCCCAATGTGCTACAATGGGAAAAACACCGCAATCTATGGGAGGGACCGCATTTGTATTGGTATACCATCGGGCAGACGCTCACGCAGCAGGAACGTGCACCCGCGCCGGAGCAGCCCGCCGTCGTGCTGCTGACGTCCGAAGAGCTGTCACACCAGCCGGCACTCTCCGGCCTGGAGCGGACGCTGCACCACACGCCACCGGCACGCGACGCCCGCGTATGCAAGGCTGAGGTACGCTCGGACTGCCTGTCGGGCACGCTCGTGCTGCCGCGCCAGGGCAAGGACGGCAAGCCGCTCGCCTGCGGCTATCTCGTTACGGCAAAGCGCGTTGTGCTCGTGGACGACGAAGGCGCGCTGCCGGGGCTGCTGCGCCGCATCGCCCGGGAAAAGCGCTGGACCGACGGCAGCGTCGGCCGGTTCCTCTACGACTTTTTTGAGCAGCTCATCGCCCGCGACCTGCACCAGCTGGAAAAAATCGAGGATCGCATCGAAGCGCTCGAGGATCGGGTGCTGGCGCATGAGCTGGACGATTTCTCCGCGCCGATGACCGCGCTGCGCAAGGAAACCATGGCATGGTTTCGCTACTACTCCCAGCTCGACGACGTGGCATGTGAGCTGCACGAGAACGAAAACGGCTTCTTCACCGACAGCGAGCAGCTGCTGTTTCGCATGTTTGAGGACCGCGTCATCCGTCTGCGCGAGGAGTCGCAGCTGCTGCGCGAATCATGCACGCAGCTGCAGAGCCTGTTTCAGGCCGAGATCGACACGCGGCAAAACCGCATCATGCAGATCTTGACGATCGTGACGACGATCTTCCTGCCGCTGACGCTGCTCGTCGGGTGGTATGGCATGAACTTTGTCGGCATGCCGGAGCTGACGTGGAAGTACGGCTACCCCGTTGTCGTCGTCGTGAGCATCGTGACCGTGGGCATCAGCCTGTGGGTGTGCAAAAAGAAAAAGTTCTGGTGACAAAAACACCGGCGGATGGGTTTCATCCGCCGGTGTTCTTTTATTTCCCCGCGCGCTCGGCAAAGTGCTCCGGGTTCTCGATCGACGTCAGCCGCAGCGGGAATGCCTGCTGGCCGAGGTCTGCGTAAGTGATGATCCACTCGCCGGAGTCGATCATCATCGCCATCGTCAGCAGGTCACTGCAATCGACTGTTCCCTGCGCACCGACCGGCAGCGCGCCGACATTCACCCCGTCGGCGTCACCGAAATCGAGCACTTTGACCTCCAACGTTTTCACGTCCTTGTCGCGCGAGAGCACCTCCACGCGCAGGTAGGCATAGCCCCCGTCGAGCGGGAGGTCGCTCATGTCCGGGGCGGGCGTGGGCTCCGCCACGCCGCCGGCGGCGCAGCCCGTGCACAGCAGCGCGAGCGCGAGCAGCAGGGTCAAAACACGAACGGATTTCATGCGTTTTCTCCTTTCAAACCGTCGCGGTGCAGCTTGGCCGAACGCAGATACAGCGGGATAGCCGCGAGCTGCGCCGCCACCGACACCGCCACCATGGCCGGGATGCTCACATCATACAGCACACCGAGCAGCCAGCTGCCGAGAAACCAGAACACGCCGAATGCGCACTCAAACACGCCGTAGCCGGTGGCGCGGCTGGCCTTGGGCACCATCTGCGTGACGGCGGCCTTCAAAATCGACTCCTGCGCGCCCATGCCAACGCCCCAGAGCGCAACACCTACAAGCAGCGCGCCGATGCTGTGGCACGCGAACACGAACACCGCAAACGGTGCCGACAGCACCGTCGACCACACGAGCGCCTGCACGCCCTTTTTATCATACAGCAATCCGAACACCAGCGCCGCCACGGCGTCGACCAGCATGGCCCCGGCATACAGCAGCGGCAACGACCCGCTGCTGACGAGCGCGGACGTCTCCGCGAGGCCGGAAGCAAGGTGCGTATACGTGCGCGAGACGTGCATGAGCACAAGCGAATAGTCGATGAAGCCGAACGCGAACAGGCTGATGCCCGCAATGTAGAGCACGAACTCCTTTTTCATCTGGAAGGGCACGTATTCCTTCGGCTCGGGCTCAAAGTGCTCGGGATTCGGGAATTTCCGCTTCGTCACGAGCAGCAGCACAAGCGTGATCGCGCCCGGAATGGCCAGCACCGCAAAGCACGTGGAATAGACCTGAAACGTTGTGCCGTCCGTTTTGAAGAGCATCACCAGATACAGCAGCACCGGGCCGAGAAACGCCCCGATCTGGTCGAGCACCTCCTGGATGCCGAAGCTCTTGCCGACGCCCTCCTGCGAGGCGGCAAAGGACAGGATGGTGTCCTTCGCGGGCTTTTTGACGGCCTTGCCCATGCGCTGGATGACGAGCAGCGCGCACGCCCAGATCCAGCCGTGCTCGCTGACGAGCGCAAGCGCCGGCACGGCCAGCACATCGAGCACGTAGCCGACGATCGTCATCGTCCAGTAGTGCTTTGTTTTATCCGTGAGCTTGCCGAACACATAGCGCATCGAGTAGCCCACGAGCTCGCCGAGGCCGGAGATGAAGCCGATCGTCCCGGCCGAGGCGCCCAGCAGCGTCAGATACGCGCCGCGGATGCTCGACGCCCCCTCGTGCGTCATGTCGGAAAACAGGCTCACGATGCCGAACAGCACCACGAACGCCATGGCCTGCGAGTATTTCCGCTTCTGCTTATTCTCCATCGGTCGTCCCCTCTTTCACTGCGGCCGCCACGTTGGGAAAGCCCGCCTTGCTCTCCGCCTTACAGCGCTGATAGAGCACGTCGAGCAGACGCGCGAACTCTGTGCGCTCCGGCTCCGTGAGCGGGGCGAGCAGCCAGCCGTAAAACTGCGTCTCGACGGCAGCCTTGGAGTTTTTCAGCCGCTCGGCCTGCTCGGTGGCATAGGGGCAGCGGCTGCGGCCGTCGGCAGGGTTGGCTTCCCGGCGCAGGTAGCCCTCGGCCTCCAGACTCGCCGTCTGGCGCGCGACCGCGCCCTTGTCAAAGCCCGTGATGCGGCACACGCCCGATTGCGTGATGCCGGGGTTTTTGCGGATCACATGCAGCACGTCGAACTCGCCCGGGCCGATGCCCTCGGCGCGCAGCGTGCGCACGGTGAACTTGCTCACCTCGCGTACGATCTTCGTGATCTTCCGTTCCGTAATGTCCATAGGCCCCTCCGGCGCGAAAAAGATGTAGCATCATCGAAAATAGATGATACTACATCTTTCTCATTTGTCAAACTCTATTTCAGCTCGGCTGTGAACACGATCGTGCGCCCGTCGGGGCTCTCGGCGCGGATGGTGCCGCGGTGCCCCTCGGCGATGCTGCGCGCGATGGACAGCCCGATGCCGAAGCCGCCGGTCTCGGCGCTGCGGGCTGGGTCTGCGCGGTAAAAGCGGTCAAAGAGCCGGCCGAGCGCAGCCGTGTCGAGCGCGTCGCACCGGTTTTCCGTGCGGATGACAACGCCGCGCCGCCCCTTTTCGAGAGAAAAGACGATGGGCGTATCGGGCGCTGCGTACTTGACGGCATTGTCGAGCAGGATGGACACGAGCTGCCGGATGGCATACTCGTCGCCGCAGTAGGTCAGCCCCGGTGTCACACGCACGTCAAGCTCGTGTCCGGCGGACGCCGCGAAATCGCGGAACGACTCTGCCGCCTCCGTAAGCGCGTCGCTGATCGAGAAGTCCGCCATCTGCAGAGGCGAGACCTCCTCATCCATGCGTGAGAGCGTAACAAGGGCGTTGACGAGCTCGTTGACGAGCTCCGTGAGCTTTTCGGTCTGATTTTCCGCCTTGTCGATCCACTTCTGCTGCCCAACCTCCATCTCCAGCACCTTCAGGCTCGTGGCGATGACGGTGATGGGCGTTTTGAGTTCATGGGAAGCGTCAGTGATAAACTACTTTTGCCGCTCGGACGCCTGGACGACCGGCGCGATGGCCCGGCGCGAGCAGAGCACAATAATCACATACACCAGCGCCACGCACACGGCTGCGGCGGCCAGAGACATCCACGCGAATGTCACGACCGCGTGCAGCTCCTGATAGCTGTCGAGGAAGATGGCCATCCAGCGGTCGGTGTCCGTGTGGATGACGTAGTATTTATATCCCGCCGTGTAGCCGAAGCCCGCACCGTGGCGCAGCGCGGCGGTGAGATACTGCGCCGTGTCGTCCTCGGACACGGCAGCGATGTGCGTCAGGTCCGCCTGCTCGAGATCGCCGTCGCCGTCATAGCGCAGGACGAAATAGCGCGTGGAATACGGCGTCTCGGGTGTGAAGGGGCCGTCGGGCTTCTGCCCCGGCTTGCCGCCGCCGGGCGGGAAGCGCGGCACCGTGCCCTGATTGTCGCAGATCATCCGCAGCATCTGCGTCAGCTGCCGGTCCACGGAGACATAGTTTGCCGCGTTCACCGTCACGCACAGCAGCAGCAAGACCCCCGCGACGGCCAGCGTCGCGATGCGGATGAAGCGTTTGCGCAGCCGCTCAATCATCGCCGACCTCCAGCACATAGCCCAGCCCCCGGTTGGCGCGGATGGTCACGGTCGAGCCGATGCCCTTGAGCTTCTTGCGCAGGTTCGAGATGTGCACCCAGACGACGTTGATCTCCGCGTCGCTGTCCCAGCCCCAGACGCGCTCTAAAATGCGCTCGGCCGAGAGCACGACCTTAGGTGTGCGCAAAAACAGCTCCATGACCTGAAACGCACGCCCGCTCAGGCGCACGCTCTGCCCCGCGCACGAGAGCAGGCCCGTGCTGCAGTCGAGCCCCACGTCGCCGAACGTGAGCACCGTCGGCCGGTACTCGCCGCCGCGGCGCAGCATGGCCCGCACGCGGCAGATGAGCTCATCGGGTGCAAAGGGCTTGGGCAGATAGTCGTCCGCCCCGGCGTTGAAGCCCGTGATGCGGTCATCCTTCTCGGCCTTGGCCGTGAGCATCATGACCGGCGTGCGCACGCCCTCGGCGCGCAGCCGCTCGAGCACCTCGACGCCGCTGAGCTTCGGCATCATGACGTCGAGCACGATGGCATCGTAATCGCCCGTGACGGCGTATTCGTAGGCGTCAAAGCCATTGTAGACGGTATCGACCGTGAATTGATTTTTCTCAAAAAAGGCGCTCAGCGCCTCGGCGAGGTCGCGCTCGTCCTCTGCGATCAGCAGACGCATGGTTCATCACCCGGCCCTATTCTAGGAGATTTCTGCCCGGAAAGCAAGCGCTTTCACAGCGCCTCGCCCGTCAGCTCGCGGCTGCAGGTGATGTTCAGATTGCCGTTGCGGCAGCGCAGGGCGTCGAGAAACGCCTTGGGCACCTGCGCATCGCGCAGCGTGACGCGGTACTGCAGCTCGTAGAGTGTGCCCATGTTGGCGGTCTTGACGCGCTCGAGCGTGTGCGCAGTGGTATACGTGTCAAAGAGATCGTCGAACAGGCCGTCATAGTCGAGGTTTTCCGGGATGGTGATCCTCAGCAGGCGCTCATCGGTGCGCCAGGTGCCGAAGCCCAGCTTCGTCAGCAGAAAGAGCACCGCCGCAATGATGACGAAAAATACCGCCGCGAGCACAACATAGCTCATGCCGGTGGCAAGGCCGAGCGCCATGGTGAGAAAGATCACGCCGATCTCCCGCGCCGTGCCGGGCACGGAGCGAAACCGCACGAGGCTGAACGCTCCGGCGACGGCCACGCCCGCGCCGACGTTGCCGTTGACGAGCATGATGACGATCTGCACGATCGCGGGCAGAACCACGAGCGTGACGGCAAAGCTCTGGCTGCATTTTGTGCGGTACATGCTGATGAAGGCCGTGGCGATGCCCAGCACGAGCGACACCGCCGTACAGATAAGGAAGGCCGGGAGCGTGATCCCGGACGCGAGGATGGATTCAAGCACTGCAGAGCGCCTCCTTTGAAAAGGTTTCGGTGGGAAGAATACACGTTTTGTAGCACGCGCCGTACTTGGAAAACGACGTCTGGCGCGCACCGATGTCCGTCAGCGCGCGGCTGAGCCACAGCGGACAGGCGCCGGGGAGCTTGAGCTCCATGAGGATCTGCCCCGGCGGCAGCAGCGGCGTGCCGTAGTCGCCGCGGCGCAGGTCAAGCGCCGTGGTGCGCCAGCGGATGTCCGTGTCGAACGTGATGCGCACGGCCGGATCGTCCACGCCGGCAAACGCTGCGCGGTCATAGGCGAGAAACACCTTCGGCTCGGCATGATAGGTGCGCTGGAACCACGCGATCTCGCGGCCGATCTGGCCGAGCGGCGCGGCACTTTTTCCAGTGCGCAGAAATGCTGCCGCGTCCGCAGGTGATAACGTGATGCGGCGCTTATAGACCACGCCGGCATACTTTTTCTTGATCTCGGCAAAGACCCCATCGCCGTCCGCCGGTACGCCGTAGCTGCGCACGCGCAGCTTTTCTTTATAGACCGGCTTTTCGAGCGACGCGCGGATGAGCCGCCAGTCGTCCGTGTCATAATAGAGGTTGCAGATCGTGTAGCGTGCGTGCGCGTCGCGCTGAATATGAGGTGCAATGCGTGCGAGCAGCGCCGCCAGCTGCGCCGGCGTGAGAAAGTACTTCTGCTCGTAGCGCGCGAAGCTGGATTGCATGGTATCGGCCATGTCGGTGGCCCCCTTTCTGCCGTCAGCGTACCCCCGCCGCCTAAAGAGGACCTAAAGAAAATTTCCGTTTTTCCTTTAGGCTGCCTTTAGCTTGCCGGGGTATGCTGAGCGCAGAAATGAACAAGGAGGCAAACGGCATGAACCCAGCCAAGCGCATCCCGGCCGTGCTGCTGTGCGCGGCCCTGCTGATCGGTGTACTGTGCGCGTGCGGGAAAACCGCCGGCACCGGCACCGATACCAATACGGCGGCCGACGATTCCGTCGCGCAGCAGCTCTATGATACGGACGTGGCCGCGCCGGATCTGACCAACGCGACTGAGATCACCCTCTCCGGGGCCGACGACGTGACCATCACGGACGGCGGCGTGTACGTGCTCACCGGTACGCTCACGGACGGACGCGTGCTCGTCAACGCGCCGGGCGCGGACGTGACGCTCGTGCTGCAAAACACCGACATCACGTGCGTGGACAGCAGCGCGCTCTATATTTATAAAGCGGCCAGTGTGCTCGTCTATCTCCCGGACGGCACGGCCAGCACTCTCACCGACGGCAGTAGCTATGACGACAGCGACAGCTTCTCCTCTGCCGACGATGAGGAGCCGAACGCCTGCCTGTACGCCAAGAGCGACCTCATCATCGCGGGCGGCGGCACACTAACCGTCACAGGCAATGCCAACAACGGCATCACGGGCAAGGACACGCTGAAGATCGAGGGCACGGCCGTGAACGTCGCAGCAGCGAACCACGGCGTCAACGGCAAGGACTGCCTCGTGCTCAAGCAGGCGAACGTGACCGTGACGAGCGGCGGCGACGCGCTGCGCGCGACCAACGACAGTGACAGCACGCTCGGCTGCATCCTCATCGGTGCGTCCGCGCTCACCCTCACGGCGGGCGAGGACGGCATTCAGGCCGAGACGACGCTCACACTCTTTGACACCACCGGCACCATCACCTCCGGCGACGGCAGCAGCGCCAGTCTCGCCGGCGACACGAGCGCCAAGGGCATCAAGGCCGGCACGGACATCACCGTCCGCAGCGGCAGCTACACGCTCGACTGCGCGGACGACGGCATCCACGCGAACGGCAATGTGACCGTCTCCGGCGGCACGTTCACCATCACGACCGGCGACGACGGCGTGCACGCGGACGATACCGTCACGATCACGGACGGCACGCTCGAGATCTCCCAGTGCTATGAGGGCATCGAGGGCCAGACCATTGACATTTCCGGCGGCACGATCGACATCGTCTCCAGTGACGACGGACTCAACGCCGCGGGCGGCACGGACCAGAGTGGCTTCGGCGACAGCTCCGACTGCAGCATCACGATCTCGGGCGGAACCATCCGCATCGACACGAGCGGCGACGGCATCGACTCCAACGGTGACCTGAACGTCTCCGGCGGCGAGATCTACGTCTCCGGCCCGACGAGCGACAGCGACAGCGCCCTCGACTATGACAGCACAGCCACCGTCACGGGCGGCACCGTTGTCGCGGCCGGGTACAGCGGCATGGCGCAAAACTTCGGCGCCAACTCCACACAGGGCAGCATCCTGCTCACGTGCCAGAGCGCCTCGACCGAGACCATCCGCGTCACGGACGCGAGCGGCAATGTGCTCGCCGAATTCGCACCGGCGAAAGCCTATAACTGCGTCGTCGTGAGCATTCCGGCGCTCACGCAGGGCAGCACCTGCACCGTCACCATGGGCGGTCAGCCCGGCGGGGGCATGGGCACCCCGCCGGACGGCACCGGCGGCAGCAGTATGGGCACGCCGCCTGATGGCAACAACGGCGGCAGTATGGGCACGCCCCCGGACGGCGGCAAAGGCGGCCGCCCCGGACAATAAATCAGCTTTCTTTCTCCCTCCAAAATAGACAAAGGCACGCCCCTGCACGAAATGCGCAGGGGCGTGCTGACAACTGCCCTGTTTATGGGACAGTCCATCTGCTATCCTACAGATAATGAAACAAATTTGGGAGGGATCGCAGATGAAGCATCTGATTGGTTTTTGTGTGCAAGGATCCGCGCCGGAGGCGGTGCCCGCTCCGGCAGCACCGGCGGAAACGGCGGCCGTTCCGTCCGTCGTGCGCGTGTTTTTCCCCGAGCGCGGCCAAGCTTACAGCTATTATAACGGCCGCTTTGACCTGCACGACGGCGATCTGGTCTACGTCAGCGGCAAGCTTGCCCGCCAACGCGGACAGGTGGTCGCAGTGGACTACAATTTTCGCATCCGGCTGGCAGACTACCAGCGTGTGATTGGCGTTGCCGACACGGCCGTGCACGGCACGTTTTACGCGCTGGGCGCGCACCTCGTCACGCTGGAGCCGAACGTGCTGCCGTTCCGACAGGTACGCGGCTGGTTTCTGCCGCCGGAGGCAGACGGGGAATATGCCGTCGGGCACGGCCCCGGACCGGTGTATGCGCTCGAGCAGCTGTCCATCCCGGCCGGCGTCGCCGAAAAAGGCCACGCATACTACATGGAAAACCGGGTGATCTACCTGTCTGTGGACGGCACGGCCGGGCACGCCATCGTACTCGGCACCACACCGTATGAGCTTGCGTTCGATTATACCGACGGCGCGGTCAGTGCACTCGTATGCAGCTGCTACGAAACCGGCCTCTGCAAGCACGGCGCCGCCGTGCTGCTGCAGCTGCGCGAGATGCTCGAAACGGTCCGCAAGCACTGGTCGGAGGCGTTTGCCGAGAGCGGATATTTTGCCGCCGTGAGCAAGCAAACGTTTTCTCTCTTCACGGGCAGCGGCGATACCCCCGTAAGCATCACGCTGACCTGACAAACAGCCGGGGACTGCACAAACCGCAGTCCCCGGCTGGTCGCTTTATTCCATTGTGTCGGCAGGCGGGCAACCATACACGCGCGTGTGCAGCAGTGCCTCGATCGCGCGCAGTTCCGAGGCCGTGCGCGCACCATCGGTCGTGAGCAGGTACAGCGGGATCGGGCTGCCGCCCGGCGTGAGTGCCGGCTGCCGGTAGGGGTACGCCGCGTTGACGGTGAAGCCGTGCCGCTCGTAAAATCCGATGCGCCGCGCGGCCAGCTCCGTCTCCGGCAGCTCCGCCTCCAGACAGGCGGGCTTATCATAGCGTGCGAGCAGCGCGTCGAGCATCTGCCCGCCGATGCCGCCATTGCGGCAGGCGGGGTCCACGGCAAAGTGCTCGAAAAAGACAAAATCGTCAAAGTCCCACAACGCCATCAGCGCCTGCACGCCGCCGGACGGCGCGTGCAGAATGTCGATCCGATAGGCGCTGTCCGAAAGCAGCGCGCGCTGCCCCGCCGTGTCCCGCCGCTCCCCGGCTGGGAAGCTCTGGGAAAGCAAGCGGAAAACCGCGTCAAAATCCTCCGGGCGCATGCGCTCGATGGGCATCATTCCGTTTCCTCCTTTTCCATCTCACCGCGCTCGCGGTAGCAGTCGGCGAACGTGTGCTCCACGCCGCCGGACTTGTAGCCGACCATCGTGTCCAGACAGACGGAGTGAATGCTGTGAAAAATACTCTTTTCAATGTCGGGATTCTTGCGCCGCAGCTCGCGCAGCAGCAGCTTGACCTCCTGCCGCTTGGAGCTGCTGCCGTCGCTGCCGTTCGCGGCCGTGTGCTCAGTAAAGCGGCAGGCGCACTGGATGAATTCCAGACTGTTATAGCGCTGCCAGGCGATGATATCGTCCTCGTGGATGCAGTACATGGGGCGGATGAGCTCCATGCCCGGGAAATTGCGGCTGCGCAGCTTCGGCGGCATGGCCTGCAGCTGTGAACCGTAGAACATGCCCATGACGGTCGTCTCGATGACGTCGCTGAAGTGGTGGCCGAGGGCGATCTTGTTGCAGCCGAGCTCGCGCGCCTTGCTGTAGAGATAGCCGCGGCGCATGCGCGCGCAGAG
>OGDY01004037.1_pt1 | contig 10608 bp, 10 predicted proteins | sample 1570341 | NCBI WGS metagenome assembly OGDY01 (sample SAMEA2581972, study PRJEB24529) | metagenome | biome: Human gut stool | place: China | collected 2011 | reverse complement strand
ATGTGATATATAATAAAGACTCCTTCCGGGTGTTTCGGTATAGATATATCTCATCGTTGGGCCGAGGAGTTCGCTCCTTATCTGGATTTCCTGTGCGTTACGCACAAACATTCTGACCATTATAGTAACAATTTGATTCAGGCTATGTATGATTTGGACAAACCGGTCCTCTCCAATTATTTGCAACCGGTTGCTTCGTATCCATTTTATTCTAAAAAATCCGAGGAGTATACGATTGGCAATTTTAAAATTCGCACATGTATTACCAATCACAATGAAGCGAGCCTAAAAAACTTTGTAACCGTTTTCTATATAGATTGCGGTGACGATGCAGGCGGTTTGACTTTAATACATACAGGAGATTCTAACTTTAAGCCTGTGCAGTATGCTGATATTACCGATGCCAATGACGTCAATCATCATGTCAATGTTTTGATTCCCCGTTATGCTCCCAATGCGTTGACCGAAAATGATATTATCGGTACCGGGACAGGACAGGTGACTCCTGACTATGTATTGCTGTCACATGTTCTTGAACTTTCGCATGCAGATGAGGAAGATTCCCGATGGACTGTGCAGAGTGCTTGGGAACGTGCTTCAAAGATTAATTGTCAACAAACATATGTGCCTATGTGGGGTGAAAAGTTAGTTTGGAAAAATGGTAAATTGAACTGATGAAGAAATATATACTTATGACAGTACTGTCCACTCTTTCATTCATTTGCCATGCGCAACAGTATGAAGTGGGGACAACTACTGCCATCTGGAAAAATCCGGTGGCAGCAGATTTTATGGAAGCGAAAATGCAGGGAGTGCATTATATAGAAGTGGCTCTTAACCAGTGTTATCGGGGAGTGCCGGCAGAAGAAGTGATACCTCGTATCAAACTGATGAAGAGTAGGGTGGATAGTGCCGGTATTCAGGTATGGTCTATTCATCTGCCTTTTTCCCGAACCTTGGATATTTCGGTTTTGGATGACTCGCTTCGTGCAAAAAATGTTCGTTTCATGGCGCAGATGATAGAGCAATGCGGACAGTTCAAACCGGCCCGGTTGGTTCTGCATCCAAGTTCAGAACCAATAGCGGATAGTGTTCGTGCCCGGCGTATAGTGAATGCGCAGCGTTCTATTATGTACCTGAAACCATATGCCGATCGTATAGGGGCGCAGTTGTGTATTGAAAATCTGCCGCGTACTTGTTTAGGAAATACGCCTGAAGAACTCTTGGAGATTATTTGCGGTATTCCCGGAGTGAAAGTTTGCTTTGATACGAATCATTATAGTAAAGGTTCTATTGAGCATTTCATGAAGATATTGGGCCGGCATATAGGAACAATCCATGCTTCGGATTTTGACTTGGTAAACGAAAGCCATTGGCTTCCCACACAGGGAAAAATAGATTGGCAGCGTTTTGTAAAAGAACTGAGAAGCAATGGATATAAGGGAGTATTTATGTACGAGGCTATGAAAGATTGCGACCATGATAAGGCGCGTCCTGTTCCGTCACGTATCTACGAAACTTTTAAAAATATAACAGGCAGTGAGTAGTGAATAGCCGTATAATAAACCGTTAAAAGAAATGTTTTATGAAGAAAGTATATTTGTTTTTATTGTTATGTGTTTGTATCCAGTTGAGCTGGGGGCAGGATAGGGCTACTGAAATCAGAAACACTTTTTTAAGTGGAAATACTTCTCTACTTTTAGTCGTCGCTCATCGTGCCGATTGGCGCAATGCTCCCGAAAACTCTTTGCAAGGTATTCAGAATTGCATTGACATGGGGGTTGATATGGTGGAAATAGATCTGAAGAAAACAAAAGACGGGCATCTTGTCCTGATGCATGATAAACTGATTAACCGTACAATGAACGGAAAAGGGCGTCCGGAGGATTATACCTTGGCAGAATTGAAAGCATTAAGGTTGAAAAACGGCGCCGGTTGTAAAACGCGCCATCAAATTCCTACTTTTGAAGAGGTTATGACTTTATGTAAAGGTAAGATCATGGTGAATGTGGACAAGGGCTATGACTATTTTAAAGAAGCATACGCAATTCTTGAAAAGACAGGTACGGTGGGGCAGTGTGTGATGAAAGCCGGTTTGCCTTACGAGCAGGTGAAGTCTGAAAACGGTGATGTATTGGACAAAATGATTTTCATGCCTGTTGTGAATTTGCAGAAAGCGGATGCGGAAGCAGTCATAGATAGCTATCTCACGCACATGAGCCCTAAGGCTTTTGAGTTGGTGTTCAACAACGACGGTCCTGAAGTACTGCGTCTGATAGATAAAGTTCGTTCCAGCGGCGCCCGTATCTTCATCAACAGCCTTTGGCCGGAACTCTGTGGGGGTCACGATGATGATCGTGCCGTAGAGCTGCATGAGCCTGATGAGAGTTGGGGCTGGATCATCGGCCGGGGAGCGAAGCTGATTCAGACTGACCGTCCTGCCCTGTTACTTGATTATTTGCGAGCGAAAAAATTACACAACTAACCGTTGTACCTTGTTCTTGGGAAAACGGTACTTTACCTAAGAGGCATTCCTCACCGGGGAACGTCCCTTCCGGCGCCGGGAAATCTATTGCCCGGCACCGGGAAGGCATCCGTTCCCCGGTTTCTGAACATTTAAACTAAAAAGTATTATGTTGAAACATTTGATAAGTTTTTACAAGGTTTCCCAGCCGAAGCCTTGTAGCGGGGAGCCTTTGTCCATGCAGCAAAGGAGTTTAAAACGGTTGCAATGGTCCACCTTCCTTTCCGCAACCTTGGGATATGGGATGTATTATGTCTGTCGTCTGAGCCTGAATGTGGTGAAGAAGCCTATTGTAGAGGAAGGTATCTTTTCGGAAACCGAACTGGGCATTATCGGTGCGGTGCTTTTCTTTACCTACGCTGTAGGCAAGTTCACAAACGGTTTTCTGGCCGACCGGAGTAATATCAACCGTTTCATGTCCACCGGGTTGCTTGTGACTGCATTGGTAAATCTTTTCCTCGGTTTTGTGCACTCCTTTATTCTTTTTGCCATTCTTTGGGGCATCAGCGGCTGGTTCCAGTCCATGGGCGCTGCTTCTTGCGTTGTCGGCCTTTCCCGTTGGTTTACTGACAAGGAGCGCGGTTCTTTCTATGGTTTTTGGAGTGCCAGCCATAATATTGGGGAGGCGATGACATTTATCATCGTGGCTTCCGTAGTCAGTGCCTTTGGCTGGCGCTATGGTTTTCTGGGTGCCGGTCTTGTGGGTCTTATAGGAGTTTTGGTCATTTGGCGTTTTTTCCATGATAGCCCGCAGAGTAAAGGTCTTCCGGCTGTCAACGTCCCCCGGGCGAAAAAAGCAATGAACGCTTTGGAAACTGAGGAGTTTAACCGGGCCCAGAAGTCAGTCTTGAAGAATCCTGCTATCTGGATACTTGCTTTCAGCAGTGCTTTCATGTATATCAGCCGGTATGCGGTGAATAGTTGGGGTGTGTTCTATCTGCAGGCGGAGAAAGGTTATTCTACGCTTGATGCGAGTTTCATCATTTCCATCAGTTCGGTTTGCGGTATTGTCGGTACGATGTTTTCGGGTGTTATCTCCGATAAGTTTTTCGGTGGTCGCCGTAATATTCCGGCATTGATTTTCGGTCTGATGAATGTGGTGGCTCTCTGCCTCTTCCTGCTTGTTCCCGGTGTACACTTTTGGCTGGATGCTTTGTCCATGGTGCTTTTCGGGCTTGGCATCGGTGTGCTGATTTGCTTTTTGGGTGGCTTGATGGCTGTTGACATTGCTCCCCGCACAGCTTCGGGTGCAGCTTTGGGTGTGGTTGGCATTGCGAGTTATATCGGTGCGGGTTTGCAGGATGTGATGAGTGGTGTACTGATTGAGGGTAATAAGCATGTTGTCAACGGTGTTGAAGTTTATGACTTCACTTATATCAACTGGTTTTGGATAGGGGCGGCATTGATGTCTGTATTGTTGGCATTGCTGGTGTGGAATGCGCGAAGCAAGGAATAGAAGCTATTATTCTAAAAATTTGTATATTCCATTTGGAATTACTAATATTGTAACTTGTTAACCGACTTCGGAACTTCAAGTAGTTGTAACATTGTTGAAAAATGTACATCTTACTTTTGCATCCGAAAAAACAGAGACAATATGATGGAATTCATGGATGAAGCGTTATTACTGTCCGAAATCAGGAAAGATAACGAAGACGCTTTTGCTTTTCTTTTCAAGAAGTCTTTTCCGCGTTTGCTTGGATATGCTGTCCGTTTTGTAGAGAATGAGGAAGTTGCATTGGATATTGTTCAGGAATGTTTCCTGAACTTCTGGGAGAAGCGTAATCTCCTGGTTGCTGTATCCGTAACTTCCTTACTGTTTGCTATGGTACGGAATAGTTGCCTGAACTACTTGAAGCATGAGGCGGTGGTGGAAAAGCACCGGATAGAGTATTTGGCTAAGGTGGGGGGAGAAGAACGGCTGTACTACGCCGACTTTGCACCCGATGCCGGATACGGGCTGCTGTATGAAGAGTTGGAGCAGCAGATAAAGTCGGTGATAGATAATTTGCCCGAACGTTGTCGTGAGGTATTTGTCCTAAGCAGGTTTGAGAATTTAAAGAATAGGGAAATCGCCGAGCAGTTGCGAATATCGACTACTGCGGTGGAGAAGCAGATAGCCAAAGCTTTGGATATCTTTGCCCGGCATTTTAAGGAGAAATACCCGATGGACGTCTGTATCGTCGTTTTGGCATGGCTTATCGATTGTAAATGAGAACGTAGGGATAAACATTATAAGTAGAAAAAGAAAAATTTTCTGCTTTTTTTATTTATAGAAGGTTGGGTAAGTTATTTTTCAGTTGTTTTATCTTATAGAAAGCAGAAGTTATGAAGGAAGTAGAAACAGATATGCGTGAGGCGGCGGTTCGTTATTTTGAAGGATGTCTGTCGGCACAGGATGAAGAACGGTTGTATCGTTTCATTCAGGAGAGTGGTGGTAACTATTCATTGTTCAAGGAATGGGAACGTCAATGGTTGGAAACATCTGTGGCGAATGAAAGGACTGAATTCGAATGGGAGAAGCTGCAAGCAAGATTGCATACCCGGAAAGCGGTAACTCCGATGTTGCTGCCCGGTGTGGGGGCTTTCTGGAGGAAGATAGCTGCTGTTGTGGCCATTGTTATCCTTACTGCCGGAGCAACGCTGGGAATAGGCTATACGGTGACATGCCTGCAACCTGAAACGTACTTTACGCTGGAAGTGCCTTTCGGGGAGAAAAGCAAGATAACGTTGTCCGACGGAACAAATGTCTGGCTGAACTCAGGTTCTAAGTTAATATATTCCAATAGGTTTGATAAGGAGAACCGGGTGGTGAAGTTGGAAGGTGAAGGCTATTTTGAAGTTACCCGGCACGAAGGTATTCCGTTTAAGGTGGAAACGCCTGCGTATGCGGTGTTGGTGAAAGGCACGAAGTTCAATGTTTCTGCTTATTCGGGTGATCCGTACGTAACGACTACGTTGCTTGAAGGGAAAGTGGAACTTCTGCACGAAAAGAATATTTATAAGATAGTTCCGGGGGAATCTATGCGTCTCAATGTAGCAACCGGAAGATTGCAAAAAACAAAAGTTGATGCCACGCATTCTACGGCATGGTTGAAAAATCAGGTGGAATTTGAACGCATTACGCTGAAAGAACTGGCCATGAAACTTTCGCGGCAGTATAATGTTCAGATAAGGATTGCGTCTGAAGCACTTGGCAGCAAAGCTTTCCGTATCTCGCTCCGTAACCGGGAGACAATAGGCGAGGTGATGAAAGCGCTGCAAGAGATTATGCCTGTCACTATTGAATATAAGGAAGATAATATATATATTAAGGAATAAAACATGTTTTTGCTCTCTGTTTTTGGACGCAAATACAGGAGCTTGGTTCAACCTTTAAAATTAAGTACTATGTCTGAAAGCGATAAGCGGACTAAAGTTTTATTGTAAAAACAATTCTAATTATGACAACATGAGAAAAAAAGTAAGTAGGCTACTTTTATATGTAGCCCTATGCACTGTTTGTGCCGTCACGAAAGCACAGAATGTGAGTAAAAGTTTTGAAAATCAGTCTCTTAAAAGTGTTCTCACTGAGATAGAACATCAAACGGGATTGTCTATTATCTATGAACTGAAAGAGGTAGATGAAACGAAAAAAATTACCGGCTATTTTAAGAATACACCGGTGGAACAAGTCCTTTCGGAAATTCTGGACAAAGATTTGACTTTTACGATCCGGAATAAAATGATTCTACTGTCCAAAAGGAAGAACGAGAAACGGCAGCAAGAGGGGGTAAAGCGGGTCACCGGTAAAGTGATAGACGAAAAGGGAGAAGCGGTAATCGGTGCAACCGTATTAGTGAAGGGCACTACGAATGGAACGATAACAGACGTAGATGGAATTTTTACTTTGGACAATGTGCCGTCCGATGCGTTGATTGCTATATCTTATATCGGCTATCAAGACCGGGAGTTGTCGGTGAAAGACAAACAATCTGTCAACGTTACCTTATCCGGTGTCGGTTGTGGAGCAGCTGGGGTTACTTTCGGTTCGGCTTTCTTTATTTCCGCTTTTTGGGGTTCTGCAACTTCTGCTTTAGTTTCCGTCTGGGCAGTCTTGGATACTTCAGTTACGGGGGCCGCTTCTTGCTTTACTTTACGAGGACGTCCCGGTTTGCGTTTGGGAGCTTCGGTCTCTGTTGCGGGAGTTGAGGAAGCAGCCGTCTCTTTAGCTGTCTCTACTGTTTGTGCAGAAGCTTGTGTGGCAGGTGTTTCTCCTGTTTTTCCTTTTGTAAGCTCGCCGTTTTTATTGGCTGTGAACACCTTGTCGGCTCCTTCTTTCTTGACCGTTACGCGAGAACGTTTTTGCTTGTCCCCTTTACGTTCTTCTTTTAATTTGTCGGCTGCTACTTTCTTGGTTGCTCCTGCAATAGCTTGCTCGTCAAGGATCTTGTAGACAAGTTCTTCTTTCTTGAGAGAATCTGTTTTTTTGATACCAAGCTCTTGGGCAATAGCTTGCAATTCCGACAAATTTTTGTCGTTTAATTGAATGATATTATACATACAGTATATGTGTGAATGGTTTTTTACTTATTTGGTAAGTCTACCTTGTAAATTATGATTTAATAGGGATATTTATTATTGAACCGGAAATCTGGTTAACAATCCTCACCTCAGTAAGGAGTTACAGAATGTTTCAACGGTGCAAAGGTAATAATAATTTTTGGTTTCATAAATAAATCGTCTTTTTTTTAATTTTAAAAGTCTATCTTTGTTCCATTATCATCAAGAAATAGATTTATGAATATATGCGCAGTTCATTTAGTTACTTTTTCGCCTACCCATACCTCTAAACAAGTGGGCGAGGCAATTGTTCGAGGTACAGGTGTTTCTGAAATAATGAAAACGGATCTGACTTTGCACCCGGCAGGAAAGCTGGAAATACCGGAAAATACTTTAGCAGTAATTACCGTTCCCGTATACGGTGGAAAAGTGGCACCTTTGGCATTGGAACGGATGAAGGATATTCATACTTCGGGCGCACCGGCGGTGTTGGTTGTTGTTTATGGTAACCGGGCCTATGAAAAGGCGTTGGTGGAGTTGGATGCATTTGCGTCGGAAAGAGGGTTTAAAGTAATTGCAGGAGGAACGTTTGTTGGCGAACATTCATACAGTACGGAGCAGAATCCCATAGCAGTAGGACGGCCGGATGTGGATGATCTGCAATTTGCGGAGACATTTGGCGCTAAAATACGGACAAAGATTGAAACTGCAGCCGAAATGGATAAATTATATGCTGTCGATGTCAACCGTATTCAACGTCCTTATCAGGCATTTTTTCCGTTATTCCGTTTTTTGCGGAAAGTGGTGAAACTGCGTAAAGGCGGTGTGCCCATGCCTCGTATTCCGGCAGTCGATACAGAACTTTGCAATCACTGTGGATATTGTGCGGTGCATTGTCCGGCAAGTGCCATCAAGAAAGGTGATGAGTGTTACACTGATGCGGAAAAGTGTATCCGTTGCTGTGCCTGTGTAAAAGGTTGCCCGCAAAAAGCTCGTACATTTGATACGCCATTTGCCGCTCTGCTTGCCGATTGTTTCAAGAGACAGAAAGAAAACAGGATTATCTTATGAAAGTTACAAAGGAAACTTATATTTAAGGTACAAACGTCTTTTCATGTCTTGAATAAAGAGAATAGGAGTTACCGTTTTTTCTTAATAATGTGGATTATGAGCACGCGTTGTGTGGAGGAATCAATGCGGAAGCGGTTGTCTGTCCTTTCGCCTACTAACCAGATAATGTCTTTGCCGCAACACAACACCCATTGTTGTTCTTTGCGCAGGAGGGAAAACTTCCGGTCGGTCATGTAGTCACTTACTTTTTTTCTGCCTTTCATGCCGAATGGGGTAAAGACATCGCCTTGCTGCCAAAGCCGTAGGGAAAGGGGATGCAGAAGCTTGTCAGCATCAAAACAGGCGACTTCTTTATCGCGGGGAATGATGAAGTCCGGGGTGAGAGAGTATTTTTCCATTGCCAGCAAGGGCTGCTCAACCTGTTGATACGCTTCAATTAAAAGGTACTTACGATCTTTCACAACGCGCCAGTGTTCCGAAGAAAAGGTTTTTCCCGGTTGTCCTTCCAACGCCCGGTATATATCTCTGATTTGAGCAGCATTGAAACCGAGCGGATATAATATTTCAAACAATAATGTTTCGGGAGCAGTTTCTTGCATCAGAGCGTCAATGCATATTCCCTCTGTTGTTTGCACCCGCTTTGTTGCTTCTTCTATGCTTTTCTTATATATGATGGATACTTCGCTTAGATGTTCGGCTGTATTGAAAATACTTTCTTTGACGGAAGGATTGATTTCCTGCATCATGGGGAGCAGGTTAAGCCGTATTTTATTACGGGTATATTCATCTTGCAGATTGGTGCTGTCTGTTACATAGTCCTGTCCTGTGCGGTTCAGGTAATTAATAATTTCTTTGCGGTCCAGACAAAGGAGAGGGCGTACGATGTGCCCGTTCTTGGGGCGTATTCCCCTTAAGCCGTTAATTCCTGTGCCGCGGATTAAGTTTAGCAGAAGAGTTTCTACGCTGTCATCCCGGTGATGAGCTACGGCAATGACATTGGCACCGCTTTTTCGGCGTATTTCTTCAAACCATTCGTAACGTAGTTCCCGCGCTGCCATTTCAATGGAGATATGTCGTTCTTCGGCTGTACGTACAGTATTAAAATGGACGATATGTAATGGAACTTGCCGCTTTGCACATAGTTGAGAGACAAATGCCTCGTCTCTGTCAGATTCTTTGCCGCGGAGGTGGAAATTGCAGTGTGCGGCTTCGCAGTTGTACCCCAACGTTTGCAACAAACACAACAGCGCAACGGAGTCGGCTCCGCCACTCAAGGCTATGATTACTTTGTCCGTTGGCATAAAAAGCCGTTTCTGATTGATGTATTGTGCTACTCTTTCCTGTTCCATGGGGGCAAATATACATGTTTCTTATTGAATTTTATTATTTCCGTATGGAAACATCGCTCGGAGTGATGTATGTGCTACGCGTTTATTTCCTTAAGTCTCTTCTTATTTAAAAACATTCTAAATTATTTGCGCTGTATGAACTTATCTTTTATCTTTGCGGCAAAAATAAAGAAAGACAGAAGACTATGCGTTTGTCCGAATTGAAAACCGGTGAAAAAGGTGTAATTGTTAAAGTACTGGGACATGGTGGTTTCCGTAAGCGAATCGTAGAAATGGGATTTGTCAAGGGAAAAACGGTGGAGGTACTGCTGAATGCCCCTCTGAAGGATCCTGTTAAGTACAAGGTAATGGGATATGAAATATCATTGCGGCATCAGGAAGCTGAAATGATTGAGATTGTTGGCGAACAGGAAATGCTCCGGGATGCGGTACATCTTGATTATCACGAGGGGATGAGCGAGGATATGCGTCTGAGTGAAGAAGAACTGAAACGTATCGCTTTGGGCAAACGTCGTACTATTAATGTAGCTTTGGTGGGAAATCCCAATTGTGGCAAGACGTCTCTTTTTAATATTGCTTCGGGTTCGCACGAGCATGTAGGGAATTATAGCGGTGTAACCGTAGATGCCAAAGAAGGCTATTTCGACTTTCAGGGCTATCACTTCCGCATTGTAGACTTGCCGGGAACTTATTCTCTTTCTGCATATTCTCCTGAAGAAATTTATGTTCGTCACCACATTATCAATGAAACGCCGGATATTATAATCAACGTAGTGGATTCTTCCAATTTGGAACGTAATCTGTATCTTACTACCCAGCTGATTGACATGAATGTACGTATGGTTATTGCGCTCAATATGTACGATGAACTGGAAGCGAGTGGTAATACGTTGGATTACGTAAAGCTCGGACAATTGTTCGGCGTGCCGATGCTGCCTACTATTAGCCGAACCGGGAAGGGGATTGAACAGCTTTTTCATGTTATTATCGGTATTTACGAAGGCGGAGACTTCTTGGATAAGAAAGGGAAAGTGCGTGCTGAAATACTGAATGACCTGCGCAATTGGCACAAGGAATATGTGCCCGATCATGATTTTGGGACTCACAAGGAGGAGAAGGAAC
>OGDY01004035.1_pt1 | contig 10618 bp, 8 predicted proteins | sample 1570341 | NCBI WGS metagenome assembly OGDY01 (sample SAMEA2581972, study PRJEB24529) | metagenome | biome: Human gut stool | place: China | collected 2011 | reverse complement strand
GACAACATTTGCTGAGCTTGACAAGATCTGCAAGCCAGAGTGTGTATTCGCTTCAAACACATCATCACTTTCTATCACAGAGATTGGAAATGGTCTTACACGTCCTATGATCGGTATGCATTTCTTCAATCCAGCTGACAGAATGAAGCTTATCGAGGTTATCGCAGGTGTTAATACACCAGCTGAGACTGTAGAGAAGATCGTTAAGATCTCAGAGGAGATCGGTAAGACTCCAGTACAGGTTAACGAGGCTGCTGGATTCGTAGTAAACAGAATCCTCATCCCAATGATCAACGAAGCTGCATTCATCAAGATGGAAGGTGTATCAGACATAGCTGGTATTGACGCTGCTATGAAGCTTGGTGCTAACCATCCAATGGGACCACTTGAGTTAGGTGATTTCGTAGGCCTTGATATCTGTCTTGCAATCATGGACGTTCTGTACAATGAGACAGGTGACAGCAAGTATCGTGCATGTCCGTTACTTCGTAAGATGGTACGTGGCGGCAACCTTGGTGTTAAGAGCGGCAGAGGATTCTATGTATACAATGCTGATCGTACAAAGACACCAGTTGATGCTCAGTAATAGTGCTAAGTAATATAATATATTCATGGAGGAATAATTAGAATGGATTTCGCTTTAGACAAGAAGTATGAAATGGCGCAGAATTTATTCAGAGAGTTCGCGCAGAATGAAGTAAAGCCTCTTGCTCAGGAAATTGACGAACAGCACAGATTTCCTAGAGAGACTGTAGAGAAGATGGCAAAGTATGGTTTCTTAGGAATCCCTGTTTCTAAGGAGTTAGGCGGACAGGGCTGTGATATTCTCACATATGCTATGTGCGTTGAGGAACTTTCAAAGGTTTGTGGTACTACAGGTGTTATCGTATCAGCACACACATCACTCTGTGTTGATCCTATCGTAACATTTGGTACACCAGCTCAGAAGGAGAAGTATGTTCCTGATCTTGCTTCAGGCAGAAAGCTTGGTGCTTTCGGTCTTACTGAGCCAGGTGCTGGTACAGATGCTCAGGGACAGCAGACAAAGGCTGTACTTGACGGAGACGAGTGGGTACTTAACGGATCAAAGTGCTTCATCACAAACGGTAAAGAGGCTGACGTATATATCGTTATCGCCGTTACTGGTATCGTTGAGAAGCGTGGCAGAAAGATGAAGGAGATATCTGCATTCATCGTAGAGAAGGGTACACCTGGATTTACATTCGGTACAAAGGAGAACAAGATGGGTATCTGTGGTTCTTCAACATACGAGCTTATCTTCACAGACTGCCGTATTCCAAAGGATGCACTTCTTGGACAGAAGGGTAAGGGATTCAATATCGCTATGCATACACTTGATGGTGGACGTATCGGTATCGCTGCTCAGGCTCTTGGTATTGCAGAGGGCGCTCTCGAGACAACAGTTAACTATGTTAAGGAGAGAAAGCAGTTCGGCAGATCAATCGCTCAGTTCCAGAATACACAGTTCGTTCTTGCAGATCTTGCAACAAAGATCGAGGCAGCTAAGCTTCTCGTATACAAGGCAGCAAGAAAGAAGGATGAGTACCAGAGCGGTGCTAAGGTTTCTTACTCAGTAGAGGCAGCTATGGCTAAGCTTTACGCAGCTGAGGTTGCTATGGAAGTTACTACAAAGTGTGTTCAGTTACACGGTGGTTACGGTTACATCAAGGAGTACGATGTTGAGCGTATGATGCGTGATGCTAAGATTACAGAGATCTACGAGGGAACTTCAGAGGTTCAGCGTATGGTTATTTCTGCAAACTTATTAAAGTAATATAGGAGGTACTTAACGTGAAGGTTATAGTTTGTATAAAGCAGGTACCTGATACAAAGGGTGGAGTACAGTTCAACCCAGACGGTACATTAAACAGAGCAGCAATGCTTACAATCATGAACCCTGATGATAAGGCAGGACTTGAGGCTGCACTTAGATTAAAGGATCAGTATGGTGCAGAGGTAACAGTTCTTACAATGGGTCTTCCAAAGGCTGCTGATGTTCTTCAGGAGGCAATCGCAATGGGAGCTGACAAGGGTGTCCTTGTAACAGATCGTGTACTTGGTGGAGCTGATACATGGGCTACATCAACAACAATTGCCGGAGCTCTCAGAAAGCTTGATTACGATCTGATCATCACAGGTCGTCAGGCTATCGATGGAGATACAGCTCAGGTTGGACCACAGATCGCTGAGCATCTTGGAATTCCAGTTATTTCATATGCACAGGAGATCAAGGTTGACGGAGATTCCGTAATCGTTAAGCGTCAGTATGATGATGGATATCATATGTTAAAGGCTAAGATGCCTTGCCTTGTAACAGCACTTTCTGAGTTAAATGAGCCAAGATACATGACTCCAGGTGGAATCTTCGATGCAGTTAATGCAGAGATCACAACACTTGGCAGAGCAGACCTTGTTGATGTTGATGATTCAAACCTCGGTCTTAAGGGCTCACCTACAAAGATCGCTAAGGCTTCAGATAAGGTAAGAAAGGGTGCAGGCGAGAAGGTTGTTCCTGATTCTCCAGATGAGGCAGTTAGCTATATTGTTGGCAAGTTAAAGGATAAGCATGTAATCTAATATAGTAAAGGAAAAGTGGTGAATAAAATGGGCGCAATGAACGCAGAAGATATGAAGAACTACAAAGGCGTATTTGTCTTTGCACAGCAGGTAGATAATAAGTTAAGTGGTATTTCTTTCGAGCTTATCGGCGAAGGAAAGAGACTGGCAGAGAAGCTTGATGAGCAGGTAACTGCAGTCCTTATCGGTTCAGACGTTAAGGGTCTTGTAGATGAGCTTGCAGAGTACGGCGCAGATAGAGTTATCGTTGTTGACGATCCAGAGCTCAAGGAGTACAGAACTGAGCCATATGCACACGCACTTGCATCAGTTATCAATGAGTACAAGCCAGAGATCGTTTTAGTTGGTGCTACAGCAATCGGTAGAGATCTTGGTCCAACAGTTTCAGCAAGAGTTGCTACAGGTCTTACAGCGGACTGTACATTACTTGAGATCGGTGATTTCCCTCTTGTTGCACTTCCAAATCAGGAGCAGAAGCACAATCAGCTTCTTATGACACGTCCTGCATTCGGTGGTAACACAATCGCTACAATCGCATGTCCTGACAACCGTCCACAGATGGCTACAGTTCGTCCAGGTGTTATGCAGAAGCTTGACAAGGTAGCTGGTAAGAAGGCGGAGGTTATCGAGTACAATCCAGGATTCGTACCTAACAACAAGTATGTTGAGATTCTTGAGATCTCAAAGGCTATCTCAGATATCAAGGATATCATGGATGCTAAAATCCTTGTTTCAGGTGGTCGTGGGGTTGGTTCAGCAGAGAACTTCAAGCTCCTTGATGATCTTGCAGAGGTACTTGGTGGACAGGTATCATGCTCACGTGCAGTTGTAGATTCAGGCTGGAAGCCAAAGGAGCTTCAGGTTGGTCAGACTGGTAAGACAGTTCGTCCACAGGTATACTTCGCAATCGGTATTTCAGGTGCTATCCAGCACGTAGCTGGTATGGAAGAGTCAGACATCATCGTTGCTATCAACAAGGATGAGGATGCTCCTATCTTTGATGTAGCTGACTATGGTGTAGTTGGAGATCTCAACAAGATCGTTCCAGCTCTTACAGAGGCTATCAAGGCAGAGCTTGCTAATAAGTAATTAACAGCTTGTTTGTCATATAGATAATTTTAGATTATCAATTATAAGTCCCCCTCTTGGATTTGATGTTCAAGAGGGGGATTTTTTGAGCTGTATGGTGGTCTGAATTGTAGAATCGTTTGAATTGCATAGGGCTGTTGCAGGATGAATTCAGGTACGGAACGATTTGTGTGCGGCTACGTGAGGGTCGTGTTGAGGATATACTGGCGAAAAATAACGTACTGTTCTTTGCTGAATGTCCGTTTTCATTACAAGGGATACTCTGCTCGATGATGAGTGAATAGCATTATTAGTGAGCTATAAATGAATTGATGATTGTAAATGTGAATATATGGGTCCAATATACGAGTCGGTGAATTGAGTCGATGAGAAATCGATAAATTGAAAATTAGAAATCAGAAAATAAAGATCGAAAATCGAAATACAAGTGTATTGTAAATAATACAAAAATAATGTAGTATTAATTAGTTTGAGTATAGTAGATAAAGAGAGTACGCATGTGAGGATAAGTGCAAGTGAAGATAAGTGTATGTGAGGATAAGCACAAATGGCAGGTATAGTACATTATGCACAGCAGGAGCATGCAGAGGAGAGGTACATATGAAAGAGAAAGACAGCGTCGAAAATAATGAAAAATCACCTGATAACAGGAAAAAATCTGGTGAGAAAATAATATCTGATAATAAAACAATATCTGCTAATGGAAAGGCGTTCGCAGGTGAGAGCAGAGAAAATAAGATGGGAGTGATGTCTGAGGGAAAGCTTCTGATGTCCATGTCACTCCCTATGATAATTTCCATGCTGTTCCAGGCTATGTACAATGTTGTGGACAGTGTGTTTGTGTCAAGATTCAGCATGGACGGACTTACGGCTGTGTCCACGGCATTTCCGATACAGAATCTGATGATCGGAGTTTTCTCTGGACTTGGAGTAGGTTTTAATGCGTTTATATCCAAGGCGCTGGGAGAGAAGAAGTTTGACAGGGCAAATGAGGTGGCGAGACAGGGAATATTTCTTGAAGCGATAGGATATGTGATATTCCTGATAATAGGTTTATTCTTTGCAAGGACATTCATGGAAAGTCAGACGAGAGATGCACAGGTAATCCAATATGGAACAGAATATCTCGAGGTGTGTTGCTGTTGTGCTTTCGGTATAGCTTTCCAGATGACATTTGAGAGATTGCTGCAGTCCACGGGACGTACAATGTACAGTATGATAACCCAGATACTCGGTGCTGTCATCAATCTTATACTTGATCCTATAATGATATTTGGACTTCTTGGATGTCCTCGAATGGGAGTAAAGGGTGCGGCCATCGCAACTGTATGTGGACAGTGTATAGCTGGAACTCTGGCTATGGTATTCAATATCAAGAAGAATCCGGATCTCCATATAACACTCAGAAGATTCAGGCCACATGGTGAGATAATAGGTAAGATTCTCAGCGTAGGTGTGCCGTCGGTTATCATGGTTGCAATAGGTTCTGTGATGAATTATTTCCTGAATCTGATACTGTACTCATTCTCGAAATTGGCCGTTGCAGTGTTCGGAGCGTATTTCAAGGTGCAGAGTATGGCATTTATGCCTGTATTCGGATTGAACAACGGAATGATACCTATAATTTCATACAACTACGGAGCACAGAAACCTGATAGAATGAAACGCACCATGAAGCTTGGTGTGATGGTCGGTTGTTCCATTATGGTATTCTGTCTTGCTATCATGCAGGTATTTCCGGGACAGATACTTAAAATATTTGATGCCACAGATGAGATGCTGTTGATGGGTATACCAGCGGTCAGGATCATGAGCACAGCATTTATATTTGCGGGATTTTCTGTCACATGTTCGGGAATGTTTCAGGCTGTAGGAAAGGGCGTGTACAGTATGATAGTGTCTATGGCGAGACAGCTTTTTGTCATACTTCCTGTGGCATATTTTCTGTCAAAAGCAATGAACAGTGTGAATGGTGTGTGGGCAGCGTTCCCTATAGCAGAGGTTTTCAGCGTGATCATATCGATGATTCTTCTTCTCAGGGTCTATAAGAAAATAGTAAAGCCTATGGAAAGTGTTCAAAGAGATTAAAAGACGAAGATAATGAGATATGATGAGAGCAGAATAATATATACATGGCACGTGGCATTTGTATTGTGGTAGAATACTATATAGTAATATAGTTTCGTGTGATGAATGCAGTTTTGCATTTGTCATTGACAGGTGACAGAAAAGGTAATGGAAAGAGAGCGGAAATGGGAAAGTTGATATATATGGATCATGCAGCGACGACGGCGGTGAGACCTGAAGTGCTCAACGCCATGCTGCCTTATTTTACAGAAAAGTTTGGAAATCCTTCAGGCGTATACACATTTGCATCGAGAAATAAGGATGTGACAAATGTGGCGAGGGATATAATTGCTGATTCGCTTGGTGCAAAGCCTGAGGAGATCTATTTCACGGGCGGTGGTTCGGAATCGGATAACTGGGCTTTAAAGGCTGTAGCGGAAGCCTTTCAGGATAAGGGAAAACATATAATTACGACCAGGATAGAGCACCATGCCATTCTTAACACATGTCAGTACCTGGAGAAGAGGGGCTTTGACGTGACATATCTGGATGTGGATGAGAAGGGGATGGTTGATCCTGATAGGCTGGAGTCGGCGATAAGACCGGATACGATCCTCATCTCGGTTATGGCTGCAAATAATGAGATAGGAACCATAGAGCCGATAAGCAGGATAGGAGCTGTTGCGCATGAACATGGCATTCTATTCCACACGGATGCGGTTCAGGCGTATGGACAGATACCACTGGATGTAAATGCCATGAACATAGATATGCTCAGCAGCAGCGGACATAAGCTTAATGGCCCGAAGGGAATCGGGTTTCTGTATATACGGAGCGGAATAAAGCTTGGAAGCTTTATCCACGGAGGCCAGCAGGAGAGAGGAAGACGTGCCGGAACAGAGAATGTACCGGGGATTGTAGGAATGGGCAAAGCTGCGGAGCTTGCGATGCTCTCAATGGAAGATCGGATGAAGCAGGAGACAGATATCAGAGATCATATGATACACAGAATTTTATCGGAGATTCCTTATTCCAGACTGAACGGACATGACAAAGACAGACTTCCGAACAATGTAAATGTCAGCTTCCAGTTCGTTGAGGGCGAGACGATCCTCATCATGCTCGATATGGCGGGCATATGTGCTTCTGCCGGTTCCGCATGTACATCGGGTTCTGTTGATCCCTCCCATGTGCTGACAGCTATAGGGCTTCCGAAGGAGATATCCCATGGTGCGGTCAGACTGACTCTGGGATATGAGAACACCATGGATGAGGCGGATGCGGTGGTAGATAATCTCAAGAGAATCGTGGAAAATCTCAGAAAAATGTCACCTGCGTATCAGGATTTTGCCAGGAGAAACATGTAAATTACACAAGATATAACTATGTATAAAGAGGGAAAAAATTTGGTCGATACAGATAAGAAGACAGTGTGTGTTGGAATGTCAGGCGGAGTCGACTCGTCGGTTGCCGCACTTTTGCTCAAGGAGCAGGGCTACAATGTAATAGGTGTTACCATGCAGATATGGCAGGATGAGGACAGGGACGTGGTGAGTGCCCATGCCGGATGCTGCGGACTTTCTGCTGTGGATGATGCCAGGCGTGTGGCATCGCAGCTCGATATTCCGTATTACGTTATGAATTTCAAGGAAGAATTCAAGAAGTACGTAATAGACTATTTTGTGGACGAATACAAATGCGGAAGAACTCCGAATCCATGTATTGCATGCAACAGATATGTAAAATGGGAGTCTCTGCTTACGAGATGCATGGCCATCGGGGGCGATTATATTGCTACGGGACACTATGCAAGGATCATACAGCTTCCAAATGGCAGATATACTCTCCAGGAGGCCAGGGGAATAGAGAAGGATCAGACATATGCTCTCTACAATCTCACCCAGGAGCAGCTCGCCAGGACACTCATGCCGGTTGGCGAGTACAGCAAGCCTGAGATCAGAAAAATTGCAGAGGACCACGGACTTATGGTGGCTCACAAGCCGGATAGCCAGGATATATGCTTTGTGCCAGATGGAGATTACGCAGGTTATCTTGAGAATGAAGCAGGACTTAAGGCGGTTCCGGGAGATTTTGTAGACATACATGGCAATGCGATCGGAAGACATAAGGGAATCATACACTACACCATAGGACAGAGAAAAGGACTTGGACTTGCGATGGGGCATCCGGTATTTGTGGTGGACATCATACCTGAGACAAATCAGGTTGTTATAGGAGAGAACGGAGATGTATTTTCAGAAAGGCTGATATGCAACAGACTGAACTTTATGTCCATAGAGGATCTCACGGAGCCAATGCATGTCAAGGCGAAGATCAGATACAATCATAAGGGAAGTATGTGTACCATCAGAAAGATAGATGAAGATCTGGTAGAAGCAGTATTTGACGAGCCGGTAAGAGCTGTGACAAAGGGACAGGCTGTAGTGTTCTATGAAGATGATCATGTGCTTGGCGGAGGAAGCATCTGTTGACAGGGTTTTACAAAGAGTGATGGTCTGACATAAGGAGATTTCGTATGGGTGATACAGGCAGAGAAGTTTTGCGCAAAGACGTCAAAGTGCGTGGATGGATATTGTTTGGTATCTTTTCAGTGATTTTTGTTTTTATGATAATCACTATATGCTCCATGATACATAATGGAGAGTTTGAATTGAATAGTTTCACAGGACCATTGATTTTTCTGACTGTAATGTGACCGAAAAGAGAAAAAAGAAAGTCCTTGACATGCTCCTCAGTTATTGCCCAAATGCGATATATGGTGATCTGGATGGCGCCGGAGGCGATTATCTTGAAAAAATGAGAAAAACAGACATTCATGATATACCACATAGTCCGTACTATACAGGAAACAATGCATAATGAGATATGAAACAAATAGAGCAGTCAGGTGACTGCCGGAATTGAATTTACGGTATAAAAAAGATGGAACATATAAGCCATTGAACTGGCGTATGTGTTCCATCTTTTTATATTTATAAGTATATAAATTGATATTTTGCAATTTTATTTTACAGCGGATTGAATTCTGGCTTTCTGTTCTTGAATGTACAGTAGTATCTGTAGCCGAGTGATGTGAGAGCATCCCTTGCATATGTCTCAAAATCATAGCACAGATATTCGGGCTTATGTGCATCAGACCCCACTGTGATGATCTCACCGCCCATATCCTTGTAGAGTTTCAGGATATCCATGTGAGGATGTGCGTAACTCATATTCTTGTACAGGCTTCCGGTATTGATCTCTATACCTTTCCCTTTTGGGATGATTATTTTGAAAATCTGTTCAAGCACATCAGTATAATCTGCCATCCTAAAGATATTCTCGCCTGATGGGCAGTATCTTACTACGTAGTCAAGATGACCATATACGTCAAAGTCGTCTATCAGAGTCACGTTCTCAAGGATGGACTCAAAGTAATCGCGGATGCCTTCTATCTCTGTACGTCCCTCATAGTAAGCTGGATAGTATGGGTCGAGACCTCTTACAAGATGCGATGATCCTATGATGAAGTCCAGTTCGTTTTTGTATTTGCCTGCAATATCCCTTGCCTTATCAGCAACGGTATTCATGAGACCGAGCTCCACGCCGCTTCTCACGTCTATCTTATCTCTGTATCTGTCCCGGATTTCATCCAGCGCAGCAAAATATGAATCGAAATCAAGCTGGAAGTCAAAACCGTCCTCCGGATTGATAGGAAAGTCTATATCGTGGTGGTCTGTCAGACAGATCTTTGGAATTCCAAGTTGTATTGCCTGCTGGATTATGCTGTCCAGTGGGGCGGAAGAGTCGCTTGAGAACTCCGAATGTATATGCGAATCACAGATGATCATTTTCTGTATACCTCCGTTTATAATCATTGCGTTTCATATTATAACATAAAACACTGAAAAAAATATATAAAGTAAAGCTGTTGAGTAATCTTATTATTATCAAATTGTAGTAGTAACTTTTTTTCTATAGTCTCAGCCCATTAGTATAATTTGTTAAAACAAGTTTGTCTATTTTGGATAGATGATAACTAAAAAAATGAGATTAAGGCTTGAAATTTATACCTAAAGAATGTATGATTAGCTTGTGTATTTAACACGATTTATTTGCTACGTTCCCGCGTAGCAGATTGATAAATACTTTTATTATATTTCAAAAACCTAGGAGGAATAAAAAATGGCAGTAAAAGTAGCAATTAACGGTTTTGGACGTATTGGTCGTCTTGCATTCAGACAGATGTTCGGTGCAGAGGGTTATGAAGTTGTTGCAATCAACGATTTAACAAAGCCTTCAATGCTTGCAGATCTTCTCAAGTACGATACAGCACAGGGTGGATACTGTGGCAAGATCGGTGAGAACCTTCACACAGTTTCAGCTGATGATGAGGCTAACACAATCACAGTTGATGGTAAGACTCTTACAATCTACAAGGAGGCAGATGCAAACAACCTTCCTTGGGGTAAGATCGGTGTTGATGTAGTTCTCGAGTGTACTGGTTTCTACTGCTCAAAGGAGAAGTCAATGGCTCATATCAACGCAGGTGCTAAGAAGGTTGTTATCTCAGCTCCAGCTGGTAATGATCTTAAGACTATCGTATTCTCAGTTAACCAGGATACATTAACAGCTGATGATCAGATCATCTCAGCAGCTTCATGTACAACTAACTGTCTTGCACCAATGGCTAAGGCTCTTAATGACTATGCTCCAATCCAGTCTGGTATCATGTCAACAATCCACGCTTACACAGGCGATCAGATGATACTTGACGGACCACACAGAAAGGGCGATTTAAGAAGAGCTAGAGCAGGTGCTGCTAATATCGTTCCTAACTCAACAGGTGCTGCTAAGGCTATCG
>OGDY01004031.1_pt1 | contig 10623 bp, 11 predicted proteins | sample 1570341 | NCBI WGS metagenome assembly OGDY01 (sample SAMEA2581972, study PRJEB24529) | metagenome | biome: Human gut stool | place: China | collected 2011 | reverse complement strand
GACTTGAAAGAGTCAGCGGCGCCGACAAGGTGACATGCCGGTTTTTGCAATCATGGGAGTAGTTAATCATGGGCAAGTCTTTGCATGCTCGTCTGGTGGCATACAGGCCGTTCGGCGCGCGTATCGGCGTATTGGCGGAGCCGGTGAGCTTCAGCGCGTCGATGCTCCACGATGATGATGGTGCGATCAGCATCGAATATTCGATGTTGTCCGGTGACGCCCAGGCGTTCGACAGAGAGCTTACCGATGGTCTTGAGGTGGCCGTGGAGGTGTCGGACGGCAACGGTTATCGTGAGCCGGATAATGCACGCTATGTCATCACTGGGCGCAGCGGCAAGACGGACGACCGTACCAAGACCGTCACCTATTCCGGCCAGTCGATCAGCTGGCTGCTGTCAAAGGCGGAGAACAACGATTCCAGCCATCTGCTCGCGGACGGCGACAACAAGGGCAAGAGGCCCTTCTATTCGTCGAATCCGGGTGTGATCCTCAAGACGCTGTTGGACGAGAAAAAGGCGCGTGGCGGCGTGGCCACCGGCCTGTCGCTTGGCTTCGATACGGCGAGGGACGCGGGCGGCGCGGCGTGGGCGAGGAAGTACACGCTTTACTATTCCTTGGGCACCGACCTGCAGGCCATTCTCAGCTCGCTGGTCAACGGCGGCGGCTGCGACTGGCGCACCAGCGGGCGCACGTTGAAAATGTGGAACGCCGACAGCACGGCATTGAGCCGTGACCTGAGCGAGAGCGTCGTGCTCCAGCTTGCTCGCGATATCAGCGAGGCACCATACGAGGAAAGCATCAGCGATCTCGCGTCCACCATCCTCGTCGAGGGTGACAATAATCTGCTTTTCCGCATGGATAATCCGGCTGCTCCGACCCCGTGGGGCAAGTGGGAATCCTATAGCTCGCAGGGCGGCGTGTCCGACAAGGACACCGCTCAAGCCTTTATGCAGAGCACTTTGGCTGATGCTGCGAGGGTACGTGGCCAGTACACGCGCGATTTGGTGACTTCCGGCGTGGATGATCTACCGCTCGTCGACTATCATGCCGGCGACTGGATCACCGCACCCACCGTGTCGCATGGCGAGAAGGTGCGCGTGCAGGAAATCGACCTGAGCATGCGCCAGAATGAGGGCTTATCCTGCTCAATCGCTTTGAATGACATCAAGTATGACGCTTCCGTGCGTCAGGCGAAGAAGATCAAGGGCATCACCGGTGGCGCAACGTTGGCCGGCAGCGAGGGCGGCCGCCCGGCTCCGGAGAAGGATCATCGCACGCCGAAGGCCGTGACCGGTCTGGTCGTGGCGACCGACGCGTATATCTCCTCCCGTGGTACGGCTTTGGGTCTGGCGACCTTGCAGTGGGCTGCGGTTTCGCAGGCCACGGATGACACGGCCATCGACATTTCGGGCTACCGCGTGGAGTATCGCAAGAACCTTGCCGGTGCCCCGTGGGTCAGTGGTGGCGTGACTGACGCGCAGCGGCTCACGTTGGGCATCGGCGGGCTCGAATGCGGGCAACGCTATGAGTTCCGGGTCAGGGCCGTGCCAACGTATTCAGACAAATTGGGCGACTGGTCGAACGTGGTCGTGGCTTTGGTGGCGTCGGACGTGACGCCGCCGAGCATCCCGTCCAAGCCTATCCTCACCAGCAAGCTCGGTGTGGTTGACGTGCAGTGGGACGGCAGGAACAATGCCGGCGGCGGCATGGAGCTGGACTTCGACCACGTGGAGGTCGGCATTTCCGATTCGAACGGGAATTGGAAATACCGGGATAGCGTGGCGCGTGACGGCTACTGCCATGTGACCGGGCTTGAACTGAACAGCACATGGTGGTTCGCGCTCAGGAGCGTCGATCATTCCGGCAACAAGTCGGCGTGGAGCGCGGGTGCCAGCGTCAAGGTCGCCCCGGTGCTCACGCAGGAGGATCTGAACAAGAGCGCCGAACAGATTCTGGCGGCGGCGAAGAACGACGCGGCCCAGCAGGTCGCCGTGGTCGACAAAAAACTCACCGAGACCGGCGCGCGGATCGAGGCGAACAAGGAGGCGCAGGACAAGGCCGACGCGGCGATAAGGGCCGACGTGTCGAAGAACGCGCAGGCCATCACCGACAACAAGAACGCGCAGGCCTCAGTGGACAAGGCGCAGGACGCCGCCACCAAGAAGGTGTCGGACGACCTCGCGGCGGCGAACAAGACGATCAACGCGAACAAGGCCGCCACCGACAAGGCGCTGGCCGAGGCCGAGAAGAAGGCCCAGGACGCCTACGACAACGCGGTCAACGCGCAGAAGACCGCCGACGGCATGCACTCCATCTTCAAGGGGCCCGACGACCCGCGCAACGACAAGTCGAACACGGTGAGGGCCGGCGACTTCTGGTTCGTAACCCAGAAATACTGGACCCGTTGGCTCGGCGAGGCGAACAACAGCACCTCACTGCTGGCGGACTTCTACACGTATTGGGAGGGCGCGGCGAACGACAGTGCGAGCGTGCTCGTGCCGTTGAGCTCGCGCGTCACCGCCGTGAGACAGTTCGACGGCACGCAGTGGAACGAGTTCAACCTCGTCGCCAGCAACATCATCGCCACCGGCTCGATCACCGCGCAGCTTGTGGACGCGGAGTTCTTCCACGGCCGCACCATCGTCGGCGGCACGTACCGCACCGAGGGCGGCAACGTGACCATCACCGACTCGGGCATCATATTCAGCTACCGCAACCGGCACCTGCTGAGCTTCGCCAGCGATTCGAGCGGCAAATGGCAGCTGACCATGGACGCGCCGATCGTGTCGGACGCGAGCATGAGCGCGCCGACCATCACGGGCGGCACGATCACCAGCGCCGTCTACAGGACCACGAACGGCAGGCTGACCATCAACGACGCGGGAATCGTTCTGAAGAACGCCTCCGGCACCAGCACGCTGGCGGCGGACTCGGCCACCGGCAGCGTGACCCTCGTCGGCACCGTGAAGGCCAGCCAGGTCACCGGTTCGACGATCACGACCACGAACGGGCGCATGCTGTGGAACGATGCCGGCCTCGTGCTGAAGGACGCCAACGGGAGCATAACCCTGTACGCGAGTTCGATGGACGGCAGCGTGACCATGAAGGGCTCGCTGACCAGCGGCAGCACGCTCTCCGGCGTGACCGTCACCGGCTCGATCATACAGACCACGGGCGCCGCGAACAGGGGCGTCAAGCTCACCAGCGGCGGACTCGTCGGCTACGATTCCTCGGGCAACGCGAAATTCGCGCTGGACACCAACGGCAACCTGAAGATGGACGGCGGCATACTCGCCAACGGCACCCTGACCGCGCCCACCGTCAACGCGGGAGTCATGACCAGCACCGTCATCAACGCGCCGGTCGTCCAGTCCAGCACCGCCGACAACACGGGTTGGAAGCTGCGGGGCAACGCGCTGGACATGTGGGACTCGAAGCGGAACCATACCGTGCAACTGGACGGCGAGGGCGCGAACAACCTGCTGACCGGCACGTTCCAGACCGGCCTGTCGGGCAACAGGGTGATGATAAGCCCCTCGTTCCAACAGTCCGAGGTCACGGGCTCGGATAAGCTGGAGGGCGCGGGCATCCAGTTCTACCACGGGACCAATGCATACATGCACCCGTACATCGCGGTCGAGTCCACCACGCAGCAGGAAGGCGAAGTCAGCGCGCTCACGTTCAAAGGCGGGCGTCGCGTGCGGAACGACCCCGGCGCGTTCGCCAGAATCGGCGAACGCAAGGGCTCCGACAACACCACCAAGGGCGGCACCGTGTTCCTCGCCGCATATCAGGACTATGACTCGCCCGATACCGGCAAAAAGCGCGCCTACCTAACTCTGTGGTCTCCCAAGACCGGGGACACGACCGCCACGCTCGCCGCGCAGGACCCCAATGGCCGAGTCGGCATCCAAGTCGACATCGACAGCGGATACCTGTACATGGGAGGTTTCTTGGGAAGTTATGCGTCCAGAGGCACATTTCAGTCGATGTACTGGGATGGGACCCACCACATCAGCCCATGGATGGTATTTCGGTTCAAGGGCTCGTGGACGCCGCCGAGATACGGCAGCTACAAGATCGTCGGCGGCGTCAACAACGCCACCGGCGACGCTCTGTGCACCAGCGCCCCCTGCAACGAGAGCAGCAGTGGGGCCGAGATCATGGTCCAGTCGATGCCCGCGAACGTCGGCGGCTACAGCATGTTCCCCGGCGGCGGCACCAACATCTGGTGCACGATGTTCGGATACCTGAGGAAATAGTGGAGGAACCATGCGAATCATCGGAGACCGGCTCTTCATCGACCTGCCGGGAAGCGGCGAACCATCGCCGGACGGGCGCATCGACGGCGGCACGGCATGGGGAACCCATTTGACGGACATCGCCGCCACGGGCCTGCTGCTCGGCACCACGTCCGACATGGAGACCGTGGCCATGATGCTCGATGTCTCGAAACGCGTCGCCGACCCCGGCGTCATCGACGCGGAGTCAGGTCGCAACGCGTGGACGAGCGCCTACGAGCAGTTGGAGCATGACGTGCTCGTCGACCTGAATCAGGTGCGCGCCGCATCACTGCACCGCGCGTTCAAGGCGAACGGGGCGCTGGCCGCCGACGGGCGTGCGGAGACCCGCCGGCTGTTGGGCTTGGATGCCACGACCATAGTGGACTCGTACGAGGCGGACGCGGCTCTCGCCGCCGCGCGGGCGTTGGACGAACCGAACGCCGGCGAGCCGGTGGAGCCGTCGATACGGTTGCCCGCCGGCGTGGACGCCACGAGCCTCGCCACCCTGCTCTCAGAGCATGCGACGGAAATCGCCCAGGCGAGAACCAGATTTCTGAACGACGTCACACAGACCATCACCGATAGGAGATAACCAATGACAGACAACACAACCGAAAACCCCGTGCAGGCGGACATCAACGACGTGCTCGACAACATGACCACGCAGCTCGCCAGCCAGGCGCGCCAGCTGGCCATCAGCCAGGCGCAGGCCATGAGCCTGCAACGCGACGTCGCCACCCTGCAACGCAGGCTCGCCGAGCTTGAGGCCAAGCAGGCCGAAAACAAGTAATCAGCCAAACCATTTTCCCGAAAGCCACCCCACGGGGTGGCTTTTCTCATACCCGAAAACAGAAAGGAGCCGGAATGACGTATCTGCGCAACCTCACGTATCCGAGAATGATGCTCGGCACCCCCACCAACAGCACGGTCTCCATGGTCCCCGACAACCAGAAGGGCGTCACCGTGACCGCCATGGAAGGCCTTGGCCGTGTACGAGGGCGACGAATGGCCGACCGTCCAACAACTCCTCCCCCGGTTCCCCGTGGTTCGACGGAGGCTCGATGCCCCTGCAGTGATCGGCGGTGAGCGCCGATGATGCGACATAACTGGTTCCCGAACCCCATGCTCGGCGATCCGAAACCCACGAGGAGTCTCGACTGCAGCGTCAACCAGTGGGGTTCTCCGGACAGTCCGGGCATCATCCTGCGGCATTCGTCCGACCTCATCGGCGGCTACGCCGAATGGGTGGTCTCCGGCCTGCCGGCGGGCGTGAGGTGCGCGTTCGTCGCGTCCTGCGGCGCCGCCGAGGCCACGGACACGTTCCGAGGCCCCCTCATGGAGGTCCAGGACTCCCACTCCGCCATATTGGGCCATTCCGAGAGCTGGGCCGACAATAAACGCATTCGAATCGTTTTCACCGTGCCCTCCGACGGTGTCGTGCGCCTCATCTTCCGAGGCCGGATCGGCAAGGACACCGCGTTCTATCAAATCATCTGCACCGAGGCCGGCAGCGACGAATCGTTCTTCACCGGCTCGACCATGCCCCTGAACATCAACTGACGAAAGGAAAGAAGGCCATGACTTGATGACCGGAACGATACCCGTATGGGCAACGATCCTGGTCTCCGTGATCACCACGTGCGGCGGCACGGTCGCCGGATGGGTACTGCGCCGCATCGACCAGGCGGGCAAACCGGACCCGGCCCTGTCGAAAAGGCTCGATCAGGTGGACGCGAGCCTGACCCAGCTCGACCAGCGTCTCGACCCACTGCAGGATGGGGTGAAAACCATGCTCCTGTGCAAATTGGAGCAGATGCAGCGTGAGATGGTCGACGCTGGCGGTATCGCCGACAACGACCTCAAAACCCGCGCCGAAGGCGTCTACGCCACCTACCACGCGCTTGGTGGCAACGGGCACGGCACCCAAGTCAATCAGGACATACAGGACGCGCCGATAGCCCCGAGAAAACCACAGGCTTAGCCCCCGCCGACCCCGACGGGGGCTATTTCATGCCCACCCAACACACAGGAAGGAAAACGAATTTGGGCAAGTTCAAAAACAAAAGCAAGCCGAAACCATGGTATAAGCGGCTGCTCGCCAAAGTCACGGCGCTCGTCGCCGCCATGTGCATGCTGACGCTCCCTGCGACCGCGCACGCGGACATGCAGGGCATCGACGTGTCCAACTGGCAGTGCGGCATCGACATCGCCAACACGCAGGCCGACTTCGTTGTCGTCGGCACCACATGGGGCACCGGGCAAGTCAACAACAACTGCCTCGTGTCCGGCGTCAACACGGACGCCAACCGCATGATCGCCCAAGCGCAGGCATCCGGCAAGAAATTCGGCCTCTACCATTACGCCATGGGAGGCAATCCGGAGGCCGAAGCCCAGTTCTTCTACACGAATACGTCGAACTATTGGCGTCACGGCATCGTGGCGCTCGACTGGGAGATGGACGACAACCCCGCATGGGGCGATTGGGACTGGGTACGCCGCTTCATGAGTGAGTGCGAACGGCTTTCGGGCGGTGTGCGCCCATTGCTGTATACCGGCCCGGTCGCCGGCACCATCCCGCAGGACATCCGCGACCGATACGGTTTGTGGATCGCCCAATACGCGAACATGAGCCCGACCGGCTATCAGGCCAATCCGTGGATGCTGGGCGCGTACGGCGAGGCCATGCGACAGTACAGCGGCACCGGTGTCGTCAACACGTGGAGTCCCATCGACCTCAACCTGTTCCGCGGCGACGCATGGCAGTGGGACCTGTACGCCAACCCCGCCGGCGGCTCCACGCCACCGGCCACACCGGCCGCGCCCGCACAGCCGAACACTCCCCCGGCCGACACCAACACGGGTGGCATCAGCCACGTCATGCAGTGGGGCGAGACCATCTGGGGACTCGCCGTAGCCTACAACGCATGGCCCCTGTCCGCATGGCACACGCCAAGCGGTGACATCAACCGCTACTACGTGGGCGACGTCGTCACCTACGGCGGCGGCTCTACTGCCACCCCCGCACCGTCCACCGGGGTCTCCAAGGTCCTCCAGTGGGGTGATACCGTGTGGGATTTCGCCACGTCCCACGGCTACAGCGTCAGCCGCTGCACCGTACCATCCGGCAACATCAACGTCTACTACGTGGGCGATGTGGTGACCTGCCGCTAATCCAAACCGATGCCGCCACCCGATTATGCGGGTGACGGCATCACCATTATTTTTACGATCGGAGCAAACATGACCGACAATCCAACCGATACACCGGCATCCACCGACATCGTGCCAGACTGGCTCATCCCCAGCCGCGTCTACGACATCCTCAAATGGCTCGGCCTCATCGTCCTGCCAGCACTCGCCGTGTTCGTCAACACGGTCGGCCCCGCATGGGGCTGGCCGCACGTGGACGCGATAGTGACCACGCTCAACGCGCTCGGCATCCTCGCCGGCGCGCTCATCGGCGTCAGCGCCATCAAACAGCGCATCGACCTCGCCGCATGACCACCACACATAGTTCGGCCCCGTCCGGCATCGCAGACAGCTCGCACAGAGCTTGACTGCTGCCGGACGGGGCCGATTTCGCGTTGTGGCAGAGGGCTTCGCGGGCTCGATTTCTGCCCACATTTTGCCCACATTCTTCCACGCCCGTCTCCACCTGCACGGCGGCATCGAGCAGACGGGCCACGTCCATAAGGTCGCTGTCGAACAGATCCGCGTACACGTCCAGCGTCATGCTCGCGTTCTTGTGGCCCAGCATCCTCTGCAGGGCCTTGACGTTCGCGCCCGCATGCACGGCCAACGAGGCGGCGGTGTGACGCAGGGCGTGAGGCACCGGCCAATCGTCCGCTTCCAGCCCAGACGGGTGAGCGTGTGCGTCCACCATCCCGTCTCGCGGGCGAGGCTCTGCTTGCGGATAGGGCCTCCACGCACGTCACGGAACACGCGCTCCTCGTGTTCGCGTTGCTCGCATATCGGTTTGAGCGCGTCCATGACTATGCGGGGCATGGGCACGTCACGGCGTTCGTGGTTCTTCGGGGTGCCCTCGGCCCATTTGGCGTTGACGTATACGAGGTTGCGGCGCACGTGCAGTATGCCGGCGTCGAAGTCGAGATCGCGTCTTTGTAATCCGGCCGCTTCGCCCCATCTCAGCCCGCAGAAGCCCAATAGCAGTATGAGCGCCCGGCGCTCCTCTCCCAGCTTCCGGCAGTTCGACGCTTCGTTGGCGAGTGCCAGCAGTCTGGTAATGGTCAGGTAGATGCGGCGATCCTTGCGTTTGGGGAGTCTCGGCAGTTCGATGCCGTCGCACGGGTTGGAGGAGATGAGCTTGTCCCGCACAGCCATGCTGCATATGCCCTGCATGATCTGGTATGGGCGGCTGACGGATGGTGCGCCGGACTTATCGATTATGCTTCCGACCCATGCCTGGACTTCGGCGTGTGTGATGCTGCCTATCTGCCGTTCTGCCCATTTGGCCTCGCAGTGGCATTTCCATGCGCTGTCCATGTTGGAACCCGAAGTCGCCTTCCAAAACGGCTTCTTTTCGGCAATCCACTGGTCATGCAGCGTGCCTATGCGTTGTTTGCCGCCTTCCGGGTCGATGTAGCTGCCGGTGGCCTTGGCTATGGTGACGTGTTCCGCAGCCCACGTCTCCGCGTCAATCTTGCGGCGGAAGCCCCTCTTGTCGGTTTGCGTGCCGTCGGGTTTCCGATAGCGGACTCGATACCTGTTTTCGCCTTTGGCCGTCCTGTATCTGGTGATGTTCGCCATGATTTTTTCACTCGCTCATACTTGTTTTCGGTTTTAACGTGTTTTAACTGGTATTAATGTGTTTTAATGAGATTTGACGGATAACAGGGAAATTAATAAAATATTCTCTTTACGCCAAAATCGGAAAGGAGACGGCCATGACCATGACCGATACCGGCGTGAAGCCGATTCCGGCATACGTGCCGCCCGAGGACGGCAAGCCACGCAACGCCGTGGACGAGAAATGGATGAAGCTGACCCGCAGCGCCCGCCATTACATGGAACGCAGGGCAAAGGCCCGGAAGGAAACCATCGATGGGTCTGAAGCTCGTCATTGAGCGCGAATGCTCCAGAGACCATCAGACGGCCCTCAGGCAGTTCCTGTGCTGTGAACCTGGAGGCCCCGAATGGGCGATGGACCCGCAACGCTACATACGTGACCTCAGCGTGCGCAAGACCCCGAAGGGGATCATGCGCACGCTTCTTGTCGTATCCGGAGATATTCCCCTGCATGATGACGTGGTCGGCTTCTGCGAATACGGCGTAGCCGTGGAAACGACCGATGAGCATGAGGGCGTCTACCAGATCTCGTATATCGCCACCGCTTTGAAGGTGCGTGGCACACATCTCGGAGACACTCTGCTCTCCTCGGTTATCGTGCGCCTGCGTGACGATGCCTGGCGTTTCAACCGCACGCCACTCGTGCTCACCCAGGTGGATCCGCGCAACAAGCCCAGCATGGACCTGTTCACACGATTCGGATTCATGGACGAGGGGCCGGATCCCGACGACCCGGAATACCATCTGCTGTCCCTGGAGTTTACCCCGCAGGAGCGCGGAAACTACTTCGGCAGCACACTCGCGTTCTTCTGACATTTCGGGTATAGCTCCGCCAGGCCTATCGGCTATGATGGGGAGGCGAAGCATCCTCCTTTCCAATTAAGCAAGCTGGTCGATGTTTCCCGTCCTGCCGGCGTTGCAGCACCGGCAGGACAATTTATTTCTCGCAGGCTACTCCGTCTCCGTCCCTATCGAGCTTCGTCGAATAGCCCGGCTGACCTCGGTAGAGGGGTGCCGCACCTGCTGCCTTTGCGGCGGTGCAGTTCGGATAGTAGGTGTTGGCCTGTTGTTGCTGCTGTGCTTGCTGCTGTTCGGCCTGCTGTTGAGCCTGACGTGCGGCTTCCTCGGCGGCGGCCTGTTGCTGAGCTTCCTGCTCCGCTTGTTGCTTGGCTTGTTCCTCGGCGGCTTTCTTCTCTTCCTCGGCCTTCTGAGCTGCTTCTTCCTCCGCTTTCTTCTTTTCTCCCTCCGCCTTTCTGGCCGCCTCTTCGTCGGCGGCCTTGTTGTGTACTCGAATCACGCCGTTGTTCGCTGACAGAATCTCCCAGTTCGAATAGAGAATGACCGATTTGCCGCTGTCGCTTTCGATCTTGTAGTCCGAGGCGTCATACCCTTCATCGGTCAGAGCGGTGATGGCCTTGTCCAGCATCATGCCTTTTTTGGCTATGTTCGGCAGGTCAGAAGTGTCTCGCTTCACTGTGAGCGTGATAGATGTGGAGGTCTTCTCCTTTTGCCCTGCTTCGGGCGTCTGTTCCTC
>OGDY01004029.1_pt1 | contig 10625 bp, 7 predicted proteins | sample 1570341 | NCBI WGS metagenome assembly OGDY01 (sample SAMEA2581972, study PRJEB24529) | metagenome | biome: Human gut stool | place: China | collected 2011 | reverse complement strand
CAAGCGACTACGGCATCACATGGACATCGGCAGATGAAACTATCGTAAAAGTGCGTGATGTAGATGAAGTAAAACTGATAGCACAGTCTGAAGGAAAGACTACCATTATTGCAACCACAGATAACGGGGTGACAGCCCAGTGCGCGGTTGAGGTTGTCCCCAAAAGTGCTTATGAACAGTTGACAAAAGATGAAAAGGAATTTGTGAACGATATTCTGCCGATTATGATTTGCCAAAAATTGGAGTACAACTTCAATCATGGCAGGGAAGCAATAGAATGGGTCGAAAGAAATTTTGATTACATTATTATAGATGAAGCACACTACCTGTTCCAAGATGCGCTGTTTAATCGTAATACAGAAATCATGCTGGATATGGTTGAACAGCTTCAGAAATCTAAAGTTATCATCTTGATGTCTGCAACAGCAGACTTGCTGAAAAAGACCTACCATGTGTCAGCAGATTACAGCTATATCAAGGCGGTATATTGTTACACTACACCGGATTCTGTCAACAAAATTTTGAACGGAGTCCCTCCGGGTGAAAAAGTGGTCATGTTCGGGGATAATAAAAACCGTCTACGAACATTGCATCGCGAGTACCCGGATAGTGAATATCTGAACAGCGGGAACAAAGACGAAAGTCTAGCATTTCGGCAGATAACGCAGAACGAGTGCTTCAGCTGTCAAATGCTATTTACCACTAAAGTTCTGGACAATGGTGTAAACCTGAAGGACAAAGCTATCAAACACATTATAATAGAACAAACCGATATGGTAGAGTTCATACAATGTTTGGGACGAAAACGTGTCCAAAGTCCAGATGATACAATAACTTTGTATTTTCTTAGTAGTGTTTGCAGTATTGCAGGACGATACAAAGAACTGAAGAGGGATTTAGCGATTGTTCAACAATATCTGAATGCAAGAGCATCAGGTTATGAACAAGAGTTCTGGAAAATTAACAGAACTGAATATATTCCTTTGATGTTCGACAATTCACAGCATCTAGTAAAACCTGCATACTACAAGGCATTAAGTGACTGTGCATTTTACAGAGATATTCTGGATAAGAAAGCATCACTTGTTCAGTAGGTCAGAGAATCCTTAAAATTACCCATTATTCCGTATGAACGAGTTTCAAAAGATTATAAGTTGAATTATTATCTTTCTCAAAATGTTGGAAGAAAGTATTTTAAGGATGATAGAAACGAATTGATTGAAAAAATCAATCTAAGACAAGACGGACATATAAAAAGTTCGTTTAAGCTGCTTTATCAATGTCTGATGGAAAGTAATGTCGATTTCACCTTGAAAAGCGGAATCGACAACAGAAAAGTCTATTGGACGATTGAGCCAAAATACTCTTTATCATTTTTGTCAAACTCGCGATATATCAGTGGTACATAGTTAAAATCATAGATTCCCTTACCAAAACGAATGACCGTAGATATTTTAGAACGTGTGACAGTATAACTCTCAAAATAAACTTTAGAATCAACGCTGATAGGAGCATCTCGTGTATGGTGGGTCTTTACGTCCTCCCGCCCGCCATTCTTGCCGTATCGTGGATTGCGGCGAGCGTCAAGATGGTTTTGCAAATTTTATTGCAGGAATGCAGTGATCGTAGGACTTATAGCATGGCGTTCAAGTGCTTTCCCGTTCAATCAATGTATTTCTGCATTTTGACAACCTGCCTATAAATCCCCCATGAACGTTGTGGAATCTTCCAAAGCATCCATGGATGGTTTCTTGCGCCGCATCAAACGTTCAGCTTATTACAACGAAATTCCATAAAGTTGCATTGCATCTTACAGATGTTCTTGCTATACTCTGTATCGAACGCAACTTTATCCGATAAAAATGTTGCGCAATTTGCGCAACCAAAGGAGGCCGCTATCATGCAGCAGCTCAGATTACTTCATGGCGGAGACTACAACCCGGAACAGTGGCTGGACCGGCCCGATATTCTGGCGCAGGACATCGAACTGATGAAAAAGGCACACGTTAATACTGTGACGCTGGGCGTGTTCTCATGGTCCACATTGGAACCGCAGGAGGGGGTATTTGAGCTGGATTGGCTGGCAGACATCGTCCATAACCTGTATGCCAATGGAATCTATACGATCCTTGCAACGCCCAGTGCGGCCCGCCCCGCTTGGATGGCACACAAATACCCCGAGGTGCGCCGAGTCCGGGCAGACCGGGTCCGGGAGCTGTACAACCGGCGGCAGAATTACTGCTATACATCGCCGGTTTACCGGGAAAAAGTCCGCATCATCGACCAGATGCTGGCGCAGCGGTTCGGCAATGACCCGGCTGTCCTGCTCTGGCATATCTCCAACGAGATGAGCGGCGACTGCCATTGCGAGCTGTGTCAGGCCGCGTTCCGCTGCTGGCTCAAGGAACGGTATGGCTCTTTGGATGCCTTGAACAAGGCGTGGAACGCCCGGTTCTGGAGTCACGACTATACCGCTTGGGAACAAATCGAAAGCCCTGCCCCGCAGGGGGAAAATGCCGTGCAGGGCCTTGCGCTGGACTGGAAGCGCTTTGTCAGTGACCGACACATTGATTTTTTGAAATTTGAGCGTGATACCGTGAAAAAATTTGCGCCGGATGCAAAGTTCACGGTAAACATGATGTACCGGTTTGATGGCATCGACTATTTCAAAATGTCCAAGGAGATCGACGTGGCCAGCTGGGACAACTATCCCACATGGCACAAGCCCAGCGAAACAGTGGAAGAAACGGCGTTGGATACGGCCCTGATGCACGACCTGTATTACTCCATGAAGGGCAGGCCCTTCCTGCTGATGGAATCCAGCCCCAGCTTTACCAACTGGCAGCCGATCTCCAAACAGAAGCGCCCCGGCATTGCGGAGCTTGCGGCTCTGCAGACGGTTGCACATGGTTCGGACAGTGTGCTTTACTTCCAGTGGCGAGCCAGCCGCGGCGCTGAAGAAAAGTTCCATGGTGCAGTCGTCGGCCATGATGGCCGGGAGGATGCCCGTCCCTTCCGGGAAACAGTCGGTGTGGGCCAAAAGCTGGAAGTTCTTTCTGAAATTGCAACGACTTGCCGTGAAAAACAGGCGGCAATCGTCCACGATTGGGAAAACAAGTGGGCATTGGAAGGTTCCTGCGGCCCACGCAATGCAGGGATGGGCTACTGGGACGAGCTGAAGCTGCACTACAATGCTCTTGCGCGGGAAGGCATTGCGGTGGAGTTCGTGAATCAGGAATCCGATTTGACGGGTTATGGCTTGGTCGTTGTTCCGATGGTTTATTTGCTGACCGATGCCTTTGCCCAAAAACTCTGTGATTTTGCCCGGAATGGTGGTACGGTCGTGGTTACATACTGGACCGGTGTGGTGGATGAAAGCGATTTGTGCCGTCTGGGTGACACGCCCTACGGCTTGACCGACCTGCTGGGCCTGCGCCGCACTGAGATCGACGGAATGTATGACGGCGAAACCTGCCGCTGCACCCCGATGGACGATTCCATTTTGCCGGAAACGCAGGCTTCGGCCCTATGCGAGGTCGCAAGTCTGAACGACACCGACCCTGCCGCACCGCTGAGCGTTTATGCCGAGGACTATTATGCAAACTGCCCGGCGGTGGCTGTCCACTCCTACGGGGAGGGCCGTGCCTATTATCTGGCAAGTCGGTTCGAGGAAGCGTTCTATCGCGCATTTTATCGTGCTGCTGTAAAGGAAGTCGGCCTGACCCCGGCATGGCCGGAAGCTCTGCCGGACGGCGTTCTGGCCGCGCGGCGCGGTACGTTCGTCTTTGTACAGAACTGCAATGAACATCCGGTCGAAGTAGGCGGTGTTGCGCTGAACCGTTACGGAACGGCCGTCTGGAAAAACGGCGAGCAGGTCCTGTAAGGCACAAAAATACCAGCTTTCAGCGTTCTGCCAAAAAAGCAGAACGCTTTTTGTTTGCTTTCATACTTGACAAAGCGGGCTTACCCCGGTATGCTGGGGTGGCGCATTGTTGCGCAGTTCTGTGAAAAGGAGAGGATATCCTGTGGCTGCAAAGGAAACCGAAAAAATGACGATCGAGCAGGTGGCCGATGCGCTTGGTGTTTCTAAAACAACGGTATCACGCGCACTTTCCGGAAAGGGACGCATCAGCGAGGCGACCCGCGCCAAGGTATATGCCTATCTAGGACGCACCCGCACCGAGCCTGCCGCCCCGCAGGGCAGCGAAAAGGTGCGCACCAACAACATTGCCATGATCGTGCCACAGCGCTTTATTACGCTGGATCTGCCCTTTTTGCGCAAGTGCATGGGCGGCATCTGCATCATGGCAGACCAGCGCGGCTATGACCTGATGCTTTGCTACGCCTCCAACACCGAGTATTCGCAGCTGCAGCGGCAGCTGGCCAACCACAAGGTGGACGGCGTGATCCTGACCTACGCCATGGCGGATGATCCCTGCATCGAACTTTTGCGGCAATACGAGACACCTTTTGTGCTCATCGGACGCAGCGAGGACAAGACCATCCCGCAGGCAGACAACGATCAGGTCGCGGCTGCCTGCGAGATGACACGCATCCTTTTGCAGCTGGGCGCCAAGCGGATCGCGCTGCTGGTGGGCAGTACCATCTACGCCGTCAACACCGACCGCATACGCGGTTATCTGCGTGGATTCGCGGAATTTGGTGTGCCAGTAGACCAGCGGCTCGTTCATTCCGGTGTGGAATCTGCCGGGCAGACGCTCGATGCACTGGAGGCTGCGCTGGAGCAGAAGGCGGATTGCATCCTTTGCGGCGATGATGAGGTCGCCTTTGAGGTCATGCGGGAGCTGCGGACGCGGCATATCCTCGTGCCCAACGATCTGCGAGTGGCCAGCCTGTACGACAGTTCCATGCTTGCCAGCATCACGCCGTCTGTTTCGGCGGTGCAGTACGATGCAGAGCAGCTGGGCAAGACTGCCTGCCGGATGCTGCTGGACCGGCTGGCCGGAAAAGAGATCGTCATGCGGCAGCTGGAAGGTTATCAGGTCATTTTGCGGGACTCTACCAAGTGGAGGGAACGCTCCCGCAGCATCAAATAACGCGCTTTTTGTGCCTGCTCCTTTCCCGGAGCGGGCATTTTTGCTCTTTGCATGGCAAATGTTGCGCTAAAGTTGCGCACTTTTGCCCATGTATCCTAATTTTACCGTCACTTTTTCCAGTTTCGACTCAACAATACCGTGAATTTCGTCCATTGACGTGAGCAAAAGAATGCGGTATCCTATGGGTACAGAAAAACGGCCGCTTGGATGTGCGCAACTTATAAGCGCAACAAAGAGCAGCCGAAGATTTCAGGTTGAGAACGAAGGAGAACTGGATCATGAAAAAGCTGATTTCCCGCCGTAACTTCCTTGCAGCCATGGGCACTGTGGCTGCTGCCGGTGTGCTGACCGCCTGCGGCGGTTCTTCCAGCAGCACCGCTTCCTCTGCTGCCGCTTCCAGTACGGCTGCCTCTGCTGCGGAGAGCTGGGGTGATGTGAAGCTGACCATGTGGGGCGCAGAAGAGGATCAGACCATGCTGCGCGAGATGGCGGATGCTTTCATCGAGCAGAATGCGGACAAGGGCAACGTGACCATCGAGATCGGCGTGCAGTCTGAGTCCAGCGCAAAGGACACCGTTCTGGCCGACCCGGAGTCTGCCGCAGACGTTTTCGCCTTTGCCGATGACCAGCTGAACGAGCTGGTGAACGCCGGTGCGCTGCAGGAAGTGCTGCTGAACCCGGACGACGTGAAGAGCCGCAACCTGCCCGGCTCTGTGGGCGCTGCCACCATGAACGACAAGCTTTACGCCTACCCCATGACCGCCGACAACGGCTATTTCCTGTACTATGATGCAAGCGTTCTGAGCGCCGAGGATGTGCAGAGCGTGGACACCATGCTGGAAAAGGCTGCAGCTGCCGGCAAAAAGTTCATGATGAGTGTGAACGATGCATGGTACATTTACAGCTTCTACGCCGGTGCCGGTCTGGTGGCTACGCTGGCAGATGACGGTATCAACACCGTCTGCAACTGGAACGAGGCTCCCGGCGCAGACGTAACGCAGGCCATTCTGGATATCACCGCAAACCCCGGCTTCAAGTCCGGCGCGGATGCTGATATCGTTTCTGCCATCAAGGACGGCAGCTGCTGCGCCGCCATCTCCGGCACATGGAACGCCAGCACCGCCGAGGAGGCTTGGGGCGAGGGCTACGCCGCCACCAAGCTGCCAACCTACACCCTGAACGGCGCACAGGTCCAGATGGGCTCCTTCTCCGGCTACAAGCTGGTGGGCGTCAACCCCCACAGCGCTAACGTGGGCGTTGCCATGATGCTGGCCGACTTCATCACCAACGAGGACAACCAGAACAAGCGCTTCAACGACCGCAAGCTGGGTCCCTCCAACATCAATGCCAATGCTTCCGAGGCTGTGCAGTCTGCACCCGCCATTGCCGCACTGGCTGAGCAGAGCTCTTACGCTACCCTGCAGCGGGTAGGCGCAAACTACTGGAGCTCCGCCGCAAGTCTGGGCGAGATCCTCGCCTCCGGCGACACGCAGGGCAAGACCACGCAGCAGCTGGTGGATGACGCTGTGGCCGGCATCACCGCACCTGTGGCACAGTAAGTTCCGGTTTTTCCCGGCGGGCACGCAGCAGAATGCGGTGTGCCCGCTTTTTATCGCAATACAAGAAATCGGCGTCAACCTAACATCCTGTTTGCTATAACCCCCTCTGCATACCAAGAAAGGAGTTGACTTCTGTGGCAGAAATGGTCCTTACACCACCCTTGCGGGCAGATGGCCGGGAGCCGAATTTCCTTCAGAAGTTCGGTCACGCATTTGTTCACGGAGATATTTTTACAAAGCTGTCCCTCTTTGTCTGGGGTCTGGGCTACATTGGCCACGGCCAGCTTATCAAGGCACTGCTGGTAACGCTGGTGCAGGGGCTGGGACTGTATTTTCTGGGCACTTCCGGCATTCCTGCGCTGAAAAAGTTCGGCACGCTGGGCACGGTGCAGATGGAGATGCAGTTCAACCCCCTTACCTTAAAGAACGAGGTCAACAACTACGACAACTCGTTTGCCATCCTGCTGCTCAGCGTGATCGCACTGGTGGTCATTGTAACGCTGATCGCTGCTGCCATGCTGGTGGTGCAGAGCAATTACGCGTTACAGGCGCAGAAGGCCGCTGGCAAAAAGCCCAACAATTTCCGGCAGGATATCACCTTGTACCTGAACGAAAAGTTCTACGTTACCTTGCTCACCCTTCCGGTGCTGGGTGTGGTGGTGTTCACCATCATCCCGCTGTTCATTTTGATCGCTGTTGCCTTTACCAACTACGATCAGCAGCATATGCCTCCCGCCGCCCTGTTCACATGGGTGGGGCTGGCTAACTTTGCTTCTCTGTTTGGCGGGCAGTCGCTGAGCCTGACCTTCAGCTACGCCTTTGGCCGGGTGCTCAGCTGGACGTTGGTGTGGGCCTTCTTTGCCACCTTCACCACCTTTTTCGGCGGCGTATTTCTGGCCATGCTCATCAACAACAAAAAGACCAAGTGTCAAAAGCTCTGGCGTACATTGTTCATCATCACCATTGCGGTGCCGCAGTTCGTCACCCTGCTGCTGGTGCGCAACTTCTTCTCGGACGCCGGCATCTTCAACACCATGATGGCCAATGCGGGCGTGACCGACTTCTTAAAGACCATCGGCCTGCTGGGGCAGAACATGAACCACATTCCCTTCCTGACCGACCAGCACTGGGCAAAGTTCATGATCATCCTCATCAACATCTGGGTGGGCGTGCCCTACCAGATGCTCATTGCCACCGGTGTGTTGATGAACATTCCCACCGATATGCTGGAGGCCTCCACTATCGACGGTGCCTCGCCGCTGCAGAGCTTTATCTACATCAAGCTGCCCTACCTGCTCAGTGTGCAGGGGCCGGCGCTGGTAACGGACTTTGTGCGCAACGTCAACAACTTCAACGTCATCTATCTGCTCACGCAGGACGTTTATATCACCAAGGATCAGGCGCTGGCTTCCTCCAGCGCAAAAGAGGTGGATCTGCTGGTCACATGGCTGTTCCGCTTGACGCAGGAGCAGTACAACTACAAGATGGCCGCCGTCATTGGCATTATGGTGTTCATCATCTGTGCCGTGTTCACGCTGGTATGCTTCCGGTTCCTCAATAAAAAGGAGGCGACGTTCTCTTGACACAGACAACTGTTTCTCCGGCACGCCGGGCAGAGACCGCAGCGCAGCTGCGCCGCGGGCGTATCCTCCGCACAGTCCGCAGCATCCTGCGGCATCTGCTGCTGGCCCTGCTGGCAGCTATCTGGCTGGTACCCATTCTGTGGCTTCTGGTCACTTCCTTCTCCACAGACCGGGGCATCAATGTGCGACAGTTCTTCCCGGCCAGTTACACACTGCGCAACTATGTCAACATTCTGTTCCACCCGGACTCTGTGGCGCAGTTCCCGCGCTGGTTTACCAACACCCTTGTGGTGGCCTGTTTCAACTGCGTTATCTCCACCTGCTTTGTGCTGATGGTAGCCTACGCGCTGAGCTGCTGCCGCTTCAAGGGGCGCAAGCTGATCCAGAACCTTTCTGTCAGCGTCAACCTGTTCCCCGGCGTGCTGGCAATGATCGCCGTCTATTTCGTCCTGAAATATCTGAATCTGACCAACTCCTATGCCGGTCTTATCATGGTCTATGCCGGTTCGTCCGGTCTGGGCTATCTGATCTGCAAGGGCTTCTTTGATACCATCCCCATCTCCCTGCGGGAAGCCGCCAAGCTGGACGGCGCATCCGACGCCCGTGTGTTCTTCCAGGTCGTTCTGCCCATGTCCAAGCCGATCCTGGTCTATACCATCATCAGCTCTTTTATGGTTCCATGGACCGATTTCGTGATGGCAAAAATGATCCTGAATTCGGGCGTCTCTGCCGACTGGACAGTGGCTATCGGTCTGTATAATATGCTGCAAAAGACCCTGATCAACAATTACTTTGCGCTCTTCTGTGCAGGCGGTGTGCTGGTGTCCATCCCCATCTCCATCCTGTTTGTCATCATGCAGAAGTTCTACGTCGAGGGCATCACCTCCGGCGCGGACAAGGGTTAACACGTTATTCTCTTTCTCCTTCACCATAAAAGCAATCCCCACAGTCCTTTTTGTGGCTGTGGGGATTGTTTTTTCTCAATGGCGGCAGGAAAGCAGTTTGTTCATGGTGAACCTCATTTCTATATCAAACGGTGTCTGTTCGGATGTCCTAAACCCTGCCATAAAACCGGTGGTTGATTTGTCCATTGGGCTTTGTTTTGCCCGTCTGCACATTTTTGCACACTTTTTGCACACCTGAATAGCTGGATAACGGTTGCAAAGCATTACACTGTATGCAAATAATGCGGTGTGTGCAAAGGCGTGTTTTGCGATGATACGATAAAAATAACGCTTCTTCGAACTTTTGAAATTTGACGAATGATGCACCTTGGATTCTTTTAATCAGAGGGCCAGGGATTCGAGTTCCCTCGAGCGCGCCAAAGGAAAACCCACGATTCACCGTTTCAAATGCGGCTTGGATCGTGGGTTTCTTTTTGTTATATCCGCCCGGCGGGGCTTGAAAAGTGCGACAGAAATGCGACAGCTTCAAAGGGGCTTTGTGCGCATACCGGAGCACCTGCCGGAGGATTTAATTAAAAATGAATGACGTGGGGGCATCTGGCGGGCTGAGGGGACTCTAAACTGTTCTGAACCCTTATCCCACTATGGCCAGCGTGAAAAACGCCGCCGCACGGTTCAACGTGACACCCGAATATGTCCGCAAGCTCTGCCGAACGGGCAAGATCTGCTATACGGCCATCTCAAGCCGAAAGTGGTTGGTCAACATGGACACGCTGGCCCAGTTCTTCGCACAGGGAGAGCCGGTCAGAGAGGATTCGCAGCAGGTCACGAACGGCTTCGTGCTGGACTCAGACATGCTGCTGGATGACCTGATCGACCGCTGGTTTGAGGAATACGCCAACAAGCAGCTGAAGGCCAAGACGCTCTACGATTATAGAAGGATGCGTGGCCGGATCAGCGCCGGACTCGGGCATCTCAAGGTGTCCAAGATCAAACCGGCGCATGTGATGGCGCTTTATGACAATCTGGAGGAGAGGGGTGTCCGCCGGGACAGCACCTACACCGCCACGAAAGCCCTTCTGAAGCTGCTCCCACGTGGAACCCGGGGTGAATTGGCGAAACAAGGCCGGGATCGGTCAGGACACCATGCGGATGGTCTATGCAGGTAAGAACGTCAGCCGAAAGACGGCGGAAAAGGTGTCCGCTGCAGTGGGACTGGCCTTCTCAAAGGCGTTTGTGGAGCATACCAAAAAGGACGGGAAGCTGAACAACAACAGCGTCATTCGATACCAGGCCATGCTCTCCAGCATCTTTAAGAAAGGTGTCCAGTGGGGATTAATCAACGAGAACCCGTGCTCCCGTGCAGAACATCCCAAAGCCGAGGAAATCGCCGTTCGGGTACTGACGGAGGAAGAGATTCCAAAGCTGCTGGATGCCCTCTCGGATGCACCGCCGCAGTACAGTGTGATCACTCAGCTGGCCTTGCTGCTTGGTGCCCGGCGGGGTGAGATCTGTGCCCTG
>OGDY01004023.1_pt1 | contig 10645 bp, 9 predicted proteins | sample 1570341 | NCBI WGS metagenome assembly OGDY01 (sample SAMEA2581972, study PRJEB24529) | metagenome | biome: Human gut stool | place: China | collected 2011 | reverse complement strand
TGAAAATTGGATAGAGAATTATTTGCATGGAAAAGAAAGTCAAGATACCATTTCATATAAATTGCTGATAAATGGCAAGATTGTAGACATGCGACTGAAAATCTATAATCGGGAAGTATATACCAACCGTATTTTGCTGGAAGGATATATACAGAATACATCGGAAATAGTATGGAAAGCTGAGCGTTCCAATCAACTAAAATCAGCGTTTCTTGCCAATATGAGTCATGAAATACGTACCCCGCTGAATGCCATTTTAGGATTTTCACGTATTATTGCCGAGACAGACAACTCCGAAGAAAGATTGCAATATTATGATATTGTAGAGAAGAACAATATGCGCTTGCAAGAGCTGATTAACGAAATTCTGGACTTATCAAAGATAGAATCCGGAATGATGGAGTTCAACTATGCACCTGTCAATCTCTATAAATTATGCGATGATGTTAAAAACACTTATCGCTTCCGTTGTCAAAGCGGAGTAGATTTGATTTTCGAACAGTCAGACCGTTCTCTTTACATATCTACCGATAGAAACCGGCTCTTCCAGATATTCTCCAACTTAATAGGCAATGCCACTAAATTTACTCAAAAAGGACATATCAGTTTTGGATATAAAAAGGTGGACAACCAGATTATTTTTCATGTGACCGACACCGGCACCGGTATTCCAGCCGAAAAGCTTCCCAAGATATTCGACCGTTTTATGATGGCCAATGACAATGTTGCCGGTACAGGACTGGGACTTTCCATCAGCAAAATAATTGCCGAGAAACTAGGAGGAAAAATTTGGGTAAACTCCAAACCGGGGAAAGGGACGACATTTACATTCACCATCCCCTATATATCTGTCAACGGCGAAGTAAAAAGAGAAAGTCATACTTTCACACGCTACACAAACAACAAAGAATCTACACATAAAGAGATTGTCATACTAGTAGCTGAAGACAACCAAAGTAATTATGACTTAATAGAAGCCATGATTGGTAAGACCTATAAGCTGGTACATGCCCTTGACGGTATGGAGGCCATCCAATTGTATGAAAAATATAGCCCCAACCTTATTCTCATGGACATAAAAATGCCTAACCTCGACGGTCTGGACGCCACACGCATCATCAGAGAAGTATCCCCCAAGATACCTGTTATTGCTGTTAGCGCCTACGCTTACGAAAAAGATAAAGCAGCCGCAATAGAAAGTGGATGCAATGAGTTTTTGACCAAACCCATATCTCCTGATTTATTAAAAGATACAATTAACAAATATTTAAAAAACACATAAATTATGGGAAGACTAGCCGTATACAAATTTGCATACCTTTTATCCATCATATTCACTCTTCTGATATTAGGATTATCCGTTTTCGCTTATTTTGCAGGAAGAATAGACCCAGAAAGCAATATGTTTGCAGCCTATATTGCATTTGGAAAGCCTATCTTAGTCATTATCAATATCTTGTTATTTTTTTATTGGCTTGTCAGATTCAGGTATTGGGTATGGATTCCGCTACTTGGTTTATTGATAAATTACGGATATATTACTTCCATGTATCAAGTTTACAATTCGACCAAATATGCCAATGATACCCAACTGAAAATCGTGACTTATAATGTACATTCATTCGGAGGAGAAATCACCGGTTTCTCGGCTAAAGAATTTGCTGACATCCTGAACAAAGAAGGAGTAGACGTACTATGCTTTCAAGAGTACAGGGGCAATGGAGATTTCACCACCAAAGACTTATATAATACTTATTCCAAAAACTTTCCTTACTCATATCTCCCGGAAGGACGCGCGCAAGCTATTTATAGCCGCTACCCCATCAAACAGTCTCAGATTATTGAGTTTCCAAACACTAACAACGGAGCTATTTGGACAGATATAGATGTTAAAGGCATGACTATCAGGGTAATCAACGTGCATATGCAGACCACTAACCTTGACCGAATGCGTTCGAAAGCCGCACAAGCCAGAGAAGTAGGAGATGAAGAAAAAGAAAATCAAATTTATACACAGTTCACAGATAATATGGAAGCCAATATCATTCAACGCGCAAAGCAAGCCAAAGATATCGCTTCATTGGTAAATGCCACCGAGACTCCAGTTATCTTATGCGGTGATTTCAATGATACTCCGGGAACATTTACTTACGAAACACTGAAAGGGAATCTGCAAGATGGTTTTCTTTCTGCCGGAGAAGGATATGGAGCTACTTATCGCGGGCTGCACAATCTGCTCAGAATCGATTACCTGTTCCACTCCCCTTCCTTATTGGCCCTCAAATATGGTACAATGTCATACGATATGAGTGACCATAACCCCGTTTATTTGGAAGTAGGACTCTAGTAAAAAACGACCTTCTTATAACTCATAATGCACCCCTCTATTTTAACCCTATATTGTGATAAATCAAAGCTAAAATAAAGGGATGCTCTTTTTTAAAGTTTTTTATCTATAAGATACTCGGCTTCTATCTTACGACCACTGTCATGCCTTCAACGGAACCGAAAAATAAAAGGTAGAACCTTTCCCCTCTTCCGATTCAAACCAAAGACGCCCTCCATTCTTAACGGCAAAATCAAGGCACAACAACAGTCCCAAACCGGAACCCTCCTCATTATTCGTGCCATATTTACTAAAGTGAGTCTCCGTATTCAACAACTTCCGCTGGTCCTCTTCACTCATCCCCTTTCCGCTATCCCTGACACTGACCACCACACTGTCGTCTACTATCCGGGCACCGACCACGATTTCAGAATCATTATAACTAAACTTAATCGCATTGCTCAATAAATTACGCATAATGGTCTTCATCATATCGATATCAGCATGAACCTCTATCTTATCATCTCCCAGATAACGCAATTTGATATTCTTTATGCCTGCCACCAGATTAAAAATCTCAATGACTGACGCAATATTCTCAACAATATTGAAATCCTGATACACCACATTCAATTTACCAATCTGACTTTTTGTCCACTTCAAAAGGTTATCCAACAAAGCAAACACATCCTCGGTACTTTGGTTGGCCATGCTCAACATCTGATACATTTCTTCTCCAATCTGAGAAGGAGGCAAACTCAGTATCAACATATTGAGTACCATTTTAATGGAACCCATAGGAGAACGCAGATCATGAGCAATCACAGAATAAAGCTTGTCTCGCCCCATGATTGTTTTGCGCAATTCTTCCGTTTGACGCAGAATAATTCTTTTAGCCGCCACCAGCGAAATCTGGTGAGTAACACGAATCACCAATTCTTCCTTATTGAAAGGCTTTGAAATAAAATCGTTCGCCCCCACCTTGAACCCTTTCACGATATCGGAAGTCGTGTTCAAAGCAGTCAGAAAAATAATAGGTATATTCTGAGTCACAGGATTCGCTTTCAGTTTCTCTGACACCTCAAAGCCATTCATTTCCGGCATCATAACATCTAACAGAATCAGATCCGGCTGCTTTTCGGCTGCCTGCACCAACGCGTCCTTACCATTATTTGCAGTAACGACCTTAAACTTCTCGTTTGTAAGCAATACCTTTAATAGCAACACATTAGAAACCACATCATCCACTACCAAGATGGTGTATTCCGAATGATCTATCACTACATTAACATCTGCTGTCATATTCGCCACTATTTAGAGAGAATTTGTTTAAAATAATTAATTACTTCTATCAACCCTTCCTCCAACCGTACAGTTGGTTTCCAGTCCAATTTTTCCTTTGCCAACGTAATATCAGGCCGACGCTGACGCGGATCGTCATAAGGAAGAGGTTGATAAACTATTTTTGACTTTGAGGCCGTCAGTTTCAACACCAATTGTGCCAGTTCCAACATAGAAAACTCACGCGGATTTCCAATATTCACCGGTCCCGTAAAGTCATCCCCCGTGGCCATCATACGCACCATTGCCTCAATCAAATCATCCACATATTGAAAGCTGCGGGTCTGCTTTCCGTCACCATAAATCGTGATATCTTTATTCTGCAAGGCTTGCACTACGAAGTTAGAAATAACACGCCCATCATCGGGCAACATATGGGGACCATATGTATTGAATATTCGCACTATTTTTATCTTCACCCGGTGCTGGCGATAATAATCCATACACAATGTTTCGGCACACCTTTTCCCTTCATCATAACAAGAACGGTAACCGATAGGATTCACATTACCCCAGTCAGACTCCTGCTGCGGATGAGAAATCGGATCACCATACACTTCGCTTGTCGATGCCTGAAGCATACGTGCATTGTTTTTCTTTGCCAGTCCTAACATATTAAAAGTTCCGAAAACAGCAGTCTTTGCTGTTTTTATCGCATCATATTGATAATGAATGGGGGAAGCAGGGCATGCTAAATTATATATCTCATCCACATCCGCACAATACGGATTCACCACATCATGTTCCACCAACTCAAAACACGGATGTCCTATCAGATGCTTTATATTATCTTTGCTTCCGGTAAAAAAGTTATCAAGACAGATAACCCGGTTACCCTCGTTTATCAGACGCGTACAAAGATGCGAACCTATAAAGCCCGCACCGCCACTTACCAGGGCTTTCTTCATCCTTCTATCATTTATATTATATTTTCTTTCGTAAAGCAAAAATAAGCGATTAGTTCCATTCCTGCAAACTTTAAATACAATATTATTACTTATATTTGCAGGCATGATAGTTAATCCGACCAATAAATGAAAAAATATCCAACCATTATGAGCATAGCCGGCTCCGATTGCAGCGGAGGCGCCGGCATCCAGGCCGATCTGAAAACCATCTCGGCATTGGGCGCTTATGCAGCCACCGCCATCACCGCTATCACAGTTCAAAATACCACTGGCGTACGTGCCATCCACCCTGTCCCCCCTGTTTTTGTACGCGGACAGATAGAAGCCGTCATGGACGACATACGTCCCGATGCCATAAAAATAGGAATGATAAATGACATTGAGATTGTAAAGGTTATCTCTGCCTGCCTGCACAAGTACCGACCCGCGTATGTGATTTTCGATCCCGTCATGGTATCTACCAGTGGGCACAAGCTGATAGAAGATGACGCCATTGCAGCCCTTACCGACGACTTAATGCCCCTCACCTCCCTCATCACACCCAATCTGAGGGAAGCAGAAGTGTTGACAGACCATCCTATTAATAATGTAGAAGAGATGAAATCGGCTGCCCTCGAGCTATTGAAATTCGGTTGCAAAGCCGTCCTCCTGAAAGGCGGTCACCTGGAAGGCGGACTAATGTGCGATGTGCTGCAGATAGCCGGAGAAAGTACTCCTCACCTGTTCACCTCCACCAAAATAGAGAGTCCGAACACCCACGGAACCGGTTGTACCCTCTCTTCCGCCATCGCCACATTCCTAGCTTTGGGTTATGTGATGCCGCAAGCAGTGGAATGTGCCAAACGCTACGTCACCCATGGCATAGAGGCAGGGAAAGATATCCGCATCGGTGAAGGACACGGCCCTTTAAACCACTTTTATCATCCTGTCCCTATGAATATTAAGGAAGAATAGCACCTAGTTTCCAAAGAAATAATTACCTTTGCAACGTTTTTAAACCAAAAAAGGAAAAATATGAAAGCATTTGTATTCCCCGGACAGGGAGCACAGTTTGTAGGTATGGGTAAAGACCTGTACGAAAACTCGGCTTTGGCCAAAGAATTATTTGAAAAAGCGAATGACATTTTAGGATACCGCATCACAGACATCATGTTTGAAGGTACAGACGAAGACCTTCGCCAAACCAAGGTCACTCAGCCTGCCGTGTTCCTTCACTCGGTTATTTCAGCCCTCTGCATGGGTGATGATTTCAAACCTGAAATGACAGCCGGACACTCACTGGGTGAGTTCTCTGCCTTGGTTGCCGCCGGAGCCTTGTCGTTCGAGGACGGATTGAAGCTGGTATATGCACGCGCCATGGCTATGCAGAAAGCCTGCGAAGCACAACCTTCGACAATGGCTGCCATCATCGCATTACCTGATGAAAAAGTAGAAGAAATATGCGAAGCCATCTCTAAAGAAGGCGAAGTGGTGGTTGCCGCCAATTACAACTGCCCGGGACAAATCGTTATCTCCGGTTCCATCGAAGGCATCAATAAAGCTTGCGAACAACTGAAAGCTGCCGGTGCAAAACGCGCTCTGCCTCTGAAAGTGGGTGGTGCTTTCCACTCTCCGCTGATGAATCCGGCCAAAATAGAACTAGAAGCCGCCATCAACGCAACTGAAATTCATACACCAAAATGTCCTGTTTATCAGAACGTAGACGCTTTACCTCACACCGATCCTGCTGAAATCAAGGCTAACCTGGTAGCTCAGCTGACCGCTTCTGTTCGCTGGACTCAGACAGTGAAGAACATGATTGCCGATGGAGCCGACGAGTTTACAGAATGCGGACCGGGTGCTGTATTGCAAGGCTTGATTAAGAAAATAGACAAAGACGCAAACGCTCACGGAATAGCATAAATAAATATACACCGTCATTCTTCCTCAAAAGCTCAAGAGAATTTTTCCAAGCAATGGAGACATCTTCGGGGAGGAACGACGGTGTATTTTTATCCCATCTTTTTTCCATATCTCGTTAAAAATGATTATGTTTGCCCATGTAACAAACGAGATAAATTAATGAATACATTCAAATACAACATAGGGTATGCCCTGAGCGGAGGATTCATCAAAGGATTTGCCCACTTAGGAATCATGCAGGCACTACACGAACACGGCATAACACCGAACATACTTTCCGGAGTAAGTGCCGGTGCACTGGCCGCCGTATTCTATGCTGATGGCAGAGAACCCTATCACATCATTGAACTCTTTGAACACCATTCGTTTACCGAACTCACAACCTTTTCCATTAACAAACAAGGATTGCTGAAGCTTGACAGTTTCATTGATTTCCTGGAAAGCAACCTGCGAACCAAACTGATAGAAGAACTTCCCATCCCCACTATTATCTCGGCCACCGATTTGGACCACGGAAAAACAGTTTCTTTCCGCAAGGGAAAAATTGCTGAACGGGTAGCTGCCTCATGTTGCATGCCGGTACTGTTTGCACCACAGAAAATCAATAATACTTATTACGTAGATGGAGGAATATTAATGAACCTCCCGGTAACTCCCATCCGCGAAATGTGTGAAAAAGTGATTGCATTCAACGTCAGTCCATTGGTGGCAGACGAATATAAAAAGAACGTGGTAACGATCGCTTTAAGGGCCTATCATTTTATTTTTCAAGCGAACACTCTGTCACAAAAGCCTCTGAGTGATTTGTTGATTGAACCCTACGGACTGGAAGGATACAGCAACCGAGAGCTGGAAAAAGCCGAAGAAATTTTTGAACAAGGATACAATACGGCGAATGAAATTCTAGACCATTTGTTACGAGAGAAAGGAACTATTTGGAAATAAATAAAAAATAATATAATGAAAACACAAGAAAAAATTATCATCTACCAGGTGTTTACCCGTTTGTTCGGAAACGGAAACCCTCGTTGCAAAACCAATGGCTCTTTGGACGAGAACGGCTGCGGAAAAATGGCTGATTTTACGGCCAAGGCTTTGGGAGAAATCAAGCGTCTGGGTGCCACACACATTTGGTATACAGGTATCATCGAACACGCCACCCAAACCAATTACAGTCGCTACGGCATACGCCCGGACCACCCTGCCGTAGTCAAAGGAAAAGCCGGCTCACCATACGCCATCAAGGATTATTATGATGTAGACCCCGATTTGGCAACCAGCATCCCCGACCGGATGAAAGAATTTGAGAACTTGGTAAAACGTTCACACAAGGCAGAACTAAAAGTAATCATTGATTTTGTTCCCAACCACGTTGCCCGCCAATATGGTTCAGACACCAAACCGGCAGGAGTGGCTGATTTGGGCGAACAAGATGATGTAAACCTAGCATTCAGCCCGAATAATAACTTTTATTACATTCCCGGCACAAAACTGGAAGGCAATATCGATCTTCACCGCGGTGCCGCCGAACCCTACATAGAATTTCCTGCCAAAGCCACCGGCAATGACCGTTTTGACGCATGGCCCGGCATCAATGACTGGTATGAGACAGTGAAGTTGAACTATGGCGTGGATTACATGAACGGACGAAGCACCCATTTCGACCCCATTCCCGACACTTGGAACAAAATGCTCGACATATTGTTATTTTGGGCATCAAAAGGCATCGACGGATTCCGGTGCGATATGGCAGAAATGGTCCCTGTCGAATTTTGGGGATGGGTCATTCCACAGGTCAAAGCGCAATACCCCAACCTGATATTCATTGCCGAGGTTTATAATCCGGCAGAATACCGCAACTATCTTTTCAATGGAAAATTCGACTATTTATATGATAAGGTAGGCTTGTATGATACGCTGAGAGCCATCACTTCGGGTTGGGAATCGGCTACCTCCATTCCCAGTCGCTGGCAAAGCCTGAGTGGAATAGAACACCGTATGCTCAACTTCCTTGAGAACCACGATGAACAACGCATTGCTTCCGATTTCTTTGCCGGAAACGGTGCCCGCGCTATCCCTGCCATGATTGTTTCTGCTTGTATGAATGACAATCCGGTCATGATTTATTTCGGACAGGAAATAGGCGAACAGGGAATGGATACGGAAGGATTCAGCGGACGAGATGGACGTACGACCATCTTCGATTATTGGAGCGTGGACAGTATCCGCCGTTGGCGCAATAACGGCAAATTCGATGATAAGCTGCTGACCGAAGAAGAGAAGAAACTACGTACTTTCTATTCCAGACTATTAAATTTATGCAACACGGAGAAGGCGATACGCGAAGGAGTATTCTTTGATTTAACATACGCTAACCTGGCAGGATGGGTATTCAACGAACATAAGCAGTATGCTTTCATGCGTAAGCTGGATGATGAGTTGCTGCTGATAATGGTCAACTTTGACAGCATTCCGGTGCGGGCAGCAGTCAACATTCCGCAACATGCTTTTGATTTCTTGGGAATACCTTATAACTTAGAATATAATGCAGTGGAATTGCTGACAGGAAATACAGAGAAATTGGTATTGTCACCCGACAAGACGACGCCTGTTTTATTGGATGCCATGAATGGAAAGATTCTGAAGTTCAAGCTGTAAACACGAAACAGACAATGAATAGCAGAGAAATGTCAAAACTAAACCGATCTATCGAAAGGGGTGTGTCAAAACGTGGATAATGCTGTCGTTTAGTTCGTAGGGTCAAGGTCCGCTCGCCCGAAAACAGTTTGCTTTGTGTCTTCGGGCAGGCAAGCCCTGCCCCTACTGACAAAATAACAATATTATCATTACCCCTACAGTCGCAAGAAATATCTTTCGCCCGAATGCAGATAGAATAGAGCGTCTCATGCCGGCACACTCTCTCTGCTGCATTATCTTATCGTTTCACCAAACCGATTTTTGCGTTCAGCTTAAAATAATAGACTCCATTTTCGCGCTCCAAATAACCATATTTATCTTTTTCGGTAGAACCTTTCTCAAAACGAGAGTTATTGAACAGAAAATCGGCAAAGGTCTGACGGTCTGCCTTTTGATAACACAATATTTCACCACTGCCGTCCACCACCTTGTTCGGATAGAAATACAATCCTACCACGGCGTAATTCGATTTCGGTTCCTTCGGTTTCTCCTCGATACTGAGGACGTTCCCATCCGCATCGAACTCGGCCACGCCATAGCGTTCCGGATCGTTTACGTAGTAACCGAACACGGTCGCTTTTTGTTCGTTCTCCGCCTTGTCAACGGCCTCTTTTAACATACGGGTAAAGCTCTGTCCGTAAAAGATATTATCGCCAAGTACCAAGCAAACGGAGTCATCACCGATAAAGCGCTCTCCAATGATGAAAGCTTGCGCCAATCCGTCCGGCGAAGGCTGCTCGGCATATTCAAAACGAACGCCATAATCGGAGCCATCGCCCAGTAAACGACGAAAGCCCGGCAAATCCTGAGGGGTCGATATAATAAGAATCTCCCGTATCCCTGCCAGCATAAGCGTAGACAGCGGATAATAGATCATCGGCTTGTCGTATACAGGCATGATTTGTTTGGAAATCGCTTTGGAAAGCGGATAAAGACGAGTGGCGCTTCCACCGGCCAGAATAATTCCTTTCATTGTCGTCTGAGTTATTCATTTTACTGTGTGCAAAGGTCGGAAAGAAATCTGACGTGACAAAATGAATTGTAAGAAATCTATCCTGCCAGTTCAATAACTTCGAGGTCTTTGAACGTTCCGTTGTCGATGACAAAGCGCACCATTGTCCGCACTTTATGGAAACCGGACATCCCTGCGGCTCCGGGATTGATGTGCAGCATGTCCAACGTTTTGTCGTATTTCACCTTTAATATATGGGAGTGTCCGCTGATGAAAAGTTTCGGCGGACGTGCCATCAGGCTGCCGATAACCGAAGGGTCGTACTTGCCCGGATACCCGCCGATATGCTTGATCAGCACTTCCGCTCCGTCCACCGTGAAGCGGTTCACCTGCGGGAACATCTTCCGTATTTCTTGCCCGTCTATGTTGCCGTAAACTGCCCGCAGGGGCCGGAAAGCCGCCAACTTCTCGGCTACTTCTACCGAACCGATATCTCCGGCATGCCAGATATCGGTTCGG
>OGDY01004015.1_pt1 | contig 10662 bp, 9 predicted proteins | sample 1570341 | NCBI WGS metagenome assembly OGDY01 (sample SAMEA2581972, study PRJEB24529) | metagenome | biome: Human gut stool | place: China | collected 2011 | reverse complement strand
AAAGTACCGCGTTATACAGGACCGGCAGTACCAAAGCGATTTTGACCGCCTTATGGTGGAGGCGGAATCAACAAAACAATAATTACAGGCAGATGCCCTAGACAAGTTTGCAGACAGCCCAACCACGGATATTCGTGATTGTTTTCCAAAGAACAGGGACATTTTGTTCGAAATCTGAAGTACATGGCTAAATTTGTGGAGTGAAATTGCTATGATCCGTCACATTTTATTTTGGAAATACACTGACACGGTTAAAGCGGAACACAAAGAAGCGGAAGCACTGGCGTTCCTGCAAAAATCCGTTGCGACAATGGTCGGTCATATTGATGGCCTCCGTTGCGCAGAAATCAATACAAACACTGCCGGCGGGGAGTATGACCTCGTGTTCTATTCCGAACTGCGGGATGCGGATGCCTTACAAGCGTTCCAAAATCATCCGCTGCATATTGCCCACCGGGAGCGCTGCAAGGCGCTTGTGACAGACCGTTTGTGCGGAGATATGGAGGCAGATTGAAGATGGTTCTGTACTATTCCGGCACCGGCAACAGCAAATATATTGCAAAATGTATCGCATCTGCGCTCGAAACAGATTGCCTCAATCTTAATGAGCGCATCAAAACTGGAGACACCTCGTCTGTTCAGACAGAGGAAAATGTAATATTGGTCACGCCCACCTATGCTTGGCGTATTCCGCATATTGTTTCCGGCTGGCTTGGAAAAGCGGAATTGGTTGGCGCAAAGCGCATCTGGTTCGTGATGGATTGCGGCAGCGAGATCGGCAATGCAGCAAAGTACAACCGGGAGCTTGCCGCACAGAAAGCCCTTACCTACATGGGCACGGCCCAAATCGTTATGCCGGAGAATTATATTGCTTTGTTCCCGGCACCGGATAAGCAGGAAGCAAAAGCGATTGTCGAGAACGCAAAGCCCGCTATCCGGAGCATCATTGACTGTATCCGCAATGGGATGGAATTTCCCGCACCGCGAAATAATTTGTATGACCGCTTTATGAGTGGTGCGGTAAATCCCATTTTCTACAAGAAAATCGTCAAGGCAGATGCTTTTACGGTAAGTGATGCCTGTATCGGCTGCAGAAAATGCGTGCAGCTGTGCCCATTGAATAACATCCGTCTGGATAAGGATAAACCTGTCTGGGGGTCAAATTGTACGCATTGCATGGCCTGTATTTGCTATTGCCCGAAAGAAGCTATCGAGTATGGCAAAAGAAGCGTGGGCAAACCGCGTTATCATTTTGAGGCTTTGGGCGTGACTGAGAGCATTGTTTGATTAAGATGGCTCCCGGTTTTGCAAATCGGGATTTGTAAAGGAGGATTTACAATGAAGAAAATTGGATTAGGTATTGCAATACTACTCTTTGCCATTATAATTTCTCTTTGCTCATCAGGAATGGGGCTGCTCGTTATCGGAATTGGGATTGTAGGATTGATTTTTTCAATCATAGGATTTATGGAACGCAAGTAAAATAACTTCCAGTTTGCCTTTGTATCCCTTATTCATAATACTTGAAGACCCAAAGAGGAAAATTATTGGGTGATGAAACAGTAAATTTAACAAGCGCTCTCTGCAAATCCTCAAGAGGAGGTTACATTGCAGAGAGCGCTTGTCTGTATCAGAGCAGAAAATTGTATAATTTCATGTGAAGCGTTTAAAGTCCAAATTATAGGACAGGCCATGATTTATAATAGAAGTATCGAAGGGAGCGGCTCCCTTCCCCGATACAAAGCGGAGGTAACTACTATGCTGAAGGATATGGATTTCGGGGTCTATGGTAAGGGCATTGACGGATATATTCACTATTCTCTGGCAATGAATCGTATCCAAGAGGAAGAGGAAAGCCGTAAAGCGCTGATGGATGAGTTCGATAATGATGAGGACAACCTCGATTCGGACGATCTTGATTCTGATGACTTTGGTTCGGATGATTTCTGACGGAAAACGTCACCGGTAAAATATCGTACATGACAGAAAGGACTTTACCATGAAAAAGACTATTTGGAAAAGCATTCTTTGCGCAATGCTCGTTACGCTGACTGCCTGCATTTTGTGTATCGGCGCATTCGCTGCCAAGTATACCTGCATCAAGAGCGGCTGCACCAGAGAAGCGGCTAAGGGCTCTGCCTATTGTTGGATACATAAGCCTGCCAAGAGCAATTCCAGCGTCTCCGGCAGCGGCTCCAGACCGTCCGGCAGCAGCTCCGGCACAAAGCATAAATACACCTGCATCAAGGACGGCTGCACGCGAGAAGCGGATAAGGACTCTGCCTACTGCTGGGTACATCGCCCGTCCAAATCTTCCACCAAGAGCAGCACTTCTTACAGCTCCAAATCTTCGTACAGCAGTTCTTACTCCAGCAGCAAAAAATCCTACAAGACGTATGATTCCTATGACGATGGCTACGATGCCATCTATGATGATGACGACTACGATGAGGATCGCTACGACAGCGACCCGGACTACGCAGCAGGCGTAGATGACGCTATGGACGAGTTGGATTGCTATATAAACTAAAGAACGCCGAGGATTCCTCCCATATATGGGAAGGGATTCCTCGGCGTTCTTCATTTCATGCTTTTTGATTGCCCGGTCAACAGTATCACGCGCCTTACGGCAATGCACAGATCACAGCCACTGTTTCAGCACATCGTTCAGCTTATTCAAATCAAGCGGTTTGGCGATATGCTCGTTCATGCCGGTGTTCTTTGCCAGCTGCACGTCCTCGGCAAAGGCATTTGCCGTCATGGCAATGATGGGCACCTTGCCCCGGCTGCCGGCAAGCGCACGGATCGCAGCAGTGGCTTCGTAACCATTCATGATGGGCATCTGGATGTCCATAAAAATGAGATCGTACCACTTTTCTGGCGCTTCCATCACCTTTTCGACTGCAATTTTTCCGTTTTCGGCGCTGTCGATGGTCACGCCCGTCATGCCTATGATCTCGGTTGCGATCTCACGGTTCAGCTCGTTATCTTCCACAAGAAGGATCCGCTTACCCGCATAGTTTTCCTTCGCAAAATCTTCCAGATAGTTCCGGGCGTTTTTCTCCTTCTTCCCGGATGTAAACTGCCGCAGAGTTGCCGTCAGACGAGAACGGAACAGCGGTTTTGCCATAAACGCATTCACGCCCACTGCTCTGGCTTCTTCTTCGATCTCGCTGAAATCAAAGGAAGTCAGGATGATGATCGTGACCTCTTCTCCTACCCGTTCCCGGATTTTTCTGGCGGTTGCAATACCGTCCATTTCCGGCATCTTCCAGTCCAGGATCACCGCAAAATAGTCGCGGCCGGTCTTGTGCCGCGCCGCGCAGCGTTCCACGGCTTCCTTGCCGGTCAGGACCCATTCGCCCGCTATGCCGATCTCCTGAAGGGTTGCAACGGTGCTTTCGCAGCAGGTCTTGTCATCGTCCACGACCAGTACCGGCAGATCGAGCAGTTCTTTTTCCTGTTCCTTCTCGTTCTCCTGAAGCTTCAGATAGACCGTGACCGTGATCTTCGTTCCCTTGTTGGGAGCGCTTTCGACCTGAATGTCACCATTCATCAGGTTGACGATGTTTCTTGCAATGGCCATGCCAAGACCGGTGCCCTGCACCTTGGTCGTCCGGTGATCGTCTGCCCGGCTGAACGGCTCGAACATGATCTTCTGGAATTCCGGCGTCATACCGATGCCGTTGTCCTCGATGGAAAACTCGTAGCAGCCAAGCTCCGAGAAGCCGTTCGGTTTTTCCTTGATCGTAAGGGTGATGTTTCCTCCATCCGGGGTGTACTTGACGGCGTTGCTCATCAGGTTCACAAAGACCTGCTGGATGCGCAGGCTGTCGCCGCAGACAGCTTCGTGCTCGATGTGCTCAACATGGACTTCGAGCTGATGTTTGTGCTCGTCGATTGCCGGTTTTGTGAGGGTGAGCAGGTTATCGACCAGCTCCGGCAGGCTGAAATCCTCCTCGGCAAGGCTCATTCGCCCGCTCTCGATTCTGGCCATATCCAGCACTTCATTGATCAGTCCCAACAGATGACGGCTCGATTTTGTGATCTTGCCAAGGCACTCGACCACCCTGTCCTGACTCTCGATATTCGCACCCGCAATGGCGGTCAAGCCAACGATTGCATTCATCGGTGTACGGATATCATGGGACATATTGGAGAGAAATTCTGTCTTGGCGCGGCTTGCGTTTTCCGCCGCCCGGTACGCATCCTTCAGTGCCTTATGGGATTCGATCTCGGCCTTTTTCTCCTGTGACACATCCATAGATGCCAACAGTGCTTTGACCAGCTTTGTGCCATCCCACTCCAGCGGAATGAAGGAAGCGATCTTATAGGTGTTCTCATCTATGGAGCAGTATTCAAATTTGTAGATGTCGTTCTCATCCTGCAAATTCTTGCGGATATTTTCCGGCAAAATCAAAGTAGCCAGTGCGTCCAGTGGTTCCAGTGTCTTATACTTTGCAACCACCTGCTCCACAAAATCATGGTAGGTTCCCGTCGGCGCGTATATCATTTCACCTTGCAGATTATAGAACCGATACCGGTCATTCTCCAGATCGCAGACGACAAAGCGGTCCAGCAGACGCACCATACTCTTGATCAAAAGATCCATCGATGCGTTATCTGAGGCCATCTGCATCCGCCGTGCCGTCTCTGCTTTGGACTCTGTGATGTCCCGCAGAAAAATCATCGCATATTCGGAATCTTCGATCTCACCGCGCATGACCACATTGCTGACCCATCGTTCCTCCCCATTCAGAACGATGCGGCACTCCTGACGCAGCTCCGTCTCAAGCCCCTTTAATTTTTCCGTGATGTAGGCGCGATTGTAGAAATTCGTTACAGACTTTTTGTCCTCTTCAACCACATAGTTATCCACAAAGAATCTGACCAGTCCATCCCATGTGTGGTTCTGCTCAAAGGCCGTCATCAAAGAGGGCTCCACTTTGAAAGTATCAAAGGTGTTCTTTTCCAGATTTACATAGTATTCGCAGAGGTTTGCGCTGGTAAATGCACGGTGAAATGCCGCTGCCCGCTGCGCCTGCATCCGGCTTCTTTTTTCCGCGTCAATGTTGCTGATGATTCCGGCAATTCGATTGGCCGAGCCATCCAGACGGCGTATCACCTCCGCCGATGCCCGGAACCACTGGTATTGGCCATCCTGCATTTTCAGTCGGTACTCAACATTATATTTTGTAGTATTGGTTTTGTCCGCAATCGTTTCCAAAAGCAGCTGCATTACCCGGTCATAGTCCTCCGGGTGCAGAAGGTTCGACCACGAATCCAGTTTGTTCGGAAAATCCAGAATGTCATGATATCCAAGGATCTGCCGGAACGCATGGCTCCAGTTCACATGAACGATCTCACCGTTTTCATTACACTCAAAATACCACAGCGCAGAATGGATGGATTCGTTGACCAGCGCAAGGTTCTCATACGCCCAGTTCATCTGTACTGACATGATCCAGATCGGTGTTCCATCCGTATCGACTGCATCTTTTTTGTAGAGACGCACATAGACGGGAGAGCCATCTGCCGTGAGGATCCGGCCTTCCCCTTCGCCCTGAATCTGACGAAAGCGCGCATTGTCGAGGAATGCGGCATCTCTCTTATAGAAAAGATTCTTCAGCGAACCCTTTGTCTGCTCCATCAGGGACTCATAGCTGTGGTTCAGATTATGCAGCAACAGATCACTGACCGACAGGATCGACAATTCGGCATCATAGTACCCGGTAATGGTTCCGACACCGCCATTATGATAGATCGTCTCCTGCATGGCCTGAAATGCATTTTTTCCCAGCCTTACCGTATCGGAAGTGTAGATTTCATCTGTAAGTCTTCTATCGAATTTCATTTTCATCCTCGTAGGGTTTTGATCCCGCCGCACGCTTCAATTCTGGTATGTCTTTTATGGTCAACTGGCATACTGATTTTTGATCAAGCTTGTACAGTATAACTAGTATAGTATACTTGCGCAGCGTTTCGTTTTCAAGCGCTAATTGGCATTGGTTGTGTAAAAAAGAAAGGCCAATCTGCGTGAAAATTTACGCAAGTTGATCCCTGTAAGCAAATCAGGTCGCTCAACCGCTGCACTGCCAACGCCGAAAAGAAAAAATCCCGGAACTTTCTGGTACCATCCAGTGCCGTGGAGTTAAAGATCACATGGTTGTGGATGTGTTTCCTGTCCGTGTGGGTGGCAACAACAAATGCGTGCTTGCCCTTGGTAAAACGCATGGCCAGTTTGTAGCCCACCTTTTTTGACCGTTTACATCCTTGACACCTCCGTTCTTTTTGTGATGAATATATATTTTCTTTGCCAAAATCGCTCACCATGCTACAATAGCCGCATCTACGGCCACCAGACAACAGGAGGAGTATCTCATGGCCAAAACTGCCGACACCATTGCAATTTATTCCCGCAAGTCCCGCTACACCGGCAAGGGCGAGAGCATCGGAAACCAGATCGACCTCTGCCGCGAATACATCCGCACCCACTACGGCGATGCCGCTGCACAGCAGGCTGTCGTTTTTGAGGACGAGGGCTTTTCCGGCGGCAACCTGAATCGCCCGGACTTCAAAAAGATGATGACCGCCGCCAAAGAACGGAAGTTCAAGGCCATCGTGGTCTACCGTCTGGATCGCATCAGCCGCAACATCAGCGACTTCTCCAATCTGATTGAAGAACTGGGGCGGTTGGGCATCGACTTTGTGTCCATCCGGGAAAGCTTTGATACCTCCAGCCCCATGGGACGTGCCATGATGTACATCGCATCGGTGTTCAGCCAACTGGAGCGGGAGACTATTGCAGAGCGCATCCGGGATAATATGCACGAGCTGGCAAAGACCGGACGCTGGTTGGGCGGCACCACCCCCACGGGATACGCCTCCGAGAGCGTCAAGATCATCACGGTGGACGGCAAGACCAAGAAAGCCTGCAAGCTGAAGCTGCTGCCGGATGAGGCAGAGATCATCTACAAAATCTTCGACCTCTACGAGCAGTATGATTCCCTGACCATGACCGAGACCGAGCTGCTGCGGCAGGGCATCAAAACAAAAACCGGGCGTTCGTTCACCCGTTTTTCCATCAAGTCGATTTTGCAGAATCCCGTCTATCTGATTGCAGACAAGGACGCCTATCAGTATTTTGTGGACAACGAAGCAGAGCTGTTCTCCCCGGAGTCCGATTTTGACGGTGTGCGGGGCGTGCTTGCCTACAACCGCAGCGATCAGGAAAAGGGCCGTGCCACCGTCTACAATCCCATCAGCGAGTGGATCGTTTCGGTGGGCGAACACCCCGGCATCATTTCCTCCAATCGGTGGATCCGGGTGCAGGAATCGTTGGAGCGGAACAGATCCAAGTCCTACCACGCATCCCGGGGCAACGAGGCGCTGCTGACCGGTCTGCTGTGGTGCTCCTGTGGCAGCCGGATGTACCCCAAGGTCACCGGGCGCAAAACGGCAGAAGGGCGGGTAGTTTTTCCCTATATGTGCAAGCTGAAGGAGCGCAGCCGCCGGGAGCTTTGCAGCGTTCCCAACGCCAACGGCAATCTGTTGGATGCTGCTATCTGTGAACAGGTCAAGCACCTTGCCGACCATTCCAGCGACTTTATGAAGCAGTTGGAAAAGGCACGCTCTGCCCATGCGGGCAACCGCTCCGAGTTTGAGACCAAGCTTTCCACCCTGCGCAAAGAGCAGGCCGAGACGCAGCGGAAGATCAATGCACTGATCGATTCGCTGGCTGACTTCAGCGACAGCACCGCTGCTGTCCACCTGAAAAAGCGCATCGAGGAACTGAACGCACAGGATGCCGCCCTGGGTTCCCGCATCCGGGAATTGGAAAGCCTTACGGACGAAGGCGTTCTGGCAGGGATGGAATTTGACCTGATGCGTCAACTGCTGACCGTGTTCCACGACAACATCGACGATATGACCGTGACCCAGAAGCGTGCTGCCATCCGCACGGTGGTGCGCAAGGTGGTGTGGGACGGCAAGGTGGCGCATGTGGTGCTCTTCGGTTCACCGGAGGATGAAATCGACTGGACCACCTTCCCGGTAGACCCGGAAGAGGACGACAACGATCCCGAGGGCGGTGGAGATGGTTCCGATTCTCCGTCCGGCGTTCGCTCGGGTGAGGATAGCAAACGAGCTCCGGATGCACTTCCGGCGGGAGCGGAAGAACGCCCCCACCCTCTCGCTCCAGGAGACTCTTGATGCCGGAAAAGAAGACTCTGCCCTCACCCTCGCCGATGTGCTGCAGGACGGCTTCTGCATGGAGGACAGCTGTGAAAAGCAGGACGACGCCCAGCGCCTGCGCCGCCTCATCGAGGGACTGCCCGCCCGGGAGCGGAAACTTATATTATTAAGGTACGGTCTGGCGGGCCAGCCGCCGCTGACTCAGCTGGAAACGGCAAAGCTGCTCCAAATAAGCCGGAGTTACGTTTCCCGGCTTGAAACACACGCACTGGAGCTTTTGCGGGCCGGATGGGAGCAGCCTTAGCTTCCTCTTGCAATCCTCACCGAACTGTGGTACAATACTAAGGCACACGAATCGTGTGCCTTGTCGGACAGCGCCTGCTGCGTGGTTCGGCATACGGATGCGGGTCCTGTACGATGGAGCCGCAGTGAACCAGGTCAGGTGGGGAACCAAGCAGCCTTAAGCGGCGCGCCCCGTGCGTTTCAGTCAGCCTGCATCCGTATGCCGAGTTACGCAAGGCGGGGGTCAAACCCCGTCAGCGCTGTCCGATTTTTTATTACTGACGGGAGGGAAGCACCGATGTATCGCGCATTATACCGCAAATGGAGACCCCAGCGGTTTGAGGATGTCGTCGCACAGCGCGGCATCGTCACGGCGCTGCGCAATCAGGTAGCGTCGGGCCGCGTAGGCCACGCCTACCTGTTCACCGGCGTGCGCGGCACAGGCAAGACCACCTGCGCGAAGATTTTTGCCAAGGCGGTCAACTGCCTCCACCCCCATAACGGCGACCCCTGCGGCGAGTGCGAGATCTGCAAGGGCATCGACAACGGCAGCATCCTCGACGTGGTGGAGATGGACGCCGCGTCCAACAACGGTGTGGACGACATCCGCGACCTGCGGGACGAGACAGCCTACACCCCCAGTGCCTGTCATTATAAGGTATACATCATCGACGAGGTACACATGCTGTCCACAGCGGCCTTCAACGCGTTACTGAAAACGCTGGAAGAGCCGCCCGCCCACGTCATCTTCATCCTCGCTACTACCGAGATCCAGAAAGTCCCGGCCACCATCCTCTCCCGCTGCCAGCGGTACGATTTCACCCGCATCGGGCCGGAAGACATCGCCCAGCGGGTCGAGTATATCGCCGGTCAGGAGGGCTTAGAGTTGACGACCGGTGGTGCAGAGCTCATCTCCCGTCTGGCTGACGGTGCCATGCGCGACGCCCTCTCGATTCTCGACACCTGCGCCGGCGTGACCGCAAAAATCGATGCCGATGTTGTCCGCCGGATGGCGGGCGTCACCGACCGGAGCTACCTGTTCCATATTTCGGATGCTCTGGAAGCGCAGGACGGCGCAGCGGCGCTGGCTCAGCTGGCCGCACTGCGGCAGCAGTCGGTGGATGTGAAGCGTCTGACGGAAGAGCTCATCGCCCACTACCGCGCCCTGATGCTGGCGGCTCTGCCCGGCGGGCAGAGCCTGCTGTCCGGTGTTTCCCCCGAAGAGGAACAGCAGTACCTCGAAAAAGGCCCTCAGCTGGGCCAGCGGGAGGCCATCCGGGCCATCCGTACGCTGGGCAACGCCCTTGAGCATATGACCCGGGGCAGTGACCAGCGCATCGAGCTGGAACTGGCCCTCTTCACCCTCTCGGAGCCGCCGCAGGCCGCAGCTGTCCCCGTGGCGGCAACGACTGTGCAGACTGCCACTCCTGCTGCACCGGCCGTCCGGCCCTTTGTTTCGGCACCGGTCCAGCCTGCGTCGCAGCCTTTCATGAGTACACCTGCTGCGCCCGTGGAACCTGTGGCCGCACCGGCAGTGGAAAAGGAGCCTGCTTCCGCGCCCGTTGCAGAGCCGAAGGCCGCTGTCCCGGATATTCCAGAGTCCCCCGCGCCCGCAGACGAAGAGCTTCCACCACCGCCCGACGAGCCGCCGGTGACGGAGTCGGCCCCCCTGCCCTGGGATGAGCCGACTGCGCCTGTACCGCCTGTACCGGAAGAGAAACCAGTGGAGTCCGCTGCCCCGGAGTACACCGCCGACCCGGCTCTCAGCCGACCCCGCAAGGTGGCCGCAGAGGGCATCAATCCCTTCGAGCAGTGGAGCGAGGTCGTCAAGCTTTTACAGGAGAAGGACCCGATGCTTCACAGCTACCTGCGCAAATCGAAGGCGTACTTCGATGGCACACGGGTGCTCATCGACGGCGGCAAGACCTTCCGGGACTTCATCCGTGTCAACAAGGACAGCCAGCGTCTCATCAAAAAGCTCATCGCGCAGGTGTCAGGCGTCGCGGTGCCGATCGGCCCCTACGAGCCCCGCACCGCCGCAAAGCACACCTCCAATGCCGAACAGTCACTCCATGCGCTGGAAAAGCTGGGTCTGGACGTGAGCATTGAGGACAGCGCGAAGAAACGAAAATAACCTCTCAGTCTGCTTCGCAGACAGCTCCCCTACCGAGGGGAGCCTCTGGCGAA